>ENA-ORXM01000589-ORXM01000589.1-marine-metagenome-genome-assembly--contig:-NODE-589-length-61598-cov-4.706490_pt1 | contig 61598 bp, 55 predicted proteins | sample MGYA00237867_ERZ511480 | MGnify/ENA primary metagenome ERZ511480 (study PRJEB26309, sample SAMN06266103) | marine metagenome | isolation source: Algal blade | place: United Kingdom:Sidmouth, United...
CACGAGAGGTGCGCCCCCCCGCTCGTGGTGCACGTGCGACGCAGCCACGTCGGGGACGGACGGTCCAGCGTCTGTCACTGGCGGGCACCCGCAGGCCCCACGCGCGTGGCCCGCGAGGCAGCGTCAATGACAACCAGCCCGCACACCACTCTTTCTGCGCTTGGCGAACTACCAGTCACAGCACACCAGCGGGGGCCTCGGGGGGGCCCCTCTGGTCTCGCGAGCGGGGCCACCTTGGCCTTGAACAGACGGCGCCGCTTCGGGTGGCTGTCAGACGATCTGGGAGGGTTCGGGCGGGGGCTTGGCCCGCCCGCCGACGCGTTTTGAATCTGTGGTCGGGATTTTTCGCTGTGCGGTCTTCCGCCGCCGCCCATTCAATGGCGTGTTGGCCACTGGCAAACTGGCGTTGCGCCTGCCGGACGGCGCGACCGAGACGCTCCCCGGACCGAGCCGGCTGTGGCGAGATGTGAGAATGAGAGACGCGCCTTGTGGTTCCTGACGCGCGCCGGCGCTTTGAAGATGTGGTGCAGCGGCGTCGCCGCCGCTTATGCATTATCTGCGGGCGCCGCCGAGGTGGCCGCGAGTTCTACACAAGCCGGCCCACCAGGGGCCGGCTTTGTGCGTTTTGGGGTGGGCGTCAGACGTCGCGCTCGTTGCGCACGACGACGGCGATGTGGCGCGCGCTGCGCAGCGTTGGCAGGCGGTTCGCTCGTAGTCGTTCGGTCACCGTGTCGGTCGGGAAGACTGGCGAGTCGATGCACGCAAGCGCGTATCCCTGACTGCGCAGTTCGTCGAGCACGGGCATCAGGGGCCGAGAACCATCTTCGAATTCAGGGTCAAGGCAGAGCGTGATAGCCACCCCGCCCGGTCGCAGCAGCGCTGCGCTTTCTCGTAAGAAGCGTGCGGGCAGTTCGGTTCCGGTTGAGCCGCCAGCCATAAAGGTCAGCTCGTTGCCGTCGCGGTCGGTCGGTGCCGCCGGTGACCAGGGTGAATTTGCTGCCACGAGATCGAATGAACCAGGACGGAGCGCAGTTGCGACATCGCATGCGACGGCGGCGCTTGGTCGACCGCGTCCGGCATTGGCCGCCAACGTGAGTTGGGCATAGTGCAACCATGGACCGGGTAGATCGGTGGCCAGCACCGTGTGATAGCGGGCAACCATGTGCGCAGCCACGATGGCGTTACCTGCGCCGAGTTCGACGGCCCGTTGGCCGGGCGTGCCGTGCTCCCACACCAGTTGTAGGAGCCAAAAGGTGTCACCATTAACGTGCACGAAGTCGGCGGTGACATCCTGGCGCGTTGGCATGATCGACACCAGATTGTTGTAGTTCGTGCAGGTGAATATGAACTGTGCCTTGTCGCTGGCCAGGTAGATCTGGTCGCGGGCGCACAGGTCCTGCAAGACGTCGGTTGGTACAAACCTGGCCAAATCTTCAGGCGCGAAGAGTGCACCACCGGCAAACGCGGCCGCGGGCCCAGGCTCGGCTGATCGACATGCTTCGACCGCCCAGCGCAGGCCCACTTCGAGTTCCATAATGCTTGTAGGCGTCGGGCCGTTAGCCCTTGATGTCGCCGATCTTCAGGTAGCTGAAGGCGCTGCGAACGTTGTAGGTCCACTCGACCTCGGTGTAGGACTCGCCTTCTTCGATTTTCCAACCCGTGCTCTCGCCCTTGATGTCGCCGAGCTTCAAAAAGCTCTCGCCGAAGCCAGACACATCGCCGTCGAGGTCACCTGCGGCAGCGGTGAGCAGTGCCTGCTCTGCATCGGTGAGTTCACCGCTTGCCATATCGCTGAAGTCGCCGGTCGCAACTCGGCCTGCTGTCTCGCCGTCGTTGACGATGCCTTCGAGCATCCGTGCAAACTCTTGCTGTCCCACTGTGAATCTCCTTGTTCAGTCGTTGTTGACGTGCTCACGTGACGGGGTGGCTCTTCAACCGTTACACAGAGAGCCCCATATTTCTTCATCAGGATTTCTTGCTCGCGTGTTGTAACACTCGCGGTCCCGTAACGTCTGGTGTGTATGGACGAACAGCAGCAAACAGATGCCGCCGCACGCTTGCTCGGACGGCTGCGCGAGTTTTCGATGGATTTGGAAGCCGATGAGCGCGAGTTGTTTGCAGTGCTTGTGGGCCCGGGCATTCAAGAACTCACCCACGACGGCGACGATGTATCGGGCTTCGGCACCGAGGGCACCCGGTGGGAACCGGGGTCGCTGCGCGATCAACTCGCGTCGGAACTTGGCCTGCCCAAAGGCGTTGTCGTGGCAGGTGGTGGCGGTGACAACGCCGCAAGCGCGATTGGCGCGGGCGTCGTCAACAAAGGCGATGCATTTGTGTCGCTGGGTACGTCCGGCGTGCTGTTCGCTGCATCCGATGCGTACCACCCCGATGCCGCAAGCGCCGTACACACGTTCTGCCATGCCGTCCCAGACACATGGCACCAGATGGGCGTCATCCTTGCTGCAACTGATGCGCTACAATGGCTGTCGCAGCTTACGGGGCAGTCGGCATCTGATCTCACGCGTGATCTTGGCGCGCTACAAGCCCCGTCACGTACGCTTTTCCTGCCATACCTAGGCGGGGAGCGTACGCCACATAACAACGCCGCAATGCGTGGACAATTCTTGCATCTCGACCATGCGACCGATGCCAAGGCGGCTGCGCGTGCTGTGCTAGAGGGCGTGGCCTTTGCATTTGCCGATTGTCAGGCTGCACTGCGGTCCACAGGCACGGAAATCAACGGCGCGCTTGCGATCGGCGGCGGGGCAAAATCCGACTATTGGCTCGACGTGATTGCCACCGCATTGGACATCCCGCTGTTGGTGCCGCAATCCGGTGACTTTGGCGCGGCTTTAGGTGCTGCGCGCTTGGGCATGATGGCCGCAACAGGCGCTAGCATCGAGATTGCGACAATGCCGCCAATTGCCAAAACAGTACTGCCCGACACCGCCCTCACCCCAGATTTTGCGCAGACCCAAGACAGGTACCGCGCTGCCTATGCCGTCCTCAAGGAGCTTTAAAATGACCGGTTTTTTTAACGACATTCCCAAGATCAAATACGAAGGCCCCAATAGCCAAAACGACTTTGCGTTCCGGCATTACAACCCTGACGAAATGATCATGGGCAAACCGATGAAGGATCACCTGCGCTTTGCCGCCGCATATTGGCACTCGTTCGCATGGCCCGGCGGAGACCCGTTTGGCGGCCCGACGTTTGAGCGTCCATGGTTTGGTGACACAATGGAACTGGCCAGAATGAAGGCGGATGTCGCCTTTGAAATGTTCGATATTCTGGGCGTGCCATATTTCTGTTTTCACGATGCCGATGTGCGTCCCGAAGGTGCCTCTTTTGCCGAGAACACAAAGAACCTGGAAACCATCGTCGATTACCTAGCGCAAAAAATGGACGAAACTGGTGTGAAACTATTGTGGGGTACGGCAAATCTGTTTTCACATCGTCGGTTTATGGCGGGTGCGGCAACAAATCCCGATCCCGACGTGTTTGCCTATTCCGCAGCGACGATCAAGACCTGCATGGATGCCACCATCAAATTGGGTGGTGAAAACTATGTGCTTTGGGGCGGGCGCGAAGGATACGAGACCCTTCTGAACACCGATATGGGACGTGAACGCAAACAGGCAGGCGCCATGTTGCAAATGGTCGTCGACTACAAACATAAGACGGGTTTCAAGGGCGCGATCCTGATCGAACCCAAGCCGCAAGAGCCAACAAAACATCAGTATGACTATGATGTTGCAACGGTTTACGGCTTCCTCAAGGATTTTGGCCTGGAAGGCGAGGTGCAGGTCAACATCGAGCAGGGTCACGCGATTTTGGCGGGTCATTCATTTGAACACGAATTGGCGCTGGCACGCGAGTTGGGAATTTTTGGATCCATTGATATGAATCGCAACGATTATCAATCCGGCTGGGACACGGACCAGTTTCCAAACAACGTACCAGAAGTTGCGCTTGCCTATTACGAGGTTTTACGCGCTGGCGGTTTCACCACGGGGGGAACCAACTTTGATGCCAAATTACGCCGTCAATCGCTGGATGCCGAAGACCTCGTTTTGGCACATATAGGCGGAATGGATGCCTGCGCCGCAGGCCTCAAGGCAGCTGCCGCAATGTTGGAAGACGGCAAATTGGAAGCAGCACGAACAGACCGTTACGCAGGCTGGGATCTCGCAGCAAACAAGGCATTGCTGTCGAGCGATCTCGCATCGGTCGAAAACATGGTTCGCACCAATGACATCAACCCCGCACCAAAATCGGGCCGTCAGGAAAGGCTGGAAAATCTGGTAAACCGGTATCTATAAGTCTGGTGACCCCGATTGGATTCGAACCAATAACCTGCCCCTTAGGAGGGAACCGTTCATAGCGCTATTCCTTCTTTGATTTCTGTTGTTTGGGTGTTTGTACAGGGCCTTCCTGTACATGGTTTGTACGAAAACGGGCCCTGACATCGGCCTCATCCGTCTCTGCATGCGCATAAATGCGCATTGGCAAATTCGGGTCAGCCCAGCGACCAGCCTTGGCGGCGGTGACTGGATCGACGCCCTGCCGTACAACCAACTCAGTAAAGAAACCGTGCCGCCCAGCTGGATGGGCAGAAAGGTACGGGATGCCTGCGCGCTTGCAAATCGTCTTCCAACGGGTGTTGTAACCAGTTGAGCTTCCATAGCCAAACACACGCGGTTTCATGAATTTGCCAGTCTTCCGGTTCTTCGGGCGCTTTGGAGGTAGGGCCAGCAACTCGTCCATCATCTGAGGCGAAACGGTGATCCAGCTTTCCGGGTGACCCTTCTGCGCCTTCACCCTGACCTTGTTCTCGGCGGGCCGCAGATCGTCAGGCTCCAATGACACGGCCTGATCGATCCGCGCCGCCGTCTCGAACATGAACCGGACCAACGCGGCGTTGTACGGATCGGCTGCGCTGCAAAATGCCTCGATCCATTCCTTGTCAGCTGGTGTGCGCTCAACCCTACTGGTTTTCCCGCGCCGCCTGTCCTGTGCGATCCGCTCGAACTTGTCGTAGGGCTTTACCCGGATTAGCGGCGTCCCCTCCAGCTCGTGCGCATTGTTGATAACCGCACTCGCTGGCGTCACGATTTCACGCCACCAGGTATCGGCCGACGCTGTGGGTTTCAGCTTCGGCCCAAGGCTCTTCAATAACGCACCTGAAATCGAACCTAGCGACAGGTCACCGATTGCTTCGACTATCGGGATCAACTGCTTTGCTGCCTTAGGCGACGCGTTGTAAAGCATGATAGCATCGGAAAACGTCTTGCTCGGTTCGTCGCCCACGACATAGCGACGGATCTGACGTTCGGTCTCATGGTTTATCCAGTCCAGTGCGCCCTCTTCTGAAGATGCCTTAGTGCTTCGCCGGTATGGGCCGGCGATTGGCCTGCCGTTGTATTCGATCCACCCCTTGGCCCAATAAACGTGGCCCCTCTTGTAAATTTGGAGCGGCATGACTGGCCTCCTTCAAAAATCGTATCAATCTGCGCGGGCGTGATCAGCATGGTCCGCCCAAGCCGATAAAAAGCGCCCGTCTCATTGGCGCGTTCGCGCAAGGTGCGTTCCGAAATATCGATCCCCATCCCTGCCATAACTTCGACCCATTGGGCGGGCGTTTTTCCTAGCCCCAGGATCTGAGAGCTGTCTGAATAGTTGGTCTCTGCCATTTCAGTCGTCCTTGTCCGCTTAAGTTGAATCGGCGACACGCATGGAATCGCTTGTTCTGCACCTTCTGACGTGGTCAGATGGGATTAATTGGAATTTTATGTCATTTTGTGCAGTTTCGCGCAATTTGACAGTCACGTCAATGGGAACCTTGCATGGCGCGGGATTTGAAGGCTGTCTTCTCGGCAATGGGGGCGCGACTTGCGATCGCGCGCAACGAAGTCGGCTTGACGCAAACCGCCATGGCGGACGCAATTGGCGTCTCACACCGCGCCTATCACAGCTACGAAAAAGGCCAGCGCGGCCTTCCCGTTGAGGCCTTGGTCGCGATTGCCGACAAGTTCGATGTTGACGCAGCATGGATCCTTTTGGGCACAAAATCTGTTAGGGCCGCGCATGACTTCGAAGCGCTAAAGAGGATCGAGATTTCGCTAGATCAACACCTCACTGAGGAAAACATCAGAATTAAGAGCGAGAAACGCGGTGCAATCGTAGCTCGCTGGTATCAGTCACACGTCGAAGGCCGTGAAGTCAGTGACGACGACGTGCACACGTGGATCGAGTTGGTAAGGGAATAAATGTGATCATGAAAAAACCTAGCAGAGAATGGCAAATGTTGCGCCGTGCGACCTTAGAGCGAGCAAAGAAAAACACAGTGCAGGCGCTTTCCCCAATCTATTCAGCTTTTTTCCTCGTCAGTGTTATCTATCTGGCTTGCTTCTCACTTCTTTTTTTTGGAGGAGCGCCAACCCAGTTTACTTGGCTACTGGGTTCATTCGTGATTGCGGCCGCTATCTCGGGGCTAATTCTTCCAGTTCTCACAGGCGCTGCTCTTACATTGTATTTCACCCAAAAGAAGCTCGAATATTTGGTCAATGAGTCAGTGGTCCGGCACCAAAGGTGCTCGAGATAATGGTCTCTTGGCCGATCATGATAATACTTGATCTTTGGACTAGTCAGTCCACAAAAATACCGTCAGCCAATATTTTCAGGCTCAAGTAGGACGCAAACATTGAATTTCGAAAACTCGACCGAGATTGATCTTCCCCCACACGCGGCAAGCCTCATCGAAGGCCTTAGAGATTTTGGTTATAGCCTCGAGACGTCTCTGGCAGATATTGTAGATAACTCGATCACTGCATCTGCCAAGAGAATTGATATCTTTGCCGATACAGTTTCAGATGATCCTTGGATAGCAATTGCTGACAATGGTCACGGCATGACAAGGGCAGAGTTGCTTGAGGCTCTTAGGCCAGGCACAAAAAATCCTCGGGATGAACGCGACGCAAAAGATCTGGGGCGTTTTGGTCTAGGCCTAAAAAGTGCGAGCTTTTCCCAATGCAGGCAACTTACGGTTCTAACGCGAAAGAATGGAGAAACGACAGCTGCGGCTTGGGACCTAGATCGGGTTGGCGAAACAAATCGGTGGTCAGCTATGATCCTTGATGACCCAAGCACGGTTCCTTCTGCGCAGCACCTCGGAGATTCCGGCACAATTGTAGTCTGGAAAAAACTTGATCGCCTCGATGGCAGTTACAAGAACGATGGCACCAAAAGAACCCAAACGCTCAACGCAGCCCTTAGCAGTGCCGAACGCCACCTCAGGCTAGTCTTCCATCGCTACCTGAGCGGCTCACCTTCACGAATTTCCCTCTACCTCAACCATGTAAAACTCGACCCGATCGACCCTTTCGCCGAAGGACATCCTGCACGCCAACTGGACTCCGAAGAGTTCCTGAAACTGTCGAAAGGTGTCGTGAGCTTCAAATGTGTTACCCTCCCTCACCATAAGAAGATGTCCCAACAGGAATGGGATGATATTGGCGGACCGGAGGGGCACCAAAAATCGCAAGGGCTTTATATCTATCGAGCCGATCGTTTGATTATTGCGGGCGGCTGGCTAGGATTAGCAAGACAGGCCGAGTCGACAAAACTGTGCCGCATTGCGGTAGACATCCCCAATTCTATGGATGCCGACTGGAAAATCGACGTCAAAAAGGCATCGGCACAACTTCCACCTACCGTGCGAAACAAGCTCAAGGGCATCGTTGAACGTTTTGTTTCCACGTCGAAAAGAACCTACACACGCCGGGGCCGGAAACTGATAGCAGAAGATCAGCTGCCAGTTTGGAATCGCGTTTTGCAAGATGACAAAGTTATCTTTAGGCCGGATCTTTCACACCCCGTTTTCAAGGATTTTCGCGACCGGATAGGAGGTGATCTGCAAAGCGATTTCGATACCTGTATCCGTCTAATCGGATCGTCTCTCCCGGTGGAAACCATTCATGCTGACATTATCGGCGGGGCGGAGAAAGTGGCCACCGATCACCTCGATGACGAAGCCCTCAATCTTCAAGTCGAGACTATGATTACTAGTCTTATGGAAGGCGGGATCCCATCGGAAAGCATCCCCGATATTCTGAAGAACGTCGTTGTCCTCCGCTCAAATTGGGATCGGACAGAAGAAATTATGAACAAATACCTAGAGGGAGACGCCTGAAATGAGTGAAGTAGGCAACTACGAATTTCTGAGTGCCCAGGTTTCTCAAGCACTTGTCAATTCTGACAAAAAAACAGCCGATGAACTGCGCGCGCTCATTACGACGCTGAACTCGGTGATGCCTGCAATGGGATACGAGGTCGTGTCGACCGAGCAGGAGGAATTTCTGGCGCGGGAGTTCGAGGAACGCAACGGGATCAGCATGGGTTTCGGTGCTGTTGTGACCAGCGAGGACTTCGAACCCTGGCTGGACGAAGCCAAACAAAACATCGATCCGTTCTATTGGAAACGTTACCGCGAGCACCTGATCCGGACCGGTTTGCCGAAGGATGTCGTAATCAAACTCGACGATATCACAGACAAAACACTAGGCAGGATGGGTAATCCGCGACAAGACAGACCCTTTAACAAAAGGGGAATGGTCGTCGGCCACGTTCAGAGCGGGAAAACCGCCAACTACATTGGTTTGATCTGCAAGGCTGCGGACGCCGGATATCGTTTGATCATCATAATCGCCGGCATCCACAACAACCTTCGCAACCAAACACAACAACGGATCGACGAGGGCTTCATTGGCCGTGACACGGGCAGAATGTCCAAGGTCGGTAAGAGCAACAAGCGTGTCGGTGTCGGCTTGTCCGATGATCGTAATGTGCCTGTCAGCCTGACAACGACGATCGACGACTTCAAAAAAGCTGTCGCGACAACCAACAAGAGCCAGATTGACTCCTACAAAGTTCCAGTCGTCCTCGTGATCAAAAAGAACTACAGCACTTTGGGCAACCTGATCGACTGGCTGAAAGAAAACAGCTCGCACGGCGATGAGGAGATGATCAGTCAGCCGATGCTTCTGATTGACGATGAGGCAGACAACGCATCAATCAACACGAAGTATGGAAAGGAAGAAGTCACGAGGATTAACGGGCAGATCCGAGAATTGCTCGGCCTTTTCCACCGGAGTTGCTACGTGGGCTACACGGCCACCCCGTTCGCAAACATTTTCATCGATCCCGATCAGGAAGACGATATGTGGGGCGAAGACCTCTTCCCTCGTGATTTCATTATCGGACTGGACGCACCGTCGAACTACTTCGGAGGCAAGCGTGTCTTTATCGAGGGCATACCGGATGATGACTCCGAACCGGAGTTCATCCGTTACATCGACGATAACGAAGACATCCTGCCGCTAAAGCACAAGATCGACCACGAGCTCAACGAACTGCCAACATCCTTGACCGATGCACTCCGTGTGTTTCTCGTCGCCAGAACAATCCGTAACTTGCGAGGCCAAGTCGACAAGCACGCCTCAATGCTCGTCAATGCAAGCCGATTTACGCGCATGCAGGGTATTCTCCGTACTCGGCTGCATGAAGTTCTCGACGATATAAAGAATGCGTTGCGCGTCAATGGAGCCACGGGGGCAGCGGCTGACCTTGATCCTGAAATTGCCGAACTCAAGAGAGTTTGGGATGACGAGTTCTCAGCGAGTGAATTCGATTGGCCCGAGGTGCGTGCAGCACTCTACAACGCAGTCGCATCGGCGAAGGTCGTCGAAGTCAACAGCGCACGAAACGACCTCGACTATTCCTCGTCAGGTAAACAGGGCGTCACAGTGATTGCTGTTGGGGGCTTCTCGCTTTCCAGAGGCCTCACTCTTGAAGGGCTGACAACCACTTGGTTCCTCCGCAACACCATGATGTATGATACGCTTATGCAAATGGGTCGCTGGTTTGGTTACCGCATGGGCTATGACGATTTGTGTCGCATCTGGATGCCCCGCGAAGCTGTGTCTTGGTACGCCCACATCGCGGATGCCACCGAGGAGTTGCATCAGGAACTGCGCCTCATGGAGAGTGCGAAGGCGACACCGAAGCAGTTCGGCTTAGCTGTTAAAAGTCACCCTTCCGCACTAATGGTCACAGCGCGGAACAAGCTTGGCTCCGGAAAGAAGACGGTGGCGGTAGGCTTGTCCTCGAGCTTTGTGGAAACCGCGAGACTGGTATCTAATGGTGAGGACCTCCAAAAGAACCGGAGCGCTGCAAGCGCATTCATCTCTCGGCTTCGAGAGAAAGGTTATTCTCCAGAAAAAGCCGAAACCGTTACAGGCGGGTACTTGCTAAAGACTGCCCCCGTGGAGTTCATAGACGACTTCCTGCTCGCATGGGTAAATGCGGACGAGAGCATCACAACCCAGATCGATCCGTTAAGGGCATACATCCGCAAACGCGAGGGTGATGAGCTCGCTGAATGGGATGTTCATATTGCTACTTTGAAAACGGGTGATTTGGACACCTCGCTCGGGTGGCCTATTGTCCCGATTACACGGAAAATCGGTGCTTTTGACCTGGAGCGTGGTTTTATGTCGATCGGCGGCTCCAAAATGCGCGTTTCTTCTCGAGGCGTTGAAAGATTGGGAATTCCGGAAGAACTGGCGCTCGAAGCGGAAGCTGCTGACCGCGAGGCACGTTCGCTTCCAGCGGATACCAAGGCAAACCATCCTGGCAAGATATACCGCGAAGTCCGTGAGCGGCCGCTGATTGCGCTCTATTTGGTCGATATCAGGGAGCCGGAGGAGAAACACATAGCAGACCACAAGGATTTCCCTGACAAGCCTGTTGTTGCCTGGGCCATCAGTTTTCCCAGATCCGCGAGCGCGGACGAGAAGGTCGAATACATCATCAACACAACCAAACAGCGCGAACTCTTTGGCGATCCTGATATTGATGAGGACGAGGAGAACGTGGATGAACAATGATCCTTGGAAAGGCCTTGCTGAAGGCAACATGCGGCGGGTTGATGCGCAGGGGAAGCATGACTTCTTCTGGGCAACCATCGAGAACAAGGCTCCGGCGCTGTTGATGGGCCTCGCGCCCGCAACAGAGACGACGGCAGATCTTCCTGCACTCAAAAACATCAATGTGCAGTTCAGGACAGTCAACGGTAGAGCCCTTGTCATATCGCTACTCGACAACGCGCACCGCGAGATTTTTGAAACCCTATGCCGCGATATTGTCGAGGCTGCGGAAGGTGCTCCAGACCAAACTGCAGCGCTTGACCGTGTCATCAGGCGAACGCGCCGATGGCATTTTCTGCTTAAAGGCGGCTCCTCTCAAGGTCTCAGCAAAGAGGAACAGCGAGGGCTGGTTGGAGAGCTGGCGTTCCTTCGTGAAATCTCAACTCACGTATCGCCCGAGACCGCGATAGAGGGCTGGACTGGACCGGAAGGCGCTGCAAAGGACTTCGAGTTTCCCGCAGCCTGCATCGAGGTGAAAGCAAGACGAGGCGCAGCCAAGCCGTATGTCAGGATCTCCTCGGAGGACCAGCTCTCCGATGTAACCGGACGACAGCTATTCCTCCGGGTGTATGACGTGGATAGCGCCGTAATTCCGGAGGGTGACAATCTACACGGTCATGTAGAAAATACTGTCGCGCTGTTCGAGGATTATCCCGACTGCCTCAATGTTCTGGAGGAGCGCCTTGATGCGGTCGGGTATGAGCGCGGTCACGATTACGAGAAGCGTCGCTGGATTGTTGGCACCTGCCAGACCTTCACAGTTGCCGACGGCTTTCCACGCATCACACCACCCCTCAACAGTGGTGTCCATAACGTCACCTACGCAATCGACTTGGCCGAATGCGCACCTTTTGTCACCGAATTTGAACCGGAAATTTTAGCTGGGGGGGCCTGATATGGATGGACTTGAGGAATTCCACCAACAGTTCCAGAACGACGTCATGGGAACTGCTACATCGGAAGGGGCGCTTCAAGAGGAGAGCTTTTTCGAACTCATCGGCGACATGCTGAACGAGGCTGGCGAAATCGATACGCCTTCCTGGAGCAGGCATGAGGGAGAGTGGAAGCGCCGCCGCAAAGAAGATACACGAACGCTAACCAAACCGATAGCCGTTACCGGCTACAGTATCGGGACCGATAACGAAGACAGCACCCTGAGCCTTATACTGACAGATTTCCGATACAGTGAAACTGTCCGTGAGATGGGTTCGCCTGAAATTAAAAGCCTGTTTGGCAAACTTGTCGAATTTCTGCGCGCAGCGAGAAGCGAAGAGTTCCGAGATGCGATCGAGGAAACGAGTGACGGTGCAATCCTATGTGATCTCATTGCGCGTAAATGGTCGCAACTAGAAAGCATCAAACTGATCATCGCCACGACCGCATCCACCTCCGCAAGAGTTGATTCGTATTCCGCTGGAAAGGTCGACGGCAAGAGCGTCACCTACAACGTGTGGGATCTGAAACGACTTCAAAAATATGTGGAACAGGGCCAAGCCCGCGAGGACTTGGTAATCGACTTCGAAAAGGACTTTGGCGGCAGTATCCCTATCCTCAAGGCTTTCGGTGGCGACGCCGCACTGGAAAGCTATTTGGCCGTGATAAATGGCGATCAGCTGGCAAACATTTATAACAAATGGGGTGCTCGCCTTCTGGAATCAAACGTGCGCTCTTTTCTTCAGGCGCGTGGCAATGTGAACCGAGGCATCCGGGATACGATCGCCAAGGAACCACACATGTTCTTACCCTATAACAACGGGATCACCGCGACCGCCGATGCTGTAACCATTTCAAAGACAGGTGACGGCCTTGTCCTGTCCAGCGTCGAAAACCTGCAGATCGTGAACGGGGGCCAGACGACGGCTTCACTACATGCCGCAATGAAAACTGCGCCCGAGCAGCTAAAGAACGTCTATGTCCAGATGAAACTCAATATCGTTCCGAAGGAACAATCTGAAGACGTTGTCCCCAGAATTTCAGAGTACGCCAACACCCAGAACAAGGTGAATGCCGCCGACTTCTTTTCTAACCACCCGTTCCATATCCGGATGGAGGAATTTTCTCGCAAAATCTATGCGCCAGCTGGGGAAAACGGGTTCCAGGATACAAAGTGGTTCTATGAGCGTGCCCGTGGGCAATACGCGGATGCGCGAGGAAACAAAACTCCTGCCGAACGGAAGAAGTTTGACGGGACCTACCCGCGTTCAGGGTTCTTCACCAAAACGGATCTCGCAAAATACGAAAACTCGTTCCGGTGCGAGCCCCATGTTGTCAGCCTCGGCGCACAGAAGAACTTTGCAAACTTCGCCAAGAGCATTGGCACGAGATGGGGCAAGGACGGGGTTTCCTTTGACGAGACCTGGTACAAACGGCTGGTTTCAAAGGCAATTGTCTTCCGCGCCACCGAAAAGCTTGTCTCCGCCGCCGCCGAAGCCTGGTACGAGGGCGGCTACCGCGCGAACATTGTCACATACGGCATCGCGAAAGTGGTTTCAGATGTTACCGAGATGAACAAGGCGATCGATCTCGATCGAGTCTGGAGGCTGCAGCGAAACCTGACGAGCCTCGAAGCTGCGCTTGATATCGCATGCTCCGAGGCACAGGAGGTGATCCTGAATCCTGTCGCAGGCATGCGGCACATCGGAGAATGGGCAAAGAAGGAGGCCTGCTGGAAAACACTTAAACAGCGTGAGCTAGAGTATCCTGAAGAATTTCTGGACGCGCTCGTGGATCCTGAAGATGTCCGTTCGGTCGCACAGGAGGCGCGGGCGGACAGTGACTTGACGAAGGATCTGATCGGCGAAAGCTGGATAATCGAAGTCGGTGCCGATTTCTGGCAGGACGTTCTGAACTGGGGAGCCGACAAAAAGGCCCTTTCACCCATGGATGACAGGGTACTGTCTATCTGCGCCGCGATACCTTCGAAAATTCCGTCCGCACACCAGGCAAAAACGGCCCTGAGGTGCCTGGAAAAACTCAAGGGGCTAGGCTACACTCACTCAGCTCTGGAGGTAACTGAATAGGGCCTAGTGTTCTGTATTTGACGCGAGCTTCCGGTCTGCTTCTGGCGCGCCTTCGATGTTCAAGCGGAGTTCCGAGCGGCAGCTTTGCGCAGAAAGCGGTCTTTGCAAAGTTTGGCGAACGGCCCAAAGCTGCGATTAAGCATCTCGCAAATCAATGTCCGCTCTGCGCCTTGCAAGATGCACAGAGATCAAAGCCTTCGCTTGTCATGGAACCATGGTCAAACTATCCCTGATACGGCACCATCCCAATTTTTTTGAGTAATAGATGCAGTACATTCCCAATGGCCCAGACATTCCAGAAGCCCTATTGGAAGCTCATGAAGATGGGAAAGTCGTTTTCTTCTGCGGTGCCGGAATATCTTACCCGGCAAAGCTGCCAACCTTCTACGGTTTGGTAAAAGCTGTATACGACGAACTTAGGGAGGCGCACGATGACGCCGAAGCCGAAGCACTAAAGGCGTACAAGTATGATACGACCCTTGGCTTGCTGGAACGAAGACTGCCTAACGGGCGTTTGAGAGTGCGTGAAGCTATTGCGAACGCCCTTCGACCAAATCTGGCTGGGAAGAAATCGACGCAGACACATGAGGCGCTCCTCCGACTTAGCAAAACACGCTCCGGTTCAACGCGGCTCATAACGACGAACTTTGATCGGGTATTCGAAGAAGTCATAGAGACGAAAAAGACCAATACACCAACCCATGCGGCCCCGCTGCTACCGGTTCCAAAGAACAGGTGGGATGGGTTGATTTACCTTCATGGCCTTTTGGACGGCACGGGCTCCGAAGCGAATCTAAATAGTCTCGTTGCTACAAGTGGCGATTTTGGCTTGGCTTACCTCATTGAGAGATGGGCTGCGCGCTTTGTGTCTGAACTGTTTCGCAACTATACAGTCTGTTTTGTTGGGTACAGTATCAACGATCCCATTCTCCGCTACATGATGGACGCTTTGGCAGCCGATAGCATGATGGGTGAAAATACCCGGGTCGCATATGCGTTTGGAAACTATTCACCAAGCAATAAGGATCAAACCGAATCCGAGTGGGCAACCAAAAACGTAGTTCCCGTACTCTATAAAAACCGCAGCCATCACTATTATCTTCACGAAACGCTCCATGCATGGGCCAACAGCTATCGAGATGGCATCAATGGCAAGTCGGCCATTGTGGCGCGTCATGCGCACCACAAACCAAGTGGAAGCACAGTGCAGGATGATTTCGTGAAGAGGATGGTTTGGGCGCTAAGCGATCCTACAGGTCTGCCGGCAAAACACTTTTCTCAACTCGATCCTGTTCCACCAATCGAATGGTTAGAGGAGTTCTCCAACAGGAGATTTGGCATTGATGATCTCCCTCGATTTGGTGTGCCTAGGAGTGATCTCTTCAACACAAGTAATAACCCAGAGTTCAAATTCAGCCTTCTGTCCAGACCTTCGCCATCCTATTTAGCTCCTCCAATGTCGCTGGTTGATCCCAATGCTGGACGTGGACCGGATTGGGACAAGGCAATGGAAGCTCTAGCGAAGTGGTTGGCAAGGCACCTGGAACAACCCGAAGCCCTTTTCTGGGTTATTGGGCAAGGTTGCAATCTAAACCCCCGTTTCGAATGGCACCTTAAGAGAGCATTGGAAGATGCAAACCACCTCAACCCGACCATGCGAAAGCTTTGGGAATTTGTAGTTTCAGGGTATGCCCGATCACGCCACTACAATGGCGGTGTTTACGGGTGGGACGATCGCTTCAAGAAACACGGGAATACACCGGTTGTAAGGCAGGAATTCAAGGATGCACTGCGCCCCTCACTTAAGATATCACGTCCATATTCTTTCAGAACAGATCGTTCAGGTGATACTAGTGAAAGGATTTCTACGATTGCCAACGTCGAAGTGGCGCTGGCATCCGATCACGTTCATTCAGCATATGAGCGCATTCTGAAAATCGAAGGATTCGAAGGATTTCTAGCGCATATCTTGACCGACATGTCGGAGCTGTTGTCAGAAACGCTCGGGCTTATGTGCGAAGCTGAGATTTCATCTGAGCTTGACGACTACAGCTACATTCAACTCCCGTCGATTTCAGACCATGATCAAAACAAGGATTACAACGACTGGACACTCTTGGTGACCCTGTGCCGCGACGCTTGGTTGGCGACCACAGACCACAACAGCGAAAAAGCAAAAGCGATGCTAACGATCTGGGCGAGTTCCAAGCATCCCGTTTTTCGAAGGCTGGTCTTTTTCGCGTTGGTGCAGAGGCCCAACCTCGTTTCGTTTGACACATCGGTGTCGTGGCTATTGGCAGACGACGGGCATTGGCTTTGGTCGACCTCGACAATGCGAGAGGTAATGCGCTTGCTGGTTTCATTCGGTCCAATTTTGACTGCCGGTCACATGCAAAGACTCCAAGGTGCAATAGTCGAAGGACCTCCTAGAACGCGGTTCAGAGATGACATTAGCGATGATGAGTTTGAGCGTTTTTCAGATCGAATGCGCTGGTTGAGATTGAAAAAACTCCTTTCAAATGGGGGAACCGCTACAGGAAGCGTAGACGCTTTCATGGCATCGGCGGAAGAGCGCTATCCTGCATGGCAATTGGCGCCTGATGACCGCGATGAATTCCCTATGTGGAGTTCCAATGGCGAAGAACAACCAATCGAACAATCACCTAAGAACATAAAGAGGCTGGTGGAGTGGCTTCGAAACAACCCTTCATCTGAAGGTGTTCTCACTGGAGACAACTGGTCTGAGCGGTGTCGTGACGACTTTAGGCGATCGTTCTTTGCCCTTAAAAAATTGGCAAGCGAAGGTGTGTGGGTCCCTCAACGATGGGCTGAGGCCTTGTACGCGTGGTCTAGTGACGAGCTTGTACGCCGTTCATGGAAACATGCTTCCTCCGTTATTGTAAGCATGCCCGACGAACACTTCGTTGATGCTCTCCATGCGATTTCTTGGTGGGTAAGTCGGATATCAAAAAACGTTGGGGAGCATGAAGAGGCGTTCGTCGCGCTTATTGATCGAATTATAGAAACCGGCACCAAAACCGTCGAAGCTTCCGACGATTTTTCGTTCAACCACGCCATAAACCATCCGGTTGGCCATGCCGCAAGTTCACTCTTGAACTGGTGGTTCTCAATGGAACTGGAAGATGATCAGGGACTTCCGGATGCGCTGAAGGGGCGATTTGCAGTGATGTGCAATGCCAACAATCAACCCCTTTGGATAGGCTCAGTTATTCTTGCGCAACAAGTCATCCCGTTACTGCGTGTAGATAAGGTCTGGACCAAACAGTATTTGATACCTTCGTTTGAATGGGTCCCAGACGCTACCAAAGCCGCCGCGATGTGGGATAGTTTTTTGCATGCCCCACGAATCTATCTACCACTGCTTGAATTACTAAAATCGCCATTTCTAGAAGTCCCCGACCACATTGGCGCTCTGGATGAACAGTGCCTGAAGCAATACGCGAGGTTCTTAACCCACATTGCCCTAGGAGAAGCTTCGGTTTTTAGCTCCAGTGAACTGAAGGACGTAATTACGAAGCTTCCCGCTGAGTACTTAGAAACAGTCGCGGAAACATTGTTCCAAGCCTTGCAGGGCGCGGGGGAACAACAAGAAGAATACCTAACGAACCGAGTCATACCATTTGTGAAACGTTTCTGGCCCAGTACACCCGAAGCACGGACCCCAGAAACGTTTCGGTACTTCGCGCAGATGTTAGCTGTATCTCGAAACGGGTTTGAGGATGCTTTCGCTTGTTTCAAAAATCACCTAGGACAGACCGCTGATTTTAGCTATCTGCTCCATATTCTTGAAGATGGTGGACTGGCCGCTGACCATCCGAGCGAAATACTGGCGCTATTGAACGCCACAATCCCTCAAGACGTTCCCTATTTGTATGGCGGTTTGAGCCCTTTGTTGGACAATATCCAGGGAGCTAATCCTACCCTCGCAAACAACCCAAACTTCATTCGGCTCACAGTCCTCTCGCAGCAATATGAAGGCTAGGGCGCAAGAAAGCGGCCATTCGGAGCGATCTCAGCGAATGTCTTCTTTCCGCCGGAGGTGTCAATTGGTCATGTTCGCTAAGGGCTGACACCGGTCATCCGAGGTTTTCACTAAGGATACCTGCCTCCTAAACTCACGCTTGATTTCATACGGGCATCTTGTGTTAGGCGCAGAACGCTAGTCGCGTTCTAGCATGGCAATAGCCTGCCGCACTGCATTCGGCTCGAGATTTATCGTCTTGAACGATCTGGGGCCCGAGCCGTTCGAGTAGTGGATCACCTTCGCCAGAACTTCGAAGAGAGGTAGCGTCTGCACGGCTCCCATGGTTCGCGCCACATCCTCGGTCAGATGGATCTTGAACAACTCCCTCCACAACTTTTCCTCATAAACAGATGGAAAAGCGTCCAAGCCCTCAAGCATGTCTTCAAGGCAGCCTCTTAGTTGATCTGTTGTCATGGCAAACCAGTTCCGCTTGCCGCCCCTACCACTGTTACTGAAGGTAATAACCTTGGCCTCTGTCGGAACGGTCACAAGAATCCGATCGTTGTCAGCCAGCATGTCCTCGAAAACGGTCCCCATGTCTTTTCCCCTACTGATGCGTTCCACGCAGTTCGCAAAACGGAATATCTCCGCGTAAAAACTCTTCAAGACGTCTCAGAATGCTATCATGGCCCAATGCCGTTTTGCCTTTCAATGCGCACTCCCAGACGACACCAACCCGCCAGCCAAGTTCAAAGAGTTCTGTCTGTTTTCGGAGATCCCGTGCCTGATTGCCGGAAATCTTCACTTTCCAGAACTCCTGGCGCGATTTTGGGAGGCGAAAAAGATGGCAATCCTCGTGCCCATGCCAGAAACAGCCATTCACGAATAGCGCTGTGTTGTAGCGTGAAAGGACAAGATCTGGTCGACCGGGAAGATCTTTCCGATGAAGCCTGAATCTGTAGCCAGCGCGGTGCAGTAATTGTCTTACCAGGATTTCCGGCTTCGTGTCCTTGCCTTTGATGCCTGACATCATTCGACTACGATCCTCCGAGGACACGATGTCGACCATCAGGTTTTCCTTGTCCGGATATTGGCCTCTCTAAGCATCTCGCTTGCTATCGCCCGGATTACAGGGACTGCAACAGAATTGCCGAACTGCTTATAAAGTTGAGATTTGCCGACCCGATCGATCAAGAATTCTTCGGGAAATCCCTGCAAGGCGCGTGCCTCTTCAGGAAGGAGCTTACGCGGGTTTCGCCCCAAATCCGACTGATCAATGAGAATTTCGCTACCATCCTTATAGTATCGCGCACTCATTGTGCTGCAATACTCGGACGTCCGATCAAAAAGGCTGTACCCGAACCCCTTGCCATTCGCACGGTTCCGCTTTTTGCGCTCCTTGTGTCCTGTCCAGAGCCTATCCGATATGGTGAAATCCTGAGTGCGCTCGGGATCATCGACGAGAATATCTTTGAGAGGTACTTTCAACTGGTAGTTTTCAATGACCTTGCCGAACATCTCCTTGATCCGCTCGTGATTGGCCGGCGCGCCTTTGTCGCGACGGATACCCACGATGTAGATACGCTCACGGATCTGGGGCACACCAAAATCCCTCGCACGCAGGACTTCGAAATCGACATCATAGTCAAAATGAGTTCCCAGACTGGCGCGAGCTTCTTCTGATAACATGACATCACTTGGGATTTCCGCAGATGCTTCACCCCGTAAAATCGCCATGATCGTCTTCAACGTGTCCCCTCCATTGTGACCTTTCAGCTGCTTTACGTTCTCGAGCAGAAACGCTTTCGGATGATGTGCGGCAAGAATTCTCTGTATTTCGAAGAACATCGTGCCACGTGTGTCCAGAAAGCCCTGTTTCCTTCCGGCTTGTGAGAAAGCTTGGCAGGGAAAGCCGGCAAGAAGCACATCATGATCAGGAATTTCGGACGCCGTGAACTTTGTAATATCCCCGTTCCTCTGAGGAACCTCCCCGAAGTTTGCCGCATATGTGACTTTGCTATGCTTGTCGATTTCCGCTGTGAATACGCACTTCCCACCAAATTCCTGAAACGGAATGCGGATACCCCCGATGCCAGCAAAAAGATCAATAAACTGAAAGGGGCTTTTTTTGCGGTCATCCTTGAACGGGATCGTATCAGGCAGGCTCTCGATTGCACGTTGCTTCGTCGGAGTTATACTCCCGCACCCGCGCTCCCACTGCTCTACCGTGTCGGCTCCATCCGGCCCCAGGCCGAGGAGCGTCGCCATGACCCGATAGTCAACGCGCAGCCGCTTTCGCGTTGTCGCCAACTTCTCACGGTATATGAAATCTGAGCTCACTGAACTTCCAGTCTCAACATTTTTTCTTCGTCAGTACACGACATTTTCCTCAACCTCCAGGGCGGGCTGATGATAGTTTGATTATTTGATAGTGGGATAACTTGTCGCGACTACCAGCTGCCCGAAATGCAACTCCTTCGCGTTAAGATCCAGCTCGTGGATGATGTACTCGCCGGCACGGCCGGTGATATGGCGGCGGAAGGTTTTCCCTGTTTGGTCGATGAACAGGCAGCGGATGTCACTGTAGTCACCCCAGATGCCAGCGATGGCAAGTAAGGGAAACCCTTCAGGCAGTCGGTCGACTTTTTTATAGTCGCGATAGTCGATGCCGTACCCTAAGGCTTGGCGGAAACCGAGCGTGTATTGGGTGTGGTCGAATTGCATGTGGAGCCTTTCTGCGGCTTGGAAGTCCATCAAAGCGAGTGCCCGGCGCTGCGGTGACTATCTCTCGCGCCTAGCTCTCGTTCAGCCGTTTCTCGGCGTCTTTCGCTGACTTCCAGCTGGTCTCTAAGCCCGCCTGAAGCGTCTCGTAACTCCGTTCCTCGCGCAGCAAGTCGGCCAATGTGGTGACGGACGTGAGATGTGATTTCATCAATAGCGCCACGCAATGCGCCAAGCCATTCACCTTGCTTTCTATCCTGCTGGTCGAGCGCTTCTCCAAGGCGTGCAATTCCCTGGCTGAGCTCTCGCAGGCCGTCACCAACCGCTCGACGGATGCGAGCAATTCGCGCTCCAATGCTGTTAGGGGTGTTATCGGTGGATTGGTCATCTAGGGCTCCTTGATCTCGATGCAGATGATGGGCGTTTGCGCCATCGTGCAGGTCTTCAGTTCGGTCCGGTTCGGGTCCAGCGTCACCCATGTCTGCCCGGACTGTTCGATCCGTGTCAGGCCAAGCTTCGTCATCTCCGAGCGAGTGATTAAACCCGTCCAAAACCAATTCGCTATCAGCACCGTCGCAATCCAGACTGAGACCATCCCCACGATCACCCAAGGCGAAATCGTTAGCCAGCGCCGGATCGTCTCGCTCCGCCTCTCCAACTCGCTCTTGCTGTCGCTGAGAAAGAACCTGATATCTGTCTCGATTGTATGCAGCGCGCTGGTCGCAATGCTGCTGAAATCGCTCCTGAAGCTCTCCAGCTGAGATACCATCAAGGCGGCGTGGTCGCTCCGGATCGTCTCCAAGTCCACGTTCAGTTTCTCGGCGAGACGGTTTGGCTTGCCAGTCGTCATGGAAAATCTCTCCTTTCAAACGCCAGCGCTCGCCGGTGTCGGGGTCTTTGGCGGTGATGTAGTTCTTGCTGGTCCGGGGAATTTCGAAGCCTGCATCGGCCAGAGCATCGATCATGCTAACGCGGTCGGTGATGGTGCCGACGCTGATCTGATCGAGGATCCAATCGTGCAGCGCTTCGCGACCTTGCGCGCGCGTCTGCGCTTCAATCGTTGCCCTCACTTCACGGACGCGTTCTGGCTCCAAAGGGTCTGCCCAATCGCGGGTCTTGTTCATCAGATCGCGCAAGCTAGCAAAGGCGCTCTCATGACCTGGCGGCGCGATGTTCAGCGCCTTGCCGGTGCTGAGCTCAAGGCGTGGCGCGCAGAAGTGCAGCTCAACATTGCCTTCGTGCGTGTGGCGCACCCAGAGACAATCGTATTGATCCCTGTCCAGCCCAGCAAAGGCCAGAGCCTCAAATAGCTCAATGGCCTCTTGCTGGGCGTCTGGACTGGGATCATCGCTCTCGGCAAAGCTGATCACGCCTGCCGTGTAGCTCCACTTGTTGGGGCTCGCATCGATCAGGTCGCGGGTCTGATCGGGATTGCCGTGCAGTACCTCGGGCAGCGGGTTGCGGATCTTGGTTTGCGGCTGGCCGGTGTCGTCGCGGATGAGGTTGCGGTTCTCGTCATAGGCCAGAACTTCTCGCGCGGTCAGGTAGTCAACGGGGGCCACACCGCCACCGGTGCCTGTGGAGAAAAACGAAATGATCATGCGTCACCGCCTGTGTGTGCCGCCACGATCTGCGCCAACTGCCGTTCGATGGCCACCAACTGCGCCGCAACCTTGAGCGCATCGATCTGGCTCGCACGGCCAGATTTGACCGCGCCGTTGATCCAGCGGGAGAGCTGATTGAGGTTACCGCCGACACGGGCAATCGCAAAGGTCAGCTTTGGGTCAACACGTGGGACGAGCTTGCGCCGACGTGCCTCAACCAGCCCCAAGGCCTCCCGCATCAGCGTGGCATTTGGTAGACCAGCGGCGCGCGCTTTGGCCACAAGCGCTGCCTTTTCAGACGGGGTGCATCGAAAGATCACGCTTTCGGAAAGGCCCTCTTTGACGCCGCTTGCGCGCGTCCGGTTGGGGTTTGAAGGGGAGGGTTGCCGCCCCTCACAAGTCCCGCCGATGTAATCGGTGGGTAACCTTGCTCTCTGGTCTTTGTGGGGATCGGTCGCGTTCATGCTCTGAGCCCCGCCGCCTCGATTTCAGCGGGGCTGACCAGGTTTGCGGCCAGCAAAGCTGTCACTTGGCCGGGTGTGATGTGGCGGCACAGCGGATGGCGGTCCGTGATCCAGTCGGCCAAACCTTTCAACAGTTCGGCCTCTTTGGCTTTGCCAGCTTCTCGCGCCTCCACAACGTCCTGAAGGTATTTCAACCAACGGCCAGAGCTGAACCAGTTGTCGGAGAAGCACACCTTGGATCGGGTGAAGCCTTCGCTCTCGGTCGCATAGGCACGCACGGCGTCCTCGAGGTCTTTGGCATCCACTCCGTCGGCCAGCGCTTGGCGGATTTGCGAGAGACAAACCGCTTTGCTGCGAATCCGATCCTCCGGATAAGCGGACAAAATCTTTTCAGAAACTTCATCCTCCACCGCCGCCTTCGCGTGCGAAGGATTTGGTTTTTGATATGGTTTATATCTGTTCTTATAGGATTTGCCCTCTGGGGCAGATGGCTTGCCCTCAGGGGCAAATGCATCATTTTCCCTTTCGGTCGGGTCGATTTGCCCATTTGGGCAAATGGAGTTGCCCAGGGCATACCAAGAGGTCCGGTCATAGCGATCATCGCTGAAATTGCCCTTGATGATCAGCTCCGCGCTGACCAGCTTTTCGAGCGCCGTTCGGATCTGCTTTTCGCTCAGATAGGGGAACAACTCACCAAAGGCCGAGATAGAGTTGTAAGTCCAATACCGCCCGTCTCGAAGGTTCCGGCGATTGGCTTGGTTCTTCTCGATCCAGAAGGTGATGTTCTGGAAAATCACCGCTGCATTGAGACCCACACGTCCAGCGATTTCGGGATCAAAGCTATGGCGGCTCATGTCTGGCCCCCGAAATACGCACAAACGTGCGAATTTTGTACAGGTTTTGTACGAGAAATCGGCCGTTTCAGCCGATTTCGCCGCGAAAGCTCACGTAACTTTCTGCACGCTCCTGCACAAAGCCCTGTAAATAAGCCATATTTTTCAGGCAGTTTTGGTGACCCCGGCAGGATTCGAACCTGCAACCTGCCCCTTAGGAGGGGGCTGCTCTATCCAGTTGAGCCACGGGGCCATGTGCCTGTCATGGCCCGCTCAGGGTGTGACGTCAACGGGGTGCAATCTTCTTGGACATTATCACATTGGGACTGTAGGTTTTCAGGCATGATCACTTAATGTAGGACTTGCGATTGTGATGACGCCCAAAAAACGCCCCCTGACACTGCGCGACGTATCCGAAGCGTCAGGGGTAAGCGAAATGACGGTCAGCCGTGTTCTGCGCAACAAAGGTGATGTATCGGAGGGCACGCGTCAAAAAGTCCGCGACGCCGCAAAGCGCCTTGGGTATGTGCCAAACAAAATCGCCGGCGCGTTGGCATCACAGCGGGTAAACCTTGTCGCGGTGATAATCCCCTCAATGAGCAACATGGTGTTTCCCGAAGTCATGTCCGGCATCTCGGAAACGCTCGAAGATACGGGCTTGCAGCCTGTTGTCGGTATCACCGATTATTTGCCTGAAAAGGAAGAAAAAGTCCTGTTTGAGATGCTTTCCTGGCGCCCGTCGGGGGTGATCATCGCGGGCTTGGAACACTCCGAAGCGTCGCGCACAATGTTGCGCCAAGCCGATATTCCTGTTGTTGAAATCATGGATGTTGATGGCCAGCCGGTCGACTGCGCAGTGGGTATTTCGCATAGGCGTGCGGGGCGTAAAATGGCCGAAGCAATATTAGCGGCCGGGTACCGTCGTATCGGATTTATGGGTACAAAAATGCCGCTGGATCACCGCGCACGCAAACGATTTGAAGGGTTCACACGTACATTGGCAAAGGCCGGGGTCGAGATTGCGGACCAAGAGTTTTACTCCGGCGGGTCGGCGCTGGTCAAAGGCCGTGAAATGACGTCCGCGATGCTCAACAGAACGCCTGACCTCGATTTTCTGTACTATTCAAACGATATGATCGGCGCTGGCGGGCTGCTTTATTTACTCGAAGCCGGTGTGGATGTCCCTAACTCGGTTGGCCTTGCTGGATTTAACGGTGTTGAATTGCTGGAAGGGCTGCCACGGAAACTGGCAACGATGGATGCCTGCCGCCACGAGATCGGCGTAAAAGCGGCAAAGATTGTTGCTGATCGCAATGCTGGTGACGAAAGCAGCACCGAACAGATCATCGAACTGAGCCCCAAGCTCGCGTTCGGCGATACGCTACGCAAAGGTTAAGCTGTAGTGTAGGCTTCAACCCACGACCGCAGTTGATCAAGCGGCATAGGCCGCGCATGCAAGTACCCTTGGGCGCATGGGCAACCGAGGGTGACAAGCGCGTCTTGCTCTTCGGATGTTTCGACACCTTCGGCAAGCACCTTGATACCCAACCGGTCGGCAAGGTTGATGATCGCGCCGGTAATTACCTGAAGCTCCGGATCATTGTCTATATTCTGGACCAGACTGCGATCAATTTTTATCCGGCTGACTGCGAATTTTCGCAAGGTTGCGATGGCGGCATGTCCCGTACCAAAGTCATCAAGTTCAACCGCAAAGCCCAAACCAATCAGGCGATGAACGTTGTCGATGATCACGTCCGAACGCTCATCAAGGAGGGTAGATTCCAACAATTCAAGTCGCAAGTTTTCAGGTGCGATGCCGTAAGCCTCAACGTAGCGCATCAAGCGCGCGCCTAGATCGGGATCGCGCAATTGGGACATGGACAGGTTTATGCTAATGCATGGGACCGCCATTCCCCAACGCGTCAATTGCGCAGCAGCATAGCACGACCTGTCCATGACAACATGGTCGATCCCTTCCATCAGATCGGCACGTTCGGCGGCAAGCAAAAACTCGAAGGCTGGCACAAGCCCGTTTTCAGGGTGCCGCCAACGGATCAACGCCTCGAATCCGATAATTTTGCCCGTCTGCGCATTAACCTGCGGTTGGAAAAATGGCGTAAACTGGTTGTCTTGCAGCCCATGCCGGATTTGCTGACCAATATGGATCAAACGCACGGCGTCCTGGCGCATTGCATTTTGGAACACACGGCACACACCGCGCCCCGCTTGTTTGGCTTCATTTAACGCGATATCCGCACCTGTCAGGGTCGCGTTCAAGTCATCCGGTCCATTGGGCGCATAAAATGCAATCCCGATGCTGGCGCCAAAATTACACATACGATCCCGGAACGAGACCGGCTTGCCCAATTGTAACACAAGGCTGCGCGCCAAGGTCAAAATCGCATGGTCATCATCACAGGTTTTGATCAACGCAATAAATTCATCACCACCGACACGGGCGACTGTTTCCGGTTCGATCATGCTGTCGCACAAAATTTTAGCGCAGTGCCGCAGTACGAAATCACCTGCATCGTGGCCTTGGGCATCGTTGATGGACTTGAACTTATCAAGATCAACATGCAGCACCGCAATGCGTTCATCGGGTTCAAGCGCGGCACCCATTTGCGACAGGCGTTCCGTCAATCCTCGCCTGTTCATCAAACCGGTCAGGTGGTCGGTGCGCACAATCTTCTCGAGCTGGGCTTGCTGGGTCTTCAGTTCGGTGATGTCCATCCGCAAACCCACGCGCCCGCCTGATGCGGTTGGCCGCTCAACAATGCGCAACCATTGGCCAGACGACAGTTTTTGCTCCACTGTGGCGGTATTGGAATAGTGGGCGGCCATCCGCTCTTCGAGCCAATCAGCCTCTCGACCGATCCCATCTGCGTATTGACCGTGATCCAGCCCGCATTGCAGGATTTGACGAAATGTCGCGCCTTGGCGCATCGCATCTGCGGACGCTGCGTATATCTGTCGGTATTTTTCGTTGCAGATAACCAATCGGTCATCTGCATCATAAAGCACAAACCCGTCAGGCAACGATTCGATCGCCGTGCGCAGCATGTCTTGTGCTTTTGTGGCAGCGGTGCGTGCCTCGATGTAACGGGTAATATTTTGTATATACGCCACATAGGTCGGCTGCGGGGCGTCAAGGTAGCACAGGTAAATCCGGCTTAATCGCCATACGCCGTCCGGCCCAAGATAACCTATGCGTAACATCACGTCCTGCGCAGGTCGGCGGATCACATTTGCAAGTATGCGCCCGATCCGCGCAGCAGAAACGCCACCAATTACATCCGTGATTTTACGTTTTGTCAGCTGCCGTACCGTTGTGTTCAATGCTGCCTGAGCCGCATCATTTGCCGCAACAATCAGGTTTGAATGCGCATCCCATGCCAGTATTTCGACCATCGGCATGCGAAACGCGGCCTGAAGCAGCCCACGATCCCGCAGCGCGAGGTGCATCCTAAAGTTCGCGGCTTCTGTCGGGTCCGTTTCCATATCACCAATTGTCCTTTTGGCATTGTGCCAGCGAACGGACCATCGCCGCGAAAAGTAAAGTTCAGCTTAAACACGCCGCCGGTTATGGCGACGCAGCCCCCATTAAATTTATGCGGCTCTTCAACATGCGATCCCTGTTGGGTGCATAACTTATAAAGATGCAATGATCTGTACGCGCGGTGCTGACGATGCAAATCACGCTGAACACGGTAACGCCGCGGCTTGTCAGCCAAGTCTTTGTCAAGGCTGGGGTACGGGGGAAATCGGCGCGGTTCACGCGCGCCGCAAATTCCTCGCTTGGGTATCAGGGGTGGTGCGGACCCCACACGCCAACCGCTATGGAAAATTTCCACGACTGGGTGTGCAAACGGGGGTCACGGTATAGCGCCTTGCCCCCCGATGTTGGGCCGCTTGGCCATGATCAGTCGTTTTTATAGCTCGGCAATTGGGTCAGCGCGTTTTTCAATGCATCCCCCCACCCGCTGGAGACTGATTGGTAATACGGGTCATCCGCGGTGATCCGCGGCCTGTCGGACACTTCAAAACTGTCCTTCACATAAAGCTGAAGATCAAGCGGCATGCCCACAGACAGGTTCGCCTTGATCGTGGAATCGAACGACACCAGCAGCAGTTTGATCGTGTCCTCAAACGACATGGCAGGGTCATACGCACGCACTAGGATCGGCTTGCCATACTTGGCCTCGCCGATTTGAAAAAACGGGTTGTCGTCGGTGATCTCGATGAAATTACCTTCTGGGTAGATCAGGAAAAGGGTCGGCGCACCGCCCTTGATCTGTCCACCCACAATCACGGTCGCCTTGAACTTGGACGACGATTGCTGGCCTTCGCCACGGCTGTCGGAAATGACCTCTCGCAATGTGTCGCCGACAAGGCGCGCGACCTGAAACATGGTCGGCAATTCAAGAATGGTCGGCGTGCGTTCAGATGTAATTTTGGATCGCTCGTCAAGCAAGCTGATCAACGCTTGTGTTGTGGCCAGATTGCCCGCTGTCATCACGGTGATCACACGATCGTCCGGCACGTCCCATGTGAACATCTTACGCGTTACAGAAAAGTTATCGACGCCCGCGTTTGTACGCGTGTCCGACATAAATACGAGCCCTTGATCAAGGCGAAGTCCGACGCAGTAGGTCATGGTTTTGGTCCAATAAGGATGAAGTTGAAACGGTATCTATTGCTGAACTTGCAGCGTTACAATCAGGGATTCTACAGCATTGCCAAGCCGCACGCCCGTCATCGGCGCTGCATCGCGCGAATCCAGACCAGTGGCAATTCTGACGTAACGCTCGTCTGGCGAAATTCCGTTGGACACATCAAAGCCGACCCAGCCAAGCCCGTCGATATGTGCCTCTGCCCATGCATGGGTCGCGTCCTGATCAACCCGCCCGTCCATCATCAGATAGCCGCTGACATACCGCGCGGGAATGCCTGCAAGCCGTGCAGCGGTGACGAATATTTGCGCGTGATCCTGACAGACCCCGCCCCCTGCTGCGAGCGCCTCTTCCGCTGTGGTGCCTGCGAATGTCGCGGCCTGACCATATGGTACAGCAGCGATAATCGCCTTGGATAGACCATGCAAAGCGGCCACCGCATTGCCGTCGGTTGCGATCCCTTTGGCCAGTTTTTTGATGCCCTTGCCTGCGGTTGTGCGCGGGGTGGACTGCGCGAAATGCCATAAGGGTGCCGTGCCATACACCTTGCCAAAGACGCCGTCGTTTGTGTGGGTCTCAACAGTACCGGACACGGTCACAACAACCTCGGTTGTGCCCTGATCGGCCTGCACCATGATCGTGTGGTTGCCGTATTGGTCGTCAAACGCAAGTTCGCGCGCACCGCCTTGGATGTCGACCACCCAATCGGTCACCGTTTGATGTTTGCTGCTTACAGGCGTCAGGCGGACCTGCTGCAAGCCATATGATACTGGCGCGTCATACGTATAGGTTGTGGTGTGCGTGATGTTCAGTTTCATGATTAACCGGTGAACCTGTAATCTTGTTCGATCTGCCGCCCGACCGCATTGTTGTCGCGGATAAAGGCGGTGATGAAGTGATGCAGCCCTTCGTCAAAAATCGACGTGATCGTGTGGGCACGCAAACGGTCGCGCTGCGCTTCGATCAGGTCATGACACGGCAAGCGGGTGCCGTAATCCTTGGCCAGAAACCCGAGGCTATCGTCCATGATACGGCTGCAAAATGACAATGACCGCGGGAAACGGCTATCGAGGATCAAAAATTCCGCGATGCTGGCGGGCGAAATATCATGCGCGTTAAGCCACCGGAACGACCGGTGTGCGGACACAGAGCGCAAGATTGTTTCCCATTGAACATTGTCCAAAGCGGAGCCAACGGATTTGGCTGACGGCAGCAGGGTATAGTATTTGACGTCGATAATACGCGCGGTGTTGTCGGCGCGCTCCAAGGCGATGCCGATTTGCGAAAAATCGTAGCCGTCATTGCGCAGCATGGTGCCGTGTACCGCACCGCGCACAAGCGCCGTGTTGCGGCGAATTTCGCCCAAGACTGCTGGCAAATCCGTTTCTTTCACCGGCTTTTTCAATGTGGCCTTCAGGCCCATCCAGCTTTCGTTTACGGCCTCCCAGACTTCGGTGGTAAGCGCCGTGCGCACCGTGCGTGCGTTGGTCCGCGCGTTTTCAATCGACGAAATGACGCTGGATGGATTGTCCGTATCGCGCAGCAAAAAATCGACGGCATGTACGGCGTTGTAGTCGTCATACTTGGCATCATAGCCGGACCGCACGCCTGCGGTCGTCAGCACGGATTTCCATTCTGTCTGGCTGTCCTTGGACCGTGTCAACGCGATCCGGAACCCCGCCTCGACCAAGCGCGCGGTATTCTCGCTACGCTCAAGAAAACGGAACATCCAATAAAGACCACCTGCGGTTTTTCCGAGCATATCAGTCCTCCAGAACCCAAGTATCTTTTGTGCCGCCACCCTGGCTTGAATTGACGACCAGCGACCCCTCTTTGAGGGCCACGCGCGTCAGTCCACCAGACGTGATGTTGATCCCGTCAGGCGACATAAGCGCAAAGGGGCGCAAGTCGACGTGGCGGGGGGCCAACCCTTTTTTGGCGAAAATTGGCACGGTCGATAACGACAGGGTCGGCTGGGCGATGTAATTGGACGGGTTGCGGCGCAGTTTCGCTGCAAATGCCGCGAGCTCTTTCTTGCTTGCCGCAGGGCCGACAAGCATGCCGTAACCACCGGACCCGTGCACCTCTTTGACCACAAGATCGGCGAGGTTTTCGAGAACGTATTTCAACGAATCCTCTTCTGAACACCGCCATGTTTGAACGTTCTTCAAGATCGCCTTTTCGCCCGTATAAAACTCGACGATGTCGGGCATGTAGGAATAGATCGCCTTGTCATCTGCAATCCCCGTACCGGGTGCATTGGCAATGGTGATGTTGCCTGCACGGTAGACATCCATAATTCCGGGCACACCAAGCATGGATTCAGGCTTAAAGTTCAGCGGATCAAGATAGTCATCGTCGACACGGCGATATAAAACGTCGATCACCTTATAACCTTCGGTCGTGCGCATCGCGATGTGCCCGTCAACAACCCGCAGGTCATGACCCTCAACAAGCTCCACACCCATTTGGTCGGCAAGAAATGAATGCTCAAAATAAGCTGAATTATGAATGCCCGGCGTCAGGATTGCGACAGTCGGTTTCCCGTCGCAATGCGCAGGCGCGCACGCGGCCAACGACCGCCGCAGGTTCTTGGGATAATCGCTGACGGGCTGCACCTTGATCTGGCTAAACAGCTCCGGGAACATCTGCAGCATCGTTTCGCGGTTCTCGAGCATATAAGACACGCCCGACGGGGTACGTGCATTGTCCTCGAGCACGAAAAAATCATCTTCGCCCGTCCGCACTATATCGGTCCCGACGATGTGGGTATACACACCACCTGGCGGCGTGACGCCAATCATCTGCGGCAGAAACGCAATGTTCCGAGAGATCAGTTCGACCGGAACCACACCAGCGCGCAAAATCTCTTGACGGTGATAAATATCGTGCAAAAAGGCATTGATCGCACGCACGCGCTGCTCAATCCCTTTGGACAACCTGGCCCATTCACGATTGGCGATGACGCGCGGAATTAGGTCAAAGGGAATAAGACGTTCTTGGGCTGCGGACTGCCCGTAGACGTTAAAGGTAATACCTGTTCGCCTGAAAAACGCCTCTGCCTCTTTTGACTTTTTTGTCAAACGGGCGGGATCCTCGTTGGAAAACCATTTTTGATATTCTGCATAGGGGGCGCGGACACCGTCGTCACCCAATAGCATCTCGTCGAAGTGTTTGCGGTCTGATTTCATAAGTCGACGGTAACGCTTATGCAGGGGTTTGCAAGCTAACGTTTACGGATTGCTGTTCAAAATCCATCCAACCATAGGATGTCATGAATGACACATCTGCCGCATCACGCCCGACTCCAACGCGCACGATCTGCGGTGCGGTGGCCATGCCCGTGGGGTCAACCAATTGCCATGCCCCATCCAGAAATACTTCTGCGACGGCATGGAAATCCTGGGGTGTGACATGCGGGGCATAGCAACTGACGATGCGGGCGGGAATACCTACAGACCGCGCCATACTGATCAACACATGGGCATAGTCACGACATACACCTGCGCGTGCGGCGAATGTATCTGTCGCTGTGGTGCCCGCGTGACTGACGCCATTATCGTAGGTAAAGCTGGTTTTCATCCAAGCCGCCATCGCAGCAATAAGCGGACCGCCGGACATACTGCCAAACTGCTTTGGCACAAACTCCAAAAATGCCTCCGGATGGCAATAACGTGACGGCATCAAGTGTTTAACAACGTCGTCCGGCATATCTGCATAGGGCGTTTTGACCATATCGTCCAATACGACCGCTGCCCGCGTGACCCGAACGTTGGCCTGATAGGAACATTCGAATTGCCCCGTTACCCTGCCCCAGCGACGCCGCCCGATACCTTCTTCGCCAGCGATAATGGTCCAGTCAATCGGCGTGACGGTTTCTAAATCCGACACAACGGACTGGCAGGCATCCTGTGCTGCTTCGACCTGCAACAACAAACTGCTCGCAGGGCGCGCGATATATTTAAGGTGAACATCAATCGTAATTAGCAAGGCACACCCTCTAGCAATCATGGTTTCGAAACGAAATTAGTCGGAGTGTAAAATGGTGAGCCGTGATGGGTTCGAACCATCGACCTACTGATTAAAAGTCAGTTGCTCTACCAACTGAGCTAACGGCCCACTGCGGCGGTATCTAGAAAGTGGGAGGCACTTGGTCAACCCTGAAATGCGCCTTCCACTGGATTCATTTTGGGCGAGGGTCTATATGCCCGTCTATGACCCGGAAAAACCCGCCATATCTGCCGTTTATGAAGATGCACGGCCTTGGAAACGACTTTGTTGTGGTCGATGAGAGGGGAATCACCCCGCTTGTTGATGCCGCAGTCGCCGTGGCAATTGCAGACCGCCACCGAGGTGTTGGATTCGATCAGCTGGCGACCCTGACGCAGCGTGACGGGTTTGATGTGCATCTGACGTTCTGGAATGCTGACGGGTCACAATCGGCGGCCTGTGGAAATGCCACCCGCTGCATCGCAAGATACTTGATGGACGAAGGTGGCCTCGACACGCTGACAATCAGCACGGACCGCGGCACATTGCTGGCAGTGGATGCTGGCAACGGGTTGGTGTCGGTGAACATGGGTCAGCCGCAACTGGACTGGGCCGAGGTGCCTCTGGCATCCCAAATGGATACATTGCACCTGCCAATTGACGGTGATCCGGTGGCCACAGGCATGGGCAATCCGCATTGCACATTCTTTGTTGACGACGCCGAAGCCGTGGATCTGGCCCAGCGCGGGGCAAGCACGGAAAATCACCCGCTTTATCCGCAACGCACCAATGTCCAATTTGCTTCGCTCATGGGACCTAACCATTTGCGCATGCGGGTATGGGAACGCGGCGTTGGCGTTACGCTGGCCTCTGGGTCTTCGTCATGTGCGACGGCCGTGGCTGCCGCACGGCGCGGCCTGACGGGGCGCAACGTTCGGATCGATCTTGACGGTGGTACCTTGATGATCGACTGGCGCGATGATGGCGTCTGGATGACAGGCGGCACCGCCCATGTCTTTGACGGAATGTGGCGTCTATGAAGCCGCCTGTTTTTTCAAACCACGGCTGTAGGCTCAACGCCTACGAGACCGAAGCGATGCGCGATCTCGCCACCACTGCAGGCGTGGAAAACGCGATCATCGTGAATACCTGCGCCGTCACCGCCGAGGCCGTGCGCAAGGCCAAGCAAGACATTCGCAAACAACGCCGCACGCACCCCAACGCCCAGATTATCGTCACCGGATGCGCCGCCCAGATTGAGCCCGCGACATTCTCGGACATGCCCGAAGTCAACGTTGTCCTCGGCAACACCGAGAAAATGGACCCGTCCACGTGGGCAGGCCTTGCGCCTGACCTGATCGGCGAAACCGAGGCTGTGCAAGTCAACGATATTATGTCTGTAACAGATACCGCTGGCCACCTGATCGACGGTTTCGGCACACGCAGTCGGGCCTATGTGCAGGTCCAGAACGGCTGTGACCATCGCTGCACGTTCTGCATCATCCCTTACGGGCGTGGCAATTCACGCTCGGTCCCGGCTGGCGTTGTCATCGACCAGATCAAACGGCTCGTGGACAAGGGCTATAACGAAGTTGTGCTGACAGGCGTCGACCTGACCAGCTGGGGCGCTGACCTGCCCGCCACGCCGAAACTGGGCGATCTGGTGATGCGGATCCTCAAACTTATTCCCGATTTACCGCGCCTGCGGATCAGCTCGATCGACAGCATCGAAGTCGACGAAAACCTGATGCAAGCCATCGCTACAGAACCGCGCCTGATGCCGCATTTGCACCTGTCGCTACAACACGGCGACGACATGATCCTCAAGCGGATGAAGCGCCGCCATCTGCGCGACGATGCCATCGCATTTTGCGAGCAGGCACGGAAACTCCGGCCAGATATGACTTATGGTGCCGACATCATCGCGGGCTTTCCGACAGAAACAGACGCGATGTTCGCCAACTCTTTGAAACTTGTCGATGACTGCAACCTGACATGGCTGCACGTCTTTCCCTACTCCGCACGCCAAGGCACGCCCGCCGCCAAAATGCCCGCAGTCAACGGCACGATTATCAAGGCGCGCGCGGCAAAATTGCGCGCGGCAGGCGCGGAAAAGGTGCAATCTCACCTTTCAGCACAAGTCGGCAAAACCCACCACGTTCTAATGGAAAATACCCATATGGGCCGGACGGAACAATTCACCGAAGTCCGCTTTGACGCGCCCCAACCCGAAAGCCGGATCATCACGACCACGATCACTGGCACGCGCGCGGCACAACTCCTCGCTTTGTCCTAAATACTCCCGCCGGAGGCTCCACCGTTGCAACAGCTCCCCATCCTTTGGTCATTTCGTCGCTGCCCTTACGCCATGCGCGCGCGCCTTGCGATTGCGGCAAGCGGCCAACAGGTTGTGCTGCGTGAAATCCTTTTGCGTGACAAGCCAGCGGCCTTCCTCGCGACATCGCCCAAAGGCACCGTACCTGTTCTGGACACCGGCGATAGCGTTATCGCCGAAAGTATTGATGTGATGAAATGGGCTCTCGCTCTGTCCGATCCGGACGGCTGGCTGGAAATGCCCGATACCGGACATGCGTTGATCGCCGAATCCGACGGCCCGTTCAAAACCGCGCTTGACCTGTATAAATACCACGTGCGCCATCCCGATGTGCCACGCGTCTCTGCGCAATCTGACGGCGCTGCATTTTTGACCAAACTTGACGACATGCTGCGCGGCCAGGACTGGCTCTATGGCCAGCGCACCCTCGCGGATATGGCGATCCTGCCATTCGTTCGGCAATTTGCGAATGCGGACAGGCTATGGTTCGATGCCCAAGACTGGCCCGACCTGCACCGCTGGCTCAACGCCTTTACCAGCAGCAGCACCTTCGCCGCCGTCATGCAAAAATACCCCCCTTGGCAACCCGACCAAGATCCCGTCTTGTTCAGTTAGCCCACCAAAAAAGAGCCTGTGATGAAACTTTTGATGTCCACCACCTCCCCCTACGTTCGCAAGGTCCGCGTTATGATCCGAGAGGCCGATCTGTGCGACACCGTAACAGAGGTAGAGGTGGCGACAACGCCACTTGCCTCCGACCCGTCAGTCGTTGCCGCCAATCCAACCGGCAAAATTCCCGCTCTTTTGCGCAGCGAAGGACCGTCACTTTACGATAGCCGTGTCATTACACGCTACCTTGACGATCATGCGTCGGCAGGTTTCTATCCGGCGGCCCGCATATGGGATGTTCTCACGCTTGAGGCGACGGCAGACGCGATCATGGATGCTGCGGTATCGATGACTTACGAAAAACGTATGCGCCCCGAAGACATGCACTTCACCCCGTGGATCGAAGCCCAATGGGGCAAAATCGACAATGCAGTGCGCACAATCAATGACCGCTGGATGAGCCATCTTTCGGGTCCGCTCGACATGGCGCAGATCAGCGTTGGCTGCGCCTTGGCATATATTGATATGCGTCACGACGCGCGTGGCTGGCGCAACAATAATGCTGCCCTCGCCGCTTGGTTTGCAGAATTTGAAAAGCGCGACAGCATGACCGCGACAACCGCGTAGGATGGGTTTTAACCCATCACTATTTAAAAACGAAAGCTCAGGCCGATATTAACCGCATTGGTGACAACATCGGTTTCCAACGTACCGCCAGTATCAAGCTCGGCAGTGTTTTGGGTATACGTGCCCTTATACTCGCCAAACACTGACCATTTGTCATTAATCGGATAGCTGGCACCCGCAATCCAGGTCGCCGCAGGGCCGGTTACCTGATAGCCGAATGTCTCGGACGCGCCATTCGTGACCTCGACATGCGGAATAGAAAGCCCAAGGCCGCCACCCACATACGGCGTGAAATCACCAATCGCATTGTCCCAACGGCGGTACGCATTCACTGTCAACGTATTTAGCCCGTCAGTGAATTCCAGCGTGTCGTAACCCGCTGGCAGCGTTTTGGGGTATATCTTATTATGCGCAAAATCGAGCCCGTAGCCAAATTCATCCGATGCCCAAACTGTCGCACGGATGCCATAGTAGGGCGGCGCTGCAAACGACTTCCCTTCCCAGTCAACCGCATTCGTCTCGTCGGGAATCACCGTGTCGCCGGATACTGTCACGTCAGACCCGATCGCAGACTGAATGCCGCCATAAAAGCTCAACTCTACCTCCGCTATCGCAGTAGCGGGCAGTGTCAGCACGGAAAGGCAAAGCAATGGCATACGCATTTTCAGGTCCGGTGTCGTCGTTTCATAGTCAACTGTCAGAGATTTAGTCATCCACGTCCAGTATGACAAGCAATTGTCACGTAAAGGTTAATCCAAATACGTCCATGTGTCAGCCCCGTCAAAGTGCCGCATCGGGATATCGCGAATCTGTGCCGGATCAGCCAACGCCATGTTTACGGCCATATTTTGTGGGTTTTCGCCCCCTATTCCACGCCAATGGGTCGTGCAACCGCATGTTTTACAGGTATGAAACGCCAATAGTTTATCGCCCCAGACATAAGCAATTGTTTGATCAACACCCTTGGTGACTTCAATTTTGCCCTCTTGCCCATGCGCCCAAAGCGGCCGCAAACGTCTGCAAATCGTGCAGTTGCAAACGACCAGCTGTTTCGGTTGCCCGTGATAGGTGACTTTGACCGCGCCACAATGGCAGTTTACGTTCATCATCTGTTGGTCCTTTTGGGTCATCACTGCGAGTTATATCACACCTGCGCCTTATTGTCCGCTGGACGGATGCGTTTTTGAGGGCTAAACATCGCCGGAATGGGGTGTTGGGTAACCGGCATCCGTCTTTATTCGTGCGGGCAATTGGGCCCCAAACATCGGAGATGCACCCGTGTCAAATGCAGACGACCATCAGGGCACACGCCGCGACTTTATTTACTACGCAACCGCTGGTGCGGGCGCTGTGGTAACTGGCGCGGCTGTTTGGCCCCTCGTGAACCAAATGAACCCATCCGCCGACGTGCTTGCGCTGGCCTCGATCCGCGTTGACGTGAGCGCGATTGATCCTGGCACGCAGATCACGGTGCTTTGGCAGGGCAAGCCTGTCTTCATCCGTAACCGGACAGAAGAAGAAATCGCAGAAGCACGCGCTGTTGACGTCAGCAGCCTGCCTGACGCGGATGCCAACAATGAAAACATTGGTGCCGCACCGGCCACGGATGAAAACCGTAGCCTCGACGCCGAAGGTAAATGGCTCGTGCAGATGGGCGTTTGCACGCACCTCGGGTGTGTGCCACTTGGCGACGAGGGCGACTTTGGCGGCTGGTTCTGCCCGTGCCACGGCTCTCACTACGACACAGCTGGCCGGATTCGCAAAGGTCCAGCCCCCCGCAACTTGCCTGTTCCCGTCGCCGCATTTGTCGACGAAACAACAATCGAACTCGGTTAAGGAGAGATACCCATGGGCGGCATTCCCCACGACCACTACGAACCAAAGTCGAAATTCACCAAGGCCGTGAACGGGCGTTTGCCCATCATTAGCCTGTTATACGACACCATTATGGCCCCAACGCCAAAGAACCTGAACTGGATGTGGATTTGGGGCATTGTCCTGACGTTCACACTCGTGCTTCAGATCGTGACAGGCGTTGTTCTTGCGATGCATTACACACCGCATGTCGACATGGCGTTCGCGTCGGTCGAACATATCATGCGTGATGTGAACGGCGGCCATATGATCCGTTACTTCCATATGAATGGCGCTTCGCTGTTCTTCCTTGCGGTATATGCCCACATCTTCCGTGGTCTTTACTATGGCTCCTATAAGGCGCCGCGTGAAATCACGTGGATCATCGGCATGCTCATCTATATCTTGATGATGGGCGCAGGCTTTATGGGTTACGTTTTGCCTTGGGGTCAGATGTCGTTCCATGGGACAGCCGTTATTACGGGCCTGTTCGGCGCGATCCCGTTTGTTGGCGAAAGCTTGCAGACATTGCTGCTTGGTGCCGGGGCCGTTGGCCAGCCTGCGCTGAACCGCTTTTTCTCGCTGCACTATCTGCTGCCGTTCATCATTGCCGGCCTTGTGATTGTCCACATTTGGGCGTTCCATTCTACTGGTAACAACAACCCAACCGGGGTTGAGGTGCGCCGCACATCCAAAGAGGACGCAGAAAAAGATACGCTGCCGTTCTGGCCATACTTTGTGATCAAAGACTTGTTCGCACTTGCGGTTATTCTGGCTGTGTTCATGGCTGTTGTCGGCTTCATGCCGAACTACCTTGGCCACCCTGACAACTACATCCCGGCTAACCCGCTGGCGACACCTGCGCATATCGTGCCTGAATGGTACTTCTTGCCATTCTACGCAATCTTGCGGGCGTTTACTGCGGATGTCTGGGTTGTTCAGATCGTAAACTTCCTAAGCTTCGGCATCATCGACGCCAAATTCTTTGGTGTGCTTGCGATGTTCGGCGCGATTGTTGTGATGGGTCTGGCGCCTTGGTTGGACACATCGTCCGTCCGTTCCGGCCGCTTCCGTCCAATGTTCAAATGGTGGTTTGCGCTGCTGGTCATCGACTTCATCGTGTTGATGTGGGTTGGTGCCCGTCCAGCGGAATACCCGTATGATTTGATTTCGCTCATCGGCGCTGCTTATTGGTTTGCTTACTTCCTCGTGATCCTGCCTGTTCTGGGTGTGATCGAGAAACCGCTGCCAACACCGGCAACAATCGAAGATGACTTTAATGCCCACTACGGCCCAAAAGATGGTGGCTCTGCTACCACTCCGGCTGAGTGAGAAAGGACCAAGACTGATGTTCCGTAAACTCACCCTCGCGGCTGTATTGGCTGTCACAGCTGTCACAGCCAACGCTGCGTCCGAAGCACATGTCGAAGACTTCGACTTCTCGTTCGAGGGGCCTTTTGGGTCCTTCGACCAGAACCAGCTTCAGCGTGGCCTGAAAATCTACACCGAGATTTGCTCTGCTTGTCACGGTCTGGAACTCGTTGCATTCCGCAATCTGCATGACGAAGGCGGCCCTGCGCTGCCAGAGGATCAGGTCCGCGCATATGCCGAAAACTATGAAGTCTTTGATCAAGCTTTGTTCGATGGCGAAGGCGACTTTCGTGCCGCAACACCAGCTGACAAATTCCCGGGCTCCGCGGTATCTAACGCACCCGATTTGTCACTGATGGCCAAAGCGCGCGCTGGCTTCCACGGCCCCTACGGCACCGGTATCAACCAGTTCCTCAAGGGCATGGGCGGACCGGAATATATCGCGTCATTGATGACGGGCTACGTGGACCCACCAGAATGCGCACCAGAAGATTTCGACGGGTCGTACAACTCGGCGTTTGCATCCGGTGGTTACCCTGACGAATGTAAATATGAGGATGGATCTCATAAGTATCCCGGCTCATGGATTGCGATGGGTCAACCGCTTTGGGGTGATGACGTTGATTTTGATGATGGCCACGCCAACGACCTTGAAAGCGCGGCACAAGATGTTGCTGCATTCCTGATGTGGACAGCCGAACCAAAGATGATGGCACGCAAACAGGCCGGCCTGACGGGTGTTTTGTTCCTGATCATTCTGTCGGTCTTGCTGTATCTCACAAACAAGCGTTTGTGGGCGCCGCACAAGAAAAAGCACTAAGCGTTCCAGTCAACGCAACGAAAGGCCCGCCAAATTGGTGGGCCTTTTTCGTTTGCTCGGCCCAGTCGTGGGTTAGCTCACCTTACCTAAATAGGCCTGCAATCCGTTTGGCGGATTTGCAAATATCTCTCGCGTTGCGCGCGGCGGGTTCACAACCCCATCTGCAATCCACGCGACCTGATCGGCAACCCTGCGCGCATCATCAGGATCATGCGTGACCATAAGCACGGTCGATCCGGTCAGGCTGTCTCGCATCAAATCGAGCATTTCATCTTTCAGCCCCGGACCAAGCGCGGCAAACGGCTCGTCGAGCAAAATCACGGGGCGGTCGGCAACCAACAACCGTGCCAGAGCAACGCGGCTTTGCTGCCCGCCCGACAGACCGGATGGTTTGCGCTTTGTCATATCTTTCAGGCCGACACGGTTCAAAACAGCAGCAACCCGATCATGTTCCTCATCGTTAAGGCGCCTGTTTCGACGTAATCCCAGCCCGACATTTTCGCCGATGGTCATGTGTGGAAACAGGTTATTGTCCTGAAACAGCATGCTCACCGGACGCTTGCCCGGTGCCATATCGGTGAACGAATTTCCACCGTATGATATGCGACCCGCTTGCGCGCCGACAAAGCCTGCAATCGCCAAAAGAAGCGTTGATTTGCCTGCACCAGACGGCCCGATGATGGCCGTAATACCATCACCGAATGCGACGTCCGCGTGTAAATGAAACGCCCCTTGCGTTAACTCCAGTTGCTCACACGTCAGCATCAACACGCCCTCCTTGATCACAAATCCAGAATAGTGCGAAACTGAGCATCAACAAAAGCAGGGCGGCCCCCGCAGCGGCATCCATACGGTACGCACCCATCAAACGGTACATTGCCAACGGCAAAGTCTCTTGTGCGTCACCGGCGAACAACGCGATCACCCCAAGATCACCCATCGACAGCGCAGCAGCCAGCCCCGCCGCAAACCCAAGCGGCCTACGTAAACGTGGCAGCATAACGCGTGTTGTCCATACCCACCGCGACATATCCAGCATTTGACCCAATCTTGTATAATCGCGCGTGATCTTCTCGACGGCGGGTGCCACAGCGCGCAGTGCAAACGGCAAAGCCAAAACGGCGTTGACGAGGGCTGTGACAGCCAACGCCAACTTTGCGGGATTTGCAAAGGGATAGACGATCAAAAACAATCCCGTTCCCACAACCAAAGACGATGCGGCCAACGGAAGCACGCCAACTAGTGCAACAAGCTTACCGCCGCGCAACGCAAGCGCCAGACACAGACCGATACATAGCAACGACGAAATAACAGCGACCGAGACGGACCGGACCGCCGCCCGCCAAATGTCGCTTGGCAATTCGAATAGTCCAGGCACACCCCGCCAAGCAATCATCGCAAGCGGCACCAAAAGAAACGCCGCGGCCAAGCCGATTATAACCGAATCGAGGACGGCGTTCCCGTCCCAACGCATAACGGTGCGATCCAACCCTGTGCCGATCGCGTCAACGGACGTCAGCCGCCACGCAAAAGTTGCCGCAATCAGACAAATGGTGAACTGGATCAGCGCCAGCATCGCCGCGCGCCCAAGATCAAAATCGAAGCGCAGCGCTTGGTAAATCGCCAACTCTACAGTCGTCGCGCGCGGCCCACCCCCCAACGTGAGCGCCACCGCAAAGCTCGTGAGGCAAATCAGAAAAACGACCAAGAATGCGGAAGGCAGCACACTGCGCAGCATCGGTCGCTCAAGGATCCGGCCCACTGGTGCATCAAGGGATGCCGCGAGGCGAAAACGCTCTGCTGGGATGGCCAGCCAACCTTGCAAAATTAGCCGCGTTACCAATGGTAAATTAAAGAAAACATGGGCCACAACAACGCCCTGAAATCCATAGATCGTGACCTCTGGGAGGCCCACAGCCGCCAATCCGGCGTTCAACACGCCATTGCGCCCGAATACCGCCAAAAGGCCAAGCACCGCGACAATCACAGGCAATAGAAACGGCGCACCGAGCAACGTGACAAGGATAGACCGCCCACGGAAACGACGCCGCGCCAATGCGCGTGCCACAGGGATCGCCAGCAAGCAGCTTAGGCTCGCTGATACGAAAGCTTGGGAAATCGTAAACCGGATCGCTGCCCAATCGGCCGCGCCAAGGCCAGCGTCACAATCCGCACGCATTGCGACCGCCCCAAGGGTGCCGAACGTCAACGCAAGCGTCAGCCCGACGGCGATACCGCCGGGCCAGCTTGGGTTTATTGGGACAAGGCGTTGCGCCATTCGTCCAATGCCGCAGCACGCAAATCCAGCGCATCCTCAGGTGACAGCAACAGCGATTTGGCTGGCGTGATCAGCGTGTCAAATCCGTCAGGTAATCCATCCGCTGTGGTCGTCGCGGGGTACATCCAGTTTGTCGTCGGGATGATGTTTTGAAACGTGTCAGACACCATGAACGCAAGGAATTGATCCGCCAATTCCGGCACATCCGTTGACGCCACTTTGCCCGCGACCTCGACCTGCATGTAATGTCCCTCGTCGAACGCCCATGCGACCTTGCTCGCGTCTTCTTCCGCGATCAGATGGTAGGCTGGGGATGTGGTATACGACAATGCCGCGTCTGCCTCTCCCTCAAGGAAAAGCCCGTATGCTTCTGACCAGCCCGGTGTGACTGTGACGATGTTATCGGCCAGATCGGCCCAAAGGGCCGCTGCGTCGTCGCCATACGCCGCCTTGACCCACATCAGCAAGCCAAGGCCCGGCGTGGATGACCGCGGATCCTGGATCACAACCTTGATGTTGCTATCAGCCAGCGCGCGCAGCGATGTCGGCGCATCAGCACCGTCGTTCCCGACAAAGGCGAAGTAGCCCCAGTCAAACGGCAGAAATTCCGTGTCCGTCCATGCGACGGGCAAGGACAGATCAGCGTTCACGCCGTGGGCTGAAAACAGACCCGTGGCGCGGGCGGCAGCCGTCAGGTTTGTGTCCAAACCCATGACCACATCTGCATCGGTGCGCGGGCCTTCCAGTTGCAAGCGCGCAAGCAATGCCGCACCATCGCCGGCGCCTACAAATTGCAGGTCACAGGCGCAGGTTTCTTCAAACGCCGCCTCAACCGCAGGGCCGGGGCCCCAATCGCTGGTAAAGCTATCGTATGTCAAAACTGTCAGAACAGGGGTCTCTGCGCTGGCCATCGTGGCCATGCAAAGTCCCGCGACAGTCGTCAGAATGATTGGTTTATGCATCATATCCTCCAAATGCGACGGGCGGATTTGGAAGCAGCATGATTGCTAAACCTTCCCTCCGCCGGTCTTAACCGGTTCAGGTTCAACGGGTCAGCTTTCGCAATCTCAGCCTTGTCAGGCCCCCCGAGGTAAGGCTTAGGTAGCGCGTGCGAAATAAAAAGGCAATGACATGACTGATCATTTGAAAGGCATCCTGATCACCACCCTCGGGATTTTGCTGGTGACGCCCGACACGATCTTTGTGCGGGTGATCACGGCAGATGCCCTCGTGATCAGTTTCTGGCGCGGTTTGCTGTCAGGCTTGGTTGTCTTGATCTTGGTCTCGTTGATCCAAGGACGCGCTGGATTTCGCGCCGCATTCCAGACCGGATGGCTTGGTGTAGTCTACATCGTGCTGATCGGATCGACGACATTTGCGGTGGTCCAAGCCGTCGCACATACCAGCGTCGCGAACGTCGTATTCATCTTTGCGGCCATGCCGATCTTTGCGCTTATTTTTAGCCGCCTGTTTCTCGGCGAACCAATCCGCCGCCGCATGGTTCTGACGATGATGGCGGTGATCGTGGGCCTTGGCATCATCGCCTATGGATCACAGTCATCCAAGATCGCATCCCTCAAGGGGGACCTTTGGGCGCTTTATGTGGCCGTTGCATACGGCCTTGCGTTGACGGTCTTGCGGATGCTGAAGGGGACATCGATGGTCCCCGTAATACCCGTCGCCTATATCGGTGCCGCCATTTTGATCTTACCGTTTATCGACCCTATTCCAGCGTTTTCGGCGCAATCAGGCCTGTTTATCACGCATGGCCTGTTCATCGGCTTTGCGACCTGTTTGCTGACAATAGGCCCACGCTACATCACATCCGCCGAGGTCGCGTTGCTGGTGCTACTCGAATCCGTGCTTGCCCCGCTTTTGATCTGGGCCGTGGCGGACGAACACCCCGGAAAATGGGCGATCATCGGTGGCATGATCGTCATTGGTGCCTTGTTAGTGTCTAATCTTGTGGCCCTACGCCGTGCCAAGTAGGTCGCGGGCGATCCGGTCAAAGATGCTGACACCCACAGGAATCAGATCATCAGGAAAGTCGTAATCAGGATTGTGCAGCGACGCATAATCTTCTCCTGGTCCAAGGCATAGCATTGCGGCCTTTGCACCCCAACCAAACACGCCAAAGTCCTCTGACGCGCGCATCGGAAGGCCGTCTTGGCCGTGGGCAATACCGAGCGTATCCATCGCCGTTTGTGCGACCTGTGTGGCATCCGCGTCATTGACCGAGGCTGCAAACACATCGTGATCAGCAAAGCTGACAGTCAGCCCGTGATCATCTCCCGCAGTCTGCGCCAAGGCACGCGCAGCCAATATCATGCCGTTCATTGCACTGTCGTCCGCAGCGCGCAGGGTTGCGAAAATCCGACCTTGGGACGGGGCGATGCCGAATGTAGGCTCGCCTATATTCACATGCGTAATCGTGACCAAACGGAACGCATCATCCAACGCGCCGCCCAGCCCCAAGGCACCAAGCGCAGGGATCAGCGATGCAATTGCGGGCGCGGGCGACACACCCATTTCAGGCTCTGCCGCATGGGCGGTTTTTCCGGTGAACGTAATCGCCAACCCTTGCGACGCGCAGTTGATCAAGCCTACGCGGGTAGACACAAACCCGAACGGGCGCCCCGGCTCATTGTGAATGGCAAATGCCCAATCGGGGGCAATCTGCGCAAACGCAGGATCGGCGACCACATCGCGCGCGCCGCTGCCGTCTTCTTCTGCGGGTTGAAACATCAGCACAACGCGTCCCTTGGCCACCGGCTTGCGCGCAATCATCCGGCCCAGCCCAAGCAGCATGGTCATATGCCCGTCATGCCCGCACAGATGCCCCTTGCCATCGACCTGCGACCGCCACGGCGCGTTTGAAATTTCATGGATTGGCAGCGCGTCAAGTTCGGCGCGAAACAGCACTGTTGGCCCATCAAAACCGCTATCGAACACAGCGGCGACGCCGTGCCCGCCCAGACCCGTCAATATTTGTGTTGGCTTCAGCTGCGTCAACGCCCGCCCGATTGTGGCGGCGGTTTCGATCTCTTCACCCGAAATTTCGGGGTTGCGGTGCAAATCGCGGCGCAACGCCGTCAGCTCGATCAGGTCATGGTTTGTCAACATATCGGCAGTTGGGCCACATCCGTGGCCTATGTCAACTACGCAGGGCTTCCCCCGCCGCCCCGTTTGCAATATCGGAGACCCCAAGTAAGGAGCACACCCATGTCGATCAACAGCTTTGGCCATCTCTTCAAGTTCACCACATGGGGCGAAAGCCACGGACCCGCTTTGGGTGCTACGGTTGATGGCTGTCCGCCGAATGTGCCGCTCGATGCGGCGATGATCCAGCAATGGCTTAATTTGCGTCGCCCCGGATTGAACCCGAACACCACCCAGCGCCAAGAGGCGGATGCCGTTAAAATCCTATCTGGCGTGTTTGAGGGGCGTACAACCGGCACGCCCATTCAGCTTATGATCGAAAACACGGATCAACGGTCTAAGGATTACGGCGACATCGCCAATACCTTCCGCCCCGGACATGCCGATATTACCTACCATCAGAAATACGGCATCCGCGACTATCGCGGCGGCGGCCGGTCATCCGCGCGCGAAACCGCAAGCCGTGTTGCCGCTGGTGGCGTCGCCCGCGAGGCGATTGCAGCGATTGCACCGGACGTCCAAATCAAAGGGTACATGACCCAGATGGGTGCCAAGAAAATCGACCCTGCCAACATTGACTGGGACCAAATCAACAAGAACGATTTCTTTTGCCCCGATGTCGACGCGGCAGCCGAATGGGAAACCTACCTGAAATGGCTGCGCAAGGACGACCATAATTCCGTTGGTGCAATCATCGAGGTTGTCGCACGTGGCGTGCCCGCTGGCATCGGTGCGCCGGTTTACGCCAAGTTAGACACTGATTTGTCCGCTGCCATGATGTCGATCAACGCCGTCAAAGGCGTGGAAATCGGCGAAGGCATGGCCGCTGCTGCCCTGACGGGACGCGAAAACGCGGATGAGATTTTCATGGGGAACGACGGGCAACCTGTTTATTCGTCCAACCACGCGGGGGGTATCCTTGGCGGGATCAGCACTGGCCAAGACATCGTCGTGCGCTTTGCAGTAAAACCCACGTCGTCGATCCTATCGCCGCGCCAGTCGATCCGCATGGACGGCACCCCGACCGAAGTTGTCACCAAGGGCCGCCATGATCCATGCGTCGGTATCCGTGCCGTGCCTGTGGGCGAGGCGATGATGGCCTGTGTCATTCTTGATCATCTGCTGCTGGATCGCGGTCAAACCGGTGGTGTACGCGGTCACATCGGATGACCTTGCGGGACGCGCTGCGCGATCACTTGATCGCAACCAGCGACGGCGACGCGGCGCATGATGTGGCCCACACCGACCGCGTCTGGGCCAACGCGCAGTCCATCGCAGATGGCGAAGCGCCGGTTGATATGACCGTGCTACTTGCCGCCTGCTATTTCCACGACCTTGTGACCCTACCCAAGGACAGCCCCGACCGCGCCCGTGCATCGGCATTGTCCGCAGATGCAGCGGCCCCCGTTTTGGCAACACTCGGCCTGTCGCCTGCCCAAATCGACAGCGCCCGCCACGCCATAACCGCCCACAGTTTCTCCGCGCGCATTCCACCTGAAACGCTCGCGGCAAAGATCTTGCAAGACGCCGACCGGATCGAGGCGCTTGGCGCGATCGGGATTGCGCGCTGCTTTGCCACAACCGGTGTTCTTGGCGGTGCGTTATTTCACGGGCTGGACCCGTTCGGCACAAACCGCGATCTAAACGACAAGGCTTATGCCGTGGATCATTTCAAGATTAAGTTGCTGCGCCTGCCCGACACCATGCAAACCGCATCAGGGCGCAAGCTGGCCCAAGCACGCGCCGGCGTATTGCGGGATTTTCTGGATCAGTTAGCCCTTGAATTGGATGTGCCTGTCAGCGGCTGGTAGGTTGCTTTGACACTTGCACCGCAAGAATACCGCCTGCGATAATCACCACGCCGATCACGTCGATCAGGCCAAGCCGTTCACCAAGCAACACCGCTGCAATCGCGACACCAAGGAACGGGTTAAGAAAGTGGAACGTCGACGCCTTAACTGCGCCGATCCGCCCGACCAACACAAACCACACCCACGTCGCCACCAATCCTGGCACGATGGTGGTATACGCGAATGCGGCGATCAGCTGCCAGTTCCACGTGATGTCGAATGTCTCCAGCGCGAGAGCGGGGCCCCAAAGGATAGCACTGCCCACCAGCATCTGAAGCCCGACAATCATCAACACGTTCCCGCCCGAGCTGGCACCAAGAACGGCAAGTGTTGCGATGGTTAATGACGCCACGCCAATCACACAAAGGATCAGGCCGAACATATCAACGCCGCCCTGCATCCGCGCGCCCATAATCAACGTCACACCGACGACGCCTGCGATCAATCCCGCGATGCCCAACGGGCGGATACGTTGCCCCAGCACAAGCCACCCCGCCAACGCCACTAGCAATGGCATGGTTGATGCAATGATTGCCGCCAACGACGCCTCGATTGTTTGCATCGCCACAAAATTCAGCCCGAGATAAAGCGCGTTTTGGCAAAAGCCAAAGACTGCGATCCCCGTCCATTGCCTGCGCGTCAGGCGCATGGATTGCCCCAAGAGCCGCGCAAGACCGACGCCGATGATCCCAGAGATCAGGAACCTGAAGGCCAGCGCAGTTAGCGGCGGGGCGTATTCCACGATGATCCGCGCCGACGTAAACGCCGACGACCACATCGCGGCGAATGCCAGACCCATCAAGATTGCTTTTATATCCATATGCCGACAGTCACCCAACAGGGGGTACCGCGCAATGCAAAAAGGGCCGCCCCCAACGGACAGCCCTCTTCAATTAGCGATGTAAAACGACTTAGTCGTTTACAGAATCCTTAAGTGCTTTCGCGATTGTCATTTTGACAACCTTGTCAGCGTCTTTCTTGATCTGCTCACCCGTTGCAGGGTTGCGGACCATACGCTCTGGACGCTCGCGGCAATAGATTTTGCCAACACCCGGAAGCGTTACGGCACCGCCGGCTGCAACTTCTTTGGTGATCAAGCCACATACTGCATCAAGCGCTGCGCCCGCTGCTTTTTTGTCTGCGCCCATTTCGTCTGCAAGTGCTGCGACGAGCTGTGCTTTTGTCATTGGTTTTGCCATTTTCTGGTCTCCCTCGTTTGCCCGACTTATGGGGCCTCTACTTGCGCAGTTAACGGTATCTTGTGTTGATCCACAACGATTAGTGTGGGTATTTCCGCAGAAAAACGCAGTTTTTCCGCGATTCCGTAGGGTTAGAGGAACGCAGTCTCCTCAAAACTCCTCAACTTCCGGCTGTGGATACGCTCTAACGGCATTTCACGCAAGATTTCCATCGCGTGGATTCCGATACGCAGGTGCGCCCCGACTTGGGTTTTATAAAAGGCAGACGCCATTCCCGGCAGCTTTAGCTCACCATGGAGCGGCTTATCGCTGACGCACAAAAGCGTGCCATAAGGGACCCGAAACCGGAATCCGTTTGCCGCGATTGTCGCGCTTTCCATGTCCAGTCCAACGGCGCGTGATTGGGACAAACGCTGCACGGGGCCGGAATGGTCGCGCAGTTCCCAGTTACGGTTGTCGATGGTCGCGACCGTACCGGTGCGCATGATCCTTTTTAGCTCGTATCCCTCAAGCTTGGTCACATCCGCAACAGCCGTTTCCAAGGCGATCTGGATCTCTGCGAGCGCGGGGATCGGCACCCAAACAGGCAGGTCATCATCCAGCACATGATCCTCGCGCAGGTATGCATGAGCCAGCACAAAGTCACCCAATCGCTGAGAGTTGCGCAGCCCCGCGCAATGGCCAACCATCAGCCACGCATGGGGGCGCAACACCGCAATATGATCGGTGGCGGTTTTGGCATTCGACGGGCCGACGCCGATATTGACCAGCGTGATGCCACCGCCACCTTTGCGCTTCAAATGGTAGGTCGGCATCTGCGGCAGCTTGGGCGGGACGGGCATCGGCTCATCCGCTTGCGTGATCTCGATGTTGCCCGTGCCGACAAAGCTTGTGTAACCGCTATCGGGGTCGGCCAGCATGGTGCGGGCGTATGCCTCGAATTCCTCGACATAGAATTGGTAGTTGGTGAACAGGATATGGTTCTGAAAATGCTCCGCCGCCGTTGCGGTGTAATGTGACAGACGGGCCAGCGAATAGTCGATCCGCTGGGCGGTGAACGGCGCCAAGGGGCGGGCGCCGTCAGGGTACACAAATCCCGCGCCATTCACGATGTTGTCGTGGGTCGTCGCAAGGTCCGGCACGTCAAAACTGTCGCGCAGCGTAAAGTCGAGCGTGCCGTCTTGGGGGACGGACACATTGACGTCATTGGCTACGGCGAAATGCACAGGCATCTCTGTTGTTGAAACACCAATTTCAACGGGCACACCGTGGCTGTCGATCAAAAGGCCGATTTGTTGTTCAAGATAATGCGAAAACAGATCGGGACGCGTGACTGTCGTCGCATATATGCCCGGTTCGGCCACATGGCCAAACGACAGGCGGCTGTCGGTCTTGGCATAGCTGGTCGTCGTCAGGCGAATTTCGGGGTAATAGGCCCGCATCCGTTGCGGCGGCTGGCCTTTTATCATCGCGGTATTAAACCCGTCACACAGGAATTTCGACGCTATCTGATATAGCACCAGAAGGCGTGCCACAGCAGCCTTGGGATCGGTGAACATTTCATGCGCAGGCGCATCGGGCGTCATCAGCGTGGCAGTCATTGGGTATCCTCGAACAGGGGCGTGATTTCAAATTCGGTCACGTCGACCAACCCTAAATCAGAAATGCGTAACGCGGGTATAACAACCAGCGCCAACAACGAATGTTGCATATAAGCGTTGTTCAGCGTGCAGCCGCAGTCGGCCATCGCGGCAACCATGCGGTCGGCATCAGCAGCAACTTGCGCCGCGGGCCGGTCCGACATCAACCCAGCAATCGGCAGTTTGACCAAAGCGATTTCAACGCCGTCTTTCCAGATGCTGACGCCGCCGCCGACCTGACCTAGGCGATTGGCGGCAGCGGCCATCATCGCACGATCAGTGCCGACAACGATCATGTGGTGGCTGTCATGGGCCACGGTTGATGCCATCGCCATCGCCCCCGTATAGCCAAAGCCGGACACAAAGCCGTTTGTGACACCCCCCGTAGCGCGGTGCCGCTCCACCAATGCGATCTGGCATACACCACCCTGCCCGTTCACGATCCCGTCCGTGACCGGTAAGGTCGCTGTCAGCGCCTCGGTGGGCGCTTGGTTTTCCACGACGCCGATGACTTTGGCCGTGACCTGCGTGGCATCGGATGTGATTTCAAAATCCGCATCGGTCAGCACCTTACCCAGATGCACAGTCTGACGCGCTGTGTCCGGCCAGTCAAAGTGCGGGCAGTCGACAGTGATCTTGCCGTTTACCGCAACCGTCAAACCACGCGCGATCACATGCTCGATCGGCAGTGTCCGCAGGTCAGAGGTCAGGATCACATCCGCACGTCTTCCGGGTGCAATAGACCCTAATTCACGCTCCAGCCCGAAATGTGTGGCCGTATTGATCGTCGCCATTTGCAACGCGATCAACGGATCGCAACCGCAGTCAATCGCATGCCGGACAACGCGGTTCATATGCCCGTCATTGACCAGTGTTCCCGCCATGCAATCATCCGTACACAGAATGAAATTGCGCGGGTCAAGCCCCTTTTCTGTCACAGCAGTGATCTGGCTTTCGACGTCATACCACGCCGATCCAAGCCGCATCATCGACTTCATGCCAAGGCGTACGCGGGCAAGCGCGTCCGCCTCTGCGGTGCCTTCATGATCATCGGCGGGGCCGCCTGCAACATAGGCGGCAAACGGGATCCCCTTGTCGGGGCTGGCGTAATGGCCACCGACGGTTTTACCCGCTTTCATCGTCGCCGCAATCTCGGCAAGCATTTGCGGATCACCATTGATCACACCGGGAAAGTTCATCATCTCGCCCAGCCCGATAATCCCGTCCCAAGACATCGCTTGGGCCACATCTTGGGCGGTGATCTCGAACCCTGTTGTCTCTAATCCTGGTGCGGAGGGCGCGCAGGACGGCATCTGCGTGTAGATATTGACGGGCTGCATCAACGCCTCGTCATGCATCATGCGCACACCATCAAGGCCCAGCACATTCGCAATCTCGTGCGGGTCGGTGAACATCGTGGTCGTTCCATGCGGGATCACAGCAGCCGCAAATTCGGCGGGCGTCAGCATCCCGCTTTCGATATGCATATGCCCGTCGCAAAGTCCCGGAACCAGATAGCGGCCAGCAGCGTCAATGATCTGTGTGTTGGGGCCAATGCAATGGGACGCATCCGGCCCGACATAGGCAAAGCGGCCACACGACACGGCAACCTGCCACCCGTCCAGCACCTCGCGGGTCTGCACGTTCACCAGCCTCCCGCCTTGAATGACCAGATCAGCCTTGCTGCGCCCAGCAGCAACAGCAACCAATTGCGGCGCGCAGTCCGCCCAAGATGTAATGTGATTTTCCATCCCCAATGGTTTCACCGAAAACGGCGGCGTTCAAGGGGGGCATGGCCGCTTAGTTCACCAAGCTTTCAAGATAGGCGTAGATATCTTGCGCTTCTTTTTGTGACCGGACCTTATATCCCATCTTGGATCGCGCGCGGCGGTCATCCAATGCGCGGCGCAACCAGTCAGTCGGGTCTTGCACATAGGTGACAAAGTTTTCTTCTGACCAAACAAGGTCTAGCTGTCCGGCACGAATGATGCTGTCGCCATAGCGAAACCCTTGTGACGCGGCCAGTTTTCGACCTGCGACACCATATAGGTTTGGACCGGCTTTGCCGCTTCGGCCTGCAATAATTTCACCCGCATCGTCACGCGCAACATGGCAAGCGACGCATTGGCGGTTGAATTGAACGGCGCCAGCCTCAATATCGCCTTCGGCCAACGCAGGTGCAGCACTACTTATGATTGCTGCAAAGGCTACGTGCAGTTTCATCTTGGTTTCCTTCGCACCATTGGTCGCAAACGGACCCTGCGTCTTGGCGCTATATAGGTCTTTTTCAGCCTGTGCCTAGTGGCTGTGGCCTTCCGTCATCTTTTCAACATTGAACATGATGTCGATCTCGCCTGCGTTTTCGAACACTAGCGTCGCTGGAACCTGCTCGCCTTCTTCCATCGGATCGCCTTTTAGGCCCATGAACATCACATGCTTGCCACCCGGCGCAAGCGTGACCGTTTCGCCCGCCGGAATAACAAGCTGATCAAGGTGAACCATGGTCGCCACATCATTCACAACTTCGGTGTCATGTACCATCACGCGCGGAAAATCGGCCCGCACAGCCAACAATGTATCATCTGTTTCGCCCGTATTGGTCACAACGAAATAGCCTGCGCTGCTCATCGCCATGGCAGTTGTTTCGCGCGCAATCGGGTGGTCGATCACAAGGTCACCTATCTTGTATTCATGGGCCATCCCGAATGTCGGGATCAACGTCAGGGCAAGGATCAAAGCACGTTTCATAGTAAAACCTTCTCGTAAGCAATCTTCACCGGATTAATACGTGATGCATCGGCATTCCACCCCTAACCGATGGGCATTCTGCCGCAGCGCCGGTTTTCGCCGACCTGTAAAAATGCCCCAAATGTCGCATTTGACAACTTGCCTGTCCAAACTCCACCTGACTTTGACCTTACCCAGCGCCACATTGATCCTCAAAGAGGTGACACATGCGCTATTCCGGCTTTCGAGTGATCAAAGAGGCCTTGACCGGCCATAAAGGCTGGAAGCCTGCGTGGCGCGACCCCGAGCCGCAGGCGCATTACGATATCATCATCATCGGCGGCGGCGGGCATGGCTTGGCCACGGCTTATTACCTGGCCAAGGAATTTGGTGGCAAAAGAATCGCCGTGCTTGAAAAAGGCTGGATCGGCGGCGGCAACGTGGGCCGCAACACGACGATCATCCGCTCCAACTATTTGCTCGACGGGAATGAGCCATTCTACGAGATGTCGCTAAAGCTATGGGAGGGGTTGGAACAAGACTTCAATTATAACGCCATGGTCAGCCAGCGGGGCATTCTAAACCTGATCCATTCGGACGCCCAGCGCGATGCGTTCACACGGCGCGGTAATGCGATGATCCTGAACGGGGCCGACGCCGAAATGCTGACAACCGAACAGATCGTCGCCCGCTATCCGTCGCTGAACATCGACAACGCCCGCTTTCCGGTCAAGGGCGGTCTGGCCCAGCATCGCGGTGGCACTGTGCGCCATGATGCGGTCGCGTGGGGATATGCGCGCGGTGCTGACATGCGCGGCGTCGATATCATCCAGAATTGCGAGGTCACGGGCTTCCGTCTTCAGGACGGCAAATGCCTCGGCGTGGATACGTCGCGCGGGTTTATCGGTGCAACCAAAGTCGGCTGTGCCGTTGCTGGATCCTCGTCGCGCCTGATGGCCAAGGCCGATATGCAATTACCGATGGAAAGCCACGTTTTGCAGGCCTTTGTGACCGAGGGTCTGAAACCCGTTTTACCCGGTGTGATTACCTTTGGCGCTGGCCACTTCTATTGCAGTCAATCCGACAAGGGCGGTTTGGTGTTTGGCGGCGATATTGACGGCTACAATTCCTATGCCCAGCGCGGCAATATGCCCACGGTCGAAGACGTCTGCGAAAGCGGCATGGCGATCCTGCCCATGTTGGGTCGGGCACGGATGCTGCGCATGTGGGGCGGCATCATGGATATGTCGATGGACGGATCGCCCATCATCGACAAAACCCATATCGACGGGCTCTATTTCAACGGCGGCTGGTGTTACGGCGGGTTCAAGGCCACGCCTGCATCCGGCTATTGCTTTGCGCATCTGCTGGCGCGCGACATACCGCACCCCAACGCCACTGCATTTCGATTCGACCGCTTTTCACGCGGCCTGATGATCGACGAAAAAGGAATGGGCAACCAGCCCAATTTGCACTGATCCCATGCCTCGCTTTGTTCAAAATACTCAAAATCCGCCATTCACCCCAAGAGGTGCCCAATGATTATCAACCACCCCCTGCTCGGCCCGCGCGACGCGGCAGAATTCACCTATCTGGGTGACGCCAAAATGATCAATCGCCCTGATTGGCAGGCCGAAACCGCAGCCCAAGATTTTTACGAATACGGTTATTTGCGCGATAATCCCGCAGGTATCCACCGCGAACTGTGGTTCCACGAGGCAGGTGATCGCTCGTGGCTCGTCGTCACCCGCAACACCGTCACACATGAGGTCACGTCAGTGGAGCTTGCCCGCGATGTGGCCCGCAAAGATGGGCGCAGCAAATGACCCAGCCAAACCGGTTAGACGGCGGACAAATCAACCGCGACGCGTCCCTCAACTTCACCTTCGACGGCAAATCATATCAAGGGCACGACGGCGATACGCTTGCCTCGGCATTGCTGGCCAACAACATCCGCCTTATGGGCCGTTCGTTCAAATATCACCGCCCGCGCGGCCTGCTGACGGCCGGAAGCGAGGAACCGAATGCGCTGGTCGCATTGCGCACTGGTGGACGTCAAGAACCGAACACGCGCGCAACAACAGCCGAATTATATGATGGGCTGACAGCACGTAGCCAGAATCGCCTTGGGTCGCTCAAATTTGATCTGCTTGCAATCAATGACCGTTTGTCCAATTTCCTGACCGCCGGCTTTTACTATAAAACCTTCATGTGGCCTGCCGCGTTCTGGGAAAAATTGTACGAGCCGATCATTCGCCACGCTGCTGGTCTGGGGTCATTGTCCCAAGAGGACGATCCTGATCTTTACGATAAGGGGTTTTTGCATTGCGATCTGCTGATCATTGGCGCAGGGCCTGCGGGGCTTGCTGCCGCGCTCACTGCAGGTCGTTGTGGCGCGCAGATCATTCTTGCCGACGAAGATTTCCGCATGGGCGGCAGGCTTAATAGCGAGACCTTTGCAGTCGGTGATCAATCCGGCGCCGATTGGGCCGCGCAGACTATTGGCGAACTGGCGACCATGCCCAACGTTCGCATGATGCCGCGCACAACGGTAATTGGCGCATTCGACCATGGTATTTTTCCAGCCGTGGAGCGAAATAACGATCATGTCGCTATCCCGGCGGATGGCAAACCACGCCAGACGCTTTGGCGGATTTACGCAAAATCGTCCCTGCTGTGTGCGGGTGCCACGGAACGGCCCGTCGGGTTTGAAAACAATGACCGCCCTGGCATTATGCTTGCGGGGGCGATGCGGTCATACGCCAATCGTTGGGCTGTGACCCCTGCCCGGCGCATTGCGATATTCACCAACAATGACGACGGCCACCGCACTGCCGCAGATCTGCACGCACGCGGGGTCAAGGTGGCCGCCGTGGTCGACATTCGCCCCGACGCACCCAAATCGCACAACTACGAGGTCCTCGCGGGGGCGCAGGTCACTGACACCAAGGGGCGGCTCGGCCTGACCTTTGCCGATGTGCAACTGGCCGATGGGTCAATCCGTACCCTCGAGGTCGGGGCGCTGGGCATGTCGGGCGGTTGGAACCCGAATGTCCATATGACCTGCCACCAACGTGGACGCCCCGCATGGAATGCCAATATCGCGGCCTTTGGTCCGGGCAAAACCTTGCCGGACGGCATGGCAATTGCGGGTGCTGCGACAGGTGCGTTTTCCACCGCCGCCGCATTGTCAGGCGGCGCAAAAGCAGCGGCAGCGCAACTGCGTAACCTTGGGTTTCAACCCAAGGCCCCCCGCCAGCCCAACACCGAAGACACCCCCACAAACGTCACCCCGTTCTGGTACGTCGAAGGGTGCAGCCGCGCATGGCTCGATCAACAAAACGACGTCACCGTCAAAGACGTCAAGCTTGCCCATCAAGAGGGGTTCCGCTCGGTCGAGCACCTCAAACGCTACACCACGCTGGGCATGGCCACCGATCAGGGTAAGACGTCGAACATGGGCGGGCTGGCGATCATGGCTGAACTGGCAGGCAAATCCATTCCCGAGGTTGGCACGACCATTTTTCGGCCACCGTATACGCCGACCTCAATGGGTGTTCTGGGGGGGCGGTCTGTTGGCATGGACTTTCACCCGACACGCCTGACGCCCACCCATGCTTGGGCCAAGGAACAAGGTGCTGTGTTCGTCGAGGTTGGCAACTGGATGCGCGCGCAATGGTTCCCCCGCGCAGGTGAAACCCATTGGCGGCAAAGCGTCGACCGCGAGGTGCTGGCCACCCGCAATTCCGTCGGCGTTTGCGACGTGACCACCTTGGGCAAGGTCGACGTGCAAGGCCCCGATGCCGCGGCCTTCCTGAACAAGATTTACTGCAACGGCTTTGCCAAACTCGCGGTCGGCAAGGTTCGCTATGGCCTTATGCTGCGCGAGGACGGGATCGTCATGGATGACGGCACCGCCGCGCGTATGGCGGAGGATCATTTTGTTGTCACAACCACCACGGCAAACGCCCTGCCCGTTTATCGTCACATGGAATTTGTGCGCCAGTGCCTGTTCCCTGACATGGACGTGCAACTGATTTCTACCACCGAGGCTTGTGCGCAATATGCCGTCGCTGGCCCCAACAGCCGCAAGCTGCTTGAGAAAATCGTCGATCAGGACATCAGCAACGATGCGTTTCCATTTATGGCCTGTGGTGACATCACGATCTGCGGCGGGCTGCGCGCGCGGTTGTTCCGTATCTCGTTCAGCGGCGAGTTGGCGTATGAAATCGCAGTGCCAAGCATGTACGGCGACGCCTTGATCCGCCGGATCATGGACGCTGGCGCCGCGTTTGATGTGACCCCGTACGGCACAGAAGCCTTGGGCGTTATGCGCATTGAAAAGGGGCATGCAGCGGGCAACGAACTCAACGGGACCACGACCGCACAGAACCTTGGCATGGGGCGTATGGTATCCAAGACCAAGGACAGCATCGGATCAACATTGTCGGAACGCGAAGGGCTGAACCGCCCCAACGATTTGCGCCAAGTCGGCATCAAGCCCGTCAATCCTGCTGATCCGGTCCCCGCAGGCGCGCATTTGATGAACGCCACAGGCCCCGTCGATGCCGCCCACGATCAAGGCTATGCAACATCGGCTGCGTTTTCGCCCAGTCTTGGCCATATGATCGCGCTCGGGTTCCTCAAGGACGGTGCGAACCGGACGGGGGAACGTATGCGGCTTGTGTCGCCATTGACCGGGGTCGAGACCGAAGTCGAAATCGCAAGCGCCCATTTCATTGATCCAGAGGGGGACAGGCTCCGTGCATGACCTGACACCAACATCCGCCTTGGGCGGCATGACCGACACTATCGGCACCGTGACTATTTCCGAACATGCGGGCGTCGCGCTGGCTTCTGTTGCGGCCCGTATGGGCGGCGAAAAGAAAACCACACAGGTCCTTAAGAAACTGCTTGGCGCTGTACCAGGCCCTGGCAAGTCCCAGCAGCACGATCCCGAGGCGGGGTTTTGGATGGGACCGGATCAATGGATGATCGGCGCACCGATGGCCACCCATGAATTGCTCGCGGATCAGCTAAAATCGCTCACGGGTGATGCGGCCTCTGTGACCGAACAAACTGGTGCTTGGGTCGTGTTCGATGTGATCGGGACCGCGATGCCGGATATGATGGAACGGCTTTGCGCTGTGCCGATCCGCCGAATGTCTGCAGGCGACGCGCAGCGCACAGTGATCCATCATCTTGGGTGTTTTGTCATTCAACGCAATGATCGTGATCACGTGCGTATCCTTGGGCCGCGCGCCTCTGCCGGATCGCTGCATCACGCATTGATCGGCGCAGCACGGTCCGTCGCCTAGGCGGACGGCAAGATTGCGTTATCGCGCACACGGAAAACATTGATTTTTGCGCGGTCATCGGACGGATGCACACCAAATACGTCTTCGTAATTCTGGATCATGGGCGTGGCGGAGGCATAGCCGACCGCCATCGCAATCTGGGTCATGCTATCCTTGGAATAAAGCACCAGCTGGCGCGCTGCTTTCATCCGCATTGCCCGGTAGTAATGCAGCGGGCTTTTGCCCGTCGTCTTTTTGAACATCCGTTCCATTTGACGCACGGACACGCCAACGGCTCGGGCCGCATCTGCGACGTTAATCGGGTCTTCGATATGGGTTGCAAACATCGCGACGGCTTGCCGCACGACCTTGGGAAGCATGTCATCCGTACTGCTGCTCCCTGCGGTCGGCACGCGCTGGGTCACCCCTTGCCCGCGCATCAACGGGTGCTGGAACCAGCAAGCGACCTCGGTGGCGACATCACCGCCAAGCATATCGGCAATCATATGAAGCGACAGGTCAAACGCTGCCGCGGCACCCGACACGGTGATCGTGCGCGGGTCACGCGAAATCACGTCGTCGGTGGCGTCAATCTTTGGAAATTCCGCGTCGAACGCTGCGGCATAGCACCAGTGAACCGATGTCTTATGCTGGCCCAACAGTCCGGCACGCGCGAGCGGAAAAACACCGCCACTGACAGCGCCCATGACGACCCCGTGGCGGGCCAGCTTACGCAGCTTCCCATCAGAAGCCTGTTCATTTTCAAACCTGCTCGACGGGCCGGACAGAACAAAAATCTGATCAATGTTGTCGGCGGAATCCAAGGCCAGATCAGGATCAAACGCGACATTTGCGCTTGCCGTGACTTTGGCCCCGTCCTCGGAAATCAGCGACCATGCAAATGCCTCGCGCGCCGTGATCTCGTTGGCGGCACGCAATGGCTCGATCATCGACGTCAAACATGACATCGGGAAATCGGGGAAAATCAGGAATCCAATGTGGATAGTTTTACTCGTGGTCATAGTTTTCACTATCAGGAAAATAACGTGTTAAGCTAGGTCATGTTCTTAAGGAATATCGCCGCGGGCTTGCCCAAACACAACAACCCGTTACAAGAACGGTCGCCTTGATGAGTAAACACCCGATCCGGAAGCCGAATACCATGTTGCAGCAAGACCCACATAAGATTCGCGGCGCACGAGAAAAGGTGCTCGAGGTCGCGATTGGTCGTGAGGTCCGAAACTATCGGCGCAATCAAAATATCACAGTGGCAGAACTGTCTGCGACCACGGGGCTATCAATTGGCATGCTCTCCAAGATCGAAAACGGCAATACCTCGCCTTCGCTGACGACCTTGCAATCTTTGGCTGATGCGCTGAACGTTCCCATCACCGCGTTTTTCCGTGGATTTGAACAAACCCGCGTGGCCGTACACACAAAAACAGGTGAAGGCGTCGAGCTTGAACGTGAAGGCACGCGTGCGAACCACCAGTACAACCTGCTGGGCCATATCGGCGCCAATTCCAGCGGTGTGATCGTGGAACCTTATTTGATTACCTTGAACGAAGCCTCCGACGTCTTTCCCACCTTCCAGCACGCTGGAATCGAGACGATCTATATGCTTGAGGGTGAAGTTGATTACCGCCATGGCGATAGCGTCCACCCGCTAAAGCCCGGTGATACGCTATTCTTTGACGCAGACGCGCCGCACGGGCCAGAGGTGCTGGTCAAACTGCCAGCAAAATACCTGTCGGTTATTTCCTACCCGCAAAGCAACTAGGCGGCACGTCGGTAGAATCCCCTCCGCTCCGTCGGGGTGAACATCGCGCCGGAATTTTCGTAATTCGTTCACATCGCGAAGTACACTCGGCGTGCCTGCGACAACAACGTCACCGCAATGTGGCAGATGACACAATCATCGATAAACTTGCCTTCGGGGTTCAGCATTGCGGCATAGGCCGCGCGACCTGATGCAATTTTCTCATCATTGTGGGTTGTGCAACGGTCAATCACATAGGCTGAGTCCTTGCCGGTGATCCGTAGTTTTCGAGCCAGACACATCCATCTGGCCCGTCTTGGTGCGGATCGCCACATCATCAGTTTAGCGCGGTCTGGTGCGGGACCGTAGAACCATGCAGTGCCCTTACCGATCCTCAAGTCAGCGATAAAAAGCAGGACTTTGGTGTAAAATGTTCCCTGCCAATCAAGGATATTTGGGTTGGGGGGATCACTGCACGCCGTGCAGCGATCCGCGGGGCGCTGCCCCGAACCCCGAGGTATTTTTGGGCAAGAGGAAAAGCATAAAAAGGGGCCGTGCAATAGTAGTCCCTTTTCAGATTATATAAGATTGGTCTGATGACGGGTGCGTCGGCAGCAGCGCAACCGCAGCAACAGATACGCCAGAAATGTTATTGTTGGTATTCAGCCCCATGCGATGAAATTGGCGTATTCGCGGCCCGAGATGCCAGTTGGAAATCCGGAATACACCCGACGATCAGGCGTTCTTGCGCCGCGATGCGCCCATTTCATAGCAAGGGAACCCGCATGGATGATAATTATCGGCGGGGGTTGTCGGGGGAAACCATAAAGAGGTCATTTTTGCCTGATGTTAAAATAAGTTTCCCAGCAGTTGATTGCGGATTTTTTGGATGCTAGCGTTGGATTCGGCATCTGTTTGAAAAACAGACGTGAAATTTTCGGGGATTTGAATATGTGTGGAATTGTAGGCCTGTTCCTTAAGGACAAGTCGCTAGCGCCCAAACTGGGCGAGATGCTGACATCAATGTTGATTACCATGACCGACCGTGGCCCCGATAGCGCGGGGATCGCGATTTATGGCGGGGAAACAATGGCTACGACCAAATTAGTGGTCCAGTCTGATACGCCTGAAAGCGCATTTGACGGGTTGGCCGAGACGCTTGGCAAGGTCATCGGTGGCACCGTCGCGATGTCGATCAAAAGCACCCATGCAGTTTTAACAATGCCTGCCGGCACGGCCGCTGCGGTCCGTGCCGCGTTGCCCGATATTGATGCATCATTGCGCGTCATGAGCCGTGGTGACAGCCTCGAGATTTACAAAGAGGTCGGACTACCCAAAGACGTCGCGGACCAGTTTTCTGTGTCTTCGATGTCCGGCACGCACGGCATCGGACACACACGTATGGCGACTGAATCGGCAGTGACCACAATGGGCGCGCACCCGTTCAACACTGGTGACGACCAATGTCTCGTACATAACGGATCGTTGTCGAACCATAATTCGCTCCGCCGCAAACTGCGTCGCGACGGTGTTCATATCGAAACCGAAAACGACACAGAAGTTGGCGCCGCCTATCTTACGTGGCAGATGAACAACGGCATGTCCTTGGGCGAGGCGTTAGAGGCATCGCTGGATGATCTTGACGGTTTCTTTACCTTCCTTGTCGGCACCAAGGACGGGTTCGGCGTGGTCCGTGACCCGATCGCTTGCAAGCCTGCTGTGATGGCCGAAACCGACCAATATGTGGCGTTCGGGTCTGAATACCGCGCCCTCGTTGACTTGCCCGGTATCGAGAAC
>ENA-ORXM01000590-ORXM01000590.1-marine-metagenome-genome-assembly--contig:-NODE-590-length-61487-cov-6.131005_pt1 | contig 61487 bp, 64 predicted proteins | sample MGYA00237867_ERZ511480 | MGnify/ENA primary metagenome ERZ511480 (study PRJEB26309, sample SAMN06266103) | marine metagenome | isolation source: Algal blade | place: United Kingdom:Sidmouth, United...
AGCCATCGGCCGAATGGCCGATTAATCCGGCTTTAGCCGAAACCCGAAGCCACCGCCTTTAGGCGGTGGTCGTTCACGCAGCATAAATGCTCAGAAACACAGTGCTACAGTAGCGTGGGTGCGGTTTGCACGCACAAATGGCAGGCACAAAAAAAGCCCGCTTAGCTTGCAGCTATCGGGCTCTCAAGATTGATCGTTTCACATGCTCTACTGCTACTGCGTAGGTCATTGAAGTATCAGGATGCTTTGGTGCCGAGGGAGAGACTCGAACTCTCACGATTATTCATCGGCGGATTTTGAATCCGCTGCGTCTACCGATTCCGCCACCCCGGCTAGGAAGGCAAGAACGGAATTATAACGGTTTTTTGTCTTGGTGCAAGTGCTGTGTGCGGGAAGTTAGGTCTTTGAGGCGATTCCTTTGTTAGCCAGTGTTGGGTATTTGGCTCCCAAGCTAAATGTAGCCCGCCATGCACCGCAGCGCAATGCGGGTTTAGCTAACAGGGCAATGTCCCGTTGATAAACACCTATCTGTGTTGCCTTAATCAGAACAATAAACCCACAGCCGCCTGCTGTTAAACAACGCATCTTTAGTCGATGATTGCTTTACAGCTAAAAAGGTGGAGCGGATAGGCATGGCAGAGCAAGTGATAGGAATTGTGGGTCTTGGTGCAATGGGCAGTGGCATGGCGCAGAGCTTGATGCGCGGCGGCTTTTTGGTGCTCGGGCACGATTTAGACGCTGGCCGATGCGCGGACGCGGCCGGACACGGCGTGCAAATTGTCGCAGATTTAGCCGAGCTTTGTGCTGGTTGTCAAACGGTGTTGTTGTCCCTGCCGATGGCCAAGCACGTCGAAGCGGTTATCACCGCGGCGGATGGTCTGATCGCCAAGGCGCAGCCGGATACTCTCGTGATCGATACCTCCACGTCCGAGCCAGCGGTCACACGCAAGCTAGCGGCTTTGTTGAACGATGCTGGTCATCAGATGCTCGATTGCCCTGTCAGCGGCGGGCCTGCTGGTGCACTGGCAGGCAGCATGGTCATGGTGGTTGGCGGTGAAGAACAAGCGCTGCAACGCGCTATGCCGTATCTGGACGCCCTCAGCGCCAAAGTGGTTCACCTCGGGTTGTCGGGCAACGGCCATGTAGCCAAGTTGATCAACAATTTACTGTGTGCCGCGCATTTGATCACAACCGCCGAAGCCGTTGCCTTGGGCAAAAAAGCTGGGCTTGACCCAGCGACACTGATCGAAGGCTTGAACGCTGGTTCTGGTCGCAGCGCCATTAGCGAGGTCAATTTCCCCAAGTGGATATTAAGCGATAGCTTTGACTCGGGTTTTACCATGCAGCTGATGCGCAAAGATTTGCGTTTGGCACAACAGCTCATTGACCAGACTGGTTTACAGGTACCTTTGTCTGCATCGGTAACGAAGCTTTGGGCCGATAGCGCCGAAGCGCTACCGGATGGCGACGACTTTAACGGCATTGTAAAAACCACCGCATTGGGAGAGCAGGTATGAGCTTCGACGTAAGCGCAAATGGCGAGCAACAAGTTGAACAATTATTAACAGAGCTGCTCGGCAGCAGCGTATTTGGTAGCTGGGTAGGCGGCGAGTTATTACGAGGCGAGGGCGAACTCGTTAGTCTGATCAACCCCGCCACTGGCCAAGCTTTTATGCAGTACCAAGACGCCGGTGCAGGGGTTGTGCAAAGCGCCGCCATGGCAGCCAGCACCGCGCAACCGGTCTGGTGGGCGACGACGGCCTCTCAGCGTGCTCGCGTGATGTGGGCCTGTGGCGATGCTGTGCGTGCAGTGGCTGAATCGTTGGCCCAGTTAGAGTCTATCTCTGCCGGCAAGCCGATTCGAGATTGTCGTGTTGAGGTGGCCAAAGTTGCCGAGATGTTTGAATATTATGCTGGCTGGTGCGACAAATTGGGCGGGCAGGTCATTCCCGTGCCTACCAGCCATCTCAACTACACACGCCACGAACCCTACGGCGTGGTGGTGCAAATTACACCTTGGAACGCGCCCGTATTTACAGGTGGCTGGCAGATTGCGCCGGCTATCTGCGCTGGCAACGCGGTGATGATCAAACCCTCCGAACTTACACCGCTGAGCACCACTGTGCTGGCAAAAGTTATCGAAGGCGCAGGCGTGCCTAAAGGCTTGGTAAACGTCATCAACGGTCTTGGTCAAAGTACCGGAGCTGCGGCAATAGCCAACCCAGTCACTCGAAAAGTCGTGTTTGTAGGGTCACCGCGCACAGGCGGTGCTATAGCTGCAGCTGCCGCGCAACGTCTTATCCCCTGCGTGCTGGAGCTGGGCGGGAAGTCAGCCAATATCGTATTTGACGACGCCGACATTAACCGAGCGGTTGTCGGTGCTCAGGCTGCGGTTTTTGCCGCGGCGGGTCAGAGCTGTGTTTCCGGTTCGCGTTTGCTAGTACACAGCAAAGTGTACGATCAAGTGGTTGAACGTTTAGCTAGTGCCACGAATAAAATCCCTTTGGGTTTACCTTGGGATGAAAACACCATGGTTGGGCCCATCAACAACGCAGCCCAGTTTGCACACGTCAATAAGCTCGTGGCCGAGGGTGTGGCTGCTGGCGCTGAAGCGGTTGCCGGCGGAGAGCGCGGCCATGTGGCAGGCGGCGAGGCGGGATACTTTTTCAAGCCCACCGTAATTGCCAATGTGCAAAACAACATGAGTGTGGCGCAAGAAGAGATATTTGGCCCGGTGGTGTCGATGATTCGGTTCGACGACGAAGAGCAAGCCGTGTCGATTGCCAACGACAGTCGCTTTGGTTTAGCAGGCGCTGTGTGGACAGCTGATGTTGGGCGCGCACATCGTATGGCCGCCACGGTTAAAGCCGGTACTTTTTGGGTCAATAGCTACAAGGCCATCAACGTGATGTCGCCATTTGGGGGTTTTGGCGAAAGCGGTTATGGTCGTTCATCTGGTTACGAAGGTTTGTTAGAGTACACCCAGACCAAGAGCGTATGGATTGAAACGGCCAAAGACGCAGCCATACAGTTCGGTTATTCAATCGAATAGTGGTAGTTAAATAGTGGTGCTTAGGCAATAAACCCAGCCTACGCACAACAGTAACAAGAGCAGCTTTTATGTCAGATTATCAGCGCGAAATCGATGTCGACAACCTCTGGCAGACGATTCAGCAAGAGGCGGACAGGGCTGCGCAGCAGTTTCCGATGCTGGCAGATTTTTATCAACGCCAGCTGATTGCGCGCGAGAACCTGAGTGATGCATTGGCGTATATCTTGGCAGAGCGTCTTGCTGATCGCGTGGACAGTGTCTCACAGTGGCACAGCTTTGTTTACGAAGTGCTGCAGCAGCAAGCCCACATCTCGCAGTCTGCGCTAGCTGATTTACTTTGTCAGTTGCGTGGCAACGCCTCGATTAAAGATCACTATTCTCCGTTGTTGTATTTTGGTGGTTATCAGGCGTTGCAGTGCTACCGTGTGGCGCACCACTGCTGGCACCATGAGCAGCAAGCCGTGGCCAGCTATATACAAGGGCAGATGGTGACACAGTTTGGTGTCGATATTCACCCGGCAGCACGCATCGGTTCGGGAATTTTTATCGACCATGCGGTGGCCATTGTTGTCGGTGAAACAGCCGTGATCGAAGACGACGTCACTTTGTTTCAAAGCGTGACCTTGGGCGGCATAGGCAAAGCTGCTGGTGAGCGGCATCCCAAAGTACGTCGCGGTGCGTTTATAGGTTCGGGCGCAGTGGTGCTGGGCAACATTGAAATTGGAGCGGGTGCACGTGTGGCAGCGGGTGCTGTTGTAACCAAAAGTGTACCTGATAACACAACTGTGGTCGGACAGGCAGCTCGTCAGCTTTAAGCAGCGCTGAGTAAAAAAATTAGGATTTAAAAATGGCAAAAAATCATTTGGGCATCGATCACCCGTTGGTGGCAGTGGCTGATATGGACAAAGCTTGCGCTGATTTTGCTGCGCTGGGTTTTTTTATTAACCCGCGCCATCATCACCCCTGGGGCACTGACAACCATCTGTTGATGTTTCCCGAGAATTTCATCGAGCTAATCAGCGTCTACGACAGCAGTTTGCTCGATCTGAAAAACGACAACGGCTTTGCCTTTGGTCGATTTATCAGCGATTCTATAGCGCGCAAAGAAGGTATCTCGTTAGTGGCGCTGCACAGTGAAGACGCGCGCGCCGATCATGCCATGGTCGAAGAACGCGGCTTGAACAACGACGGTATCGTCGATTTTCGTCGCGTTGCCCATCGACCCGACGGCAGCGAAGAAGAAGCGGTTGTCTCTTTGGTGATGCTGATCGACGAGCAGTTTCCAGCGGTCTCGCACTTCTTTTGTCACCAGCACAAACCACATTTAGTGTGGGTGGAAGATTGGATGACACACCCGAACGGTGCCAACGCTATAACCGCGGTGACTTATGTCGCCGAGGACCCAGCTGCATTACAAGCACGGTTTAGCGGCATATACGGCGAAGACGCTGTGACGCTGAGCGACGGCGAATTGCGTGCACACACCGACCGCGGTGTGTTTGAGGTCTTAAGCACCAATCGCGCTAAAGCACGTTTTGCGGGTGTAGACGTGCCTGCCAGTGCAGAGCAATTGCCCAGTGGCGTAGCGATTCGTGTTAGCACAAAATCGATGGAACAAGCTCGCGCACATCTCGATAAAAATGCAGTGAAGTACGTGCTTAGCGACGACGGTGGCTTGCTAATTCCAGCGACCTACGCTGGCAATACCATTATCGAGATATATCCGGCATAGAGTGTTTTGTCGCGGCTCTGTAGGCGTATTGTGGATGGGGTTTGCTTGCATATCGCACGTGTCGGGATCGGTGGTTTTCTATGATGCGCATGAACTTTTCGCAGCAACCCAAGCTGTTTTAGGCGCTGGTGGCAAACAGGTGTTGCTCTTATCTTAACGCTGCATTTGCGCGTTCGAGGTGGTTACTTACTCGGCTATAGATTTTCGATATGCTAAGAGCTCATCATAATCACTGTTATCGCTGTCGATAGAGAGGGCAACATCAAATCCATCAACCACAAGCGTTTAGCGTATTTGTTTGAGGCTGTGCGGTTAGGCACCGTGCGGGCCGCTGCGGATAAGCTCAATGTGGCGCCTTCAGCTGTCAGCCGCCAGATCGCACTGCTCGAAGAGGATCTGGCCTGTGTGCTTATCGAGCGCCATCGTCGTGGGGTCAAATCAACCGATGCAGGTGAGATAGTGCTGCGTTATTACCGTGAATCCCAAGCGAACGAAGAGGACTGCGTGGCGGAGCTGCTCGCGCTGAACGGTCTACAGCATGGACATATCAATTTAGCGGTGGGCGAAGGCTTCGTTGGAGATTTGATGGCAGGCCCGCTGCCTGAATTTAACCGCAACTTTCCCGGTATTACCCTCAGCATCACACTTGGCGGCAGCAATGAGGTTATTCGGCGGGTCGAGCAAGACGAAGCGCATATAGGCTTGCTGTTTCACCCGACTGATCACCCGAATATTCGGTCTGTGGCTGCCAGTCGGCAAGCAATCTGTGCCGTTGTTGCGCCAGAGCATGCGTTAGTCACTAAAAAAGGCACTCTTAAGCTGGTCGACCTGGTTGAGCATCCGGTGGCTTTACCTGAGAGCGATTTTGGTGTCAGCCAATTGTTGTCCATGGCGGAGTTCCAAGAGCGATTACGTTTCAGTCCCGCGCTGCGCACCAACTCAATCGCAGTGCTAAAACAGTTCGCGCGTGCCGGTATGGGTTTTAGCTTTTTGCCAGCCTTCGTGGTCGCGCAAGAAGTCGAAGACGGTCTACTGGTGGCCCTACAGATTGAGCACCCAGTACTGGCCAGCGGTGAAGCGCATATGATTGTGCGCATAGGTCGAACAATGCCTGAAAGCGCCTTCCAACTGCTGCAACACCTGACGTCGTGGATGCAGGCGTTTAGTAAAAAATAACACATCGCTTTTGGCCTAAAAAGCTATGTAACCTGTCATGCGGCGCGGCGAAATGCCGGAGACACGCTGGCCCACAAATGAGGTTTATATGAGGGAGAGTCGACGTGCAGAATTTTGAATTGAGCAGGTTAGATACACAAGCTGGTATTTTCAGGCTTTGCGGGAGCTGCGATAAGTTGGCCGCACCTCAAAAATTGCATATTTCAAAGCTGGAAATAATGGCATGTGATGGCTGGGAAGAGTTGAACCTTGCGGGCAGCAAAACCGTTGCGTTGATCGCTCAAATTGAAAAAACAATTCAGGCGCAGTTGGTCATCAAATATGGACAAAGCAGCAACGTCCCATGACATGGCCGGCTTCCCAGCTCCACCAATTCCGCTTTAGACCATGGCTATACTGCGTGTTTTGCTTAAGCCTGAAAGACGAAAGTCACGCTGCTAGATTACGCGTCGCCGCCAACTAGGCAAGCTCGGTTCTGGCGTTGTTGTAGTCCGTCATGAAGAAAAGCGGAATGCGGGCGTAGCCTAACAAGCCACTTTCCATCACGACAGTCGCCGAAGCCGCGCCGATCTGTTAAATTCTCGCCCCATGAATGTATCTGATTTTTCCTTTGATTTGCCGCCCGAGCTGATTGCTCAGCGCCCGCCACTAACACGTGGTGACTCGCGTTTGCTTGAGTTTGGTGGTGGCGTGCCGCCCACAGATCGGCAGTTTGCCGATTTGCCAAGTTTATTGCGGCCAGAAGATCTGATCATTTTCAACGACACGCAAGTGCTGCGCGCCCGTATGCACGGTGTGAAAGCCGACAGTGGCGGCAAAATAGAACTTCTGGTGGAGCGGTTGTTGGGCGAGCGTAAGGTGCTCTGTCAGATGCGCGCCAGTAAGTCGCCCAAGCCGGGCACGCGCTTGTTGCTCGAAGGCGCTGTGCACGCAGAAGTGACGGGCCGTGAAGGCAATTTTTATGTGGTGCGCTTCGATGCAGACATATTGCCGCAGCTTGAAGAGTATGGCCATTTGCCGTTACCGCCCTACATTGAGCGACCCGATGATGTGCAGGACGAGCAGCGCTACCAAACTGTGTTTGGCGAGAAGCCCGGAGCGGTTGCTGCGCCTACTGCAGGCTTGCATTTTGACAACACTATGTTGGAGTGTATTGAGGCGATGGGAGTGCACAGTGCGCGTGTGACTTTGCACGTTGGCGCAGGCACCTATCAGCCGGTGCGCGTTGACAAGCTCGAAGACCACGAAATGCACAGCGAGTGGTTGCAAGTGGGGGAAGACGTGTGCGAAGCCGTGAAAGCGTGTCGTGCGAGGGGCGGGCGAGTGGTTGCGGTGGGTACCACCGTGGTGCGTTCTCTTGAAACCGCAGCGCGAGCAAACGGCGGTGACCTCAAAGCCTTTGCGGGTGAATCTCGTTTGTTTCTCTTTCCCGGTGAGCGATTTCATGTGGTCGACGCGATGATCACAAACTTCCACCTGAGTCAGTCCACTTTATTGATGTTGGTGAGCGCGTTTGCTGGTCTGGAAGAAACTCGCGCCGCGTATGCTCACGCTATCGAGCAGCGTTATCGATTTTTTAGCTATGGCGATGCGTGTTTTGTGCACTCAGCATAAACCGCAATAGGCTGAGTCTATTTCTTTAGAACCCAAATGTAGAACCCAATGGCCTTGTTCACTGGGTTGGTTACAAACGGATACCAACGGTTACACTCAGTCACGTCTTTCCTTTGCTCAACTGCATAAAGTTTGCCCTACACAACAACAAACTTTACAGGTTGAAGCATCATGAAAATTCACAACACAGCACTACTCGCTCTACTACTCACTTGCGCGGCTTCTACATCTGCCTTGGCTGCTGACCGTTCAGTCGGTGTCATCTTAGGGGAGTTTGGGCCAGGGCTAAACTACTCGAGCAAAACACCGTTTTCGTTTCGAGATGACGATCAACTGCAACTGCGTGTGCAGTTGTCGGGGGTCTCGTCTGACGAGGTGGAAGATGCGGAGTTAAACGACAACAAATACACTGGTGAAGCAGACTTTGTCGATCACAAAATCACCGCCGATTGGTACCCCTTTGCAAAGCGCCAGTTTTTTGTGACGGCGGGCTTGGGTTATTTAAAAAACGACATCAAGCTCAAAAGCAAATCGGGTAGGGCCTACACAGTTGACAATGTTGTCGTGGCTAACGATGGCTCCACTTTAAGTGTTGATGTTGATCAGTCGGCGTTCGCTCCTTATGTGGGTATCGGCTGGGGCAATAAGTTGGAAGGGCATGATGGTCTGAGCTTTTTTGTTGAAATGGGCTTGATGAAACCCTTGAGCGACTCGGATGTTCGTGTGGCCTCAAATTCAAGCTCTGTGTCGCAGGCCAACATCGAGCAAGAGCAACGGGACTTAGAAGACGACTTTAACGATATTCGCTTGTCGGCTGCTTTGGGTCTGAGCTATCGTTTCTAATCGCGGTATGCGCGCTGTTTACGAACCGATTGTGAGCGCTGTGCGGTACGAGCGTTTGTTGATGTTTTCGTGTTAAGTATGGGCCAGAGCACAGGCAAAAAATGCAGAACTTCACGTACACTAGAGTTGCTCTAGACCTTGTACGCTGTGCTCTGGATGGACAATTTTCACACAGCGAATTGCTGTGTGATGGGGTCACAGAGCGCTGACGTTTTTGTCTGTTATTTTGTTATAACTTAAACCTTAAAGGACGAACATCATGGGACTCAGAATTGGCGATACCGCGCCTGACTTCAGCATCGCGACGACAAAAGGCGACATTAGCCTGCACGATTGGGCCGGTGATAGCTGGGTGTTCTTTTTCAGTCACCCAGCTGATTTCACCCCTGTTTGCACCACCGAAATGGGTCGTACATCGCAGTTGGCGGGTGAGTTTGCCAAGCGCAATACCAAACCATTGGGCCTGTCTACGGATACGGTTGATGAGCACATGAAGTGGATCGCCGACGTCAACGACACCCAAAACACGGACCTCCAGTTCCCTATAGTTGCCGACGCTGATCTAAATATTGCGCAAACTTACGAGATGATCCACCCGAGTGAGAGCGCGACAGCTGCCGTGCGTTCAGTGTTCATCATTGATCCAGACAAAAAAATTCGACTAACCATGACTTACCCTATGAGCGTTGGTCGTAACTTTGACGAGATCTTGCGCGTTATCGATGCATTGCAAACTGGTGATGCACAGCGCGTTGCGACACCGGCGGATTGGAAGCCAGGCGACAAGGTGATTATCCCGCCGTCGATCAGTAACGAAGAAGCCAAAGACATCTTTCCGCAGGGCTGGGACGAAGTGCGTCCATACTTGCGTCTGACCGACATATAGTTCCGATAACGAGCTTTATGTGGCTTGTTCTTTGCACTCGGCGGAGAACAGCTATTCGAATGACGCTTTTACGAAAATTAAGAGCGAATTCTTCGTCAGTTTTTCGCCAATCCCTTGTACACTTTTCCCCTGTTGTCTCAACCTCAGTTGTTGATGCGGCGTCTCTTGTCATTTTAAGATTTAAACAGTCTTCAGGGGTTTAGCAGTGCAAAGTTTTGTTTTGACCGTAAAGTGTCTGTCCAAGCGTGGAATCGTGGCTGCTGTCTCGGGTTTTTTGGCCGAGTCGGGTTGTAACATCATCGACGCTTCACAATACGATGACATCGAGACCGGCTGCTTTTTTGCGCGCACCAGTTTCATTGCCGAAACCGGCGCAACGATTGAAGAGCTAGAAAAAAGCTTTGAAAGTGTCGCAGCAGACTTCGATATGGAGTGGGGCATTCAAGCGAGCACTGAGCGCATGAAAGTGCTGCTGATGGTGTCTAACTTTGGTCACTGCCTCAACGACTTGCTCTACCGCTGGCGTATCGGCGCACTACCCATTGATATCGTCGGTGTTGTGTCAAATCACCTCACGTATCAAAAGCTGGTAGTTAATCACGATATTCCTTTTCACCACATCAAAGTCACCAAAGAGAACAAAGCCGAAGCCGAGGCGAAGCTGCTCAGCGTAGTAGAAGAATCCGGCACCGAGCTTGTGGTGCTCGCGCGCTACATGCAGATTCTCTCTGATAGCTTGTGCCAGAAGATGTCCGGTCGCATCATCAATATTCACCACTCGTTTTTGCCGTCGTTTAAAGGTGCTAATCCTTACAAACAAGCTTACGAGCGTGGCGTGAAATTGATCGGAGCAACGGCTCACTACGTGACCGCAGACCTCGATGAAGGGCCAATTATCGAGCAAGACACGATACGTGTGACACACGCGCAAAGCAGTAACGACTACGTCTCGCTGGGGCGTGACGTGGAAGCGCAAGTACTAGCGCGCGCTGTACACGCGCATGTGCAGCGACGCTCGTTCATCAACGAAAACAAAACCGTGGTGTTCCCCGCAGGCCCAGGTGCCTACGCTTCAGAGCGCATGGGTTAAAAAACTAAGATACCAAAGGGTCTGCACAGGCAGGCCCTTTGGCACATCAGACGCTCACCAAGCGTCGTTTGCGCTCTGCTTTTAGTATGCGCTGACTATCAAAGTCGGCGATTGGTCGATTGATATCTCGGTCGATATCACCCGCCGCCAACATCGATAAATAGCGCCCCGCACACACTCGCAAAAACGACGTAAAGTTGCCCACGTCGTGATCGGCGTCCAATGATTCGTGATACAGCTTAGTGATTAACTGATTCACGTTCATGTGATCTCGTGCGGCGATCTCTTCGAGTGTTTGCCAAAAAAACGCTTCCATTCGAATGGAGGTGGCAACACCGTCAATACGCAGTGACTTAGTTCGACTGGCCCATAAGTCAGGGTCAGCCTGTATAAATAGTTGGCACATACAACCGCCTCATTTTTGGCTTTTTATAAGAGCGCCATGAACTGTTTTAGCCAAGCAGGGTGTGCTGGCCAAGCAGGCGCTGTCACTAGGTTGCCATCTGTTACGGCGGCTGTCATGGCAATATCCTCATAAACACCGCCAGCTGCTCGAACTTCGGGTTCGCACGCTGGGTAGGCGGAGCATCTTTTCCCGTCCAAGACGCCTGCGGCCGTGAGTATTTGTGCACCGTGGCACACGGCTGCAACGGGTTTGTTTTTCTCAAAAAAGTGTTTCACCATCGCGAGTACATCCGCGTTTAAGCGCAGATATTCTGGCGCTCGGCCACCTGGCAACAACAGTGCGTCGTAGTCGTTTACGTCAATGTCAGCAAACGTCGCGTTGAGCGCAAAGTTGTGGCCCGGCTTTTCGCTATAGGTCTGATCGCCTTCAAAATCGTGAATCGCGGTTTTAACGCTATCACCAGCTACTTTGTCTGGACACACAGCATCAACCACATGGTCGCAGGCAAGCAGTGTTTGAAAGGGAACCATCGTCTCGTAGTCTTCGGTGAAATCACCGGTAATCATCAGAACTTTCGCCATCATCCTCTTCCTCTTTTGTTGTTTTGATTACTTTGACAGAGGAATTATGTTGCTGGGTGTTATAGGGCTATGACAGTCAAAGCTGACGAAGAAGTGCATCTGCAAAAGCTGACGCGAGGCTGAAAGGTGCTGCCAAGCCACATGGACTGCGGCTAGTGGGCTGCAGGTGCTTGAAGGCTTTGCGTCGATTTACTGGTCTGAGATGGGGCAGAAACAAACAAAAAAAAGACACTTTTGCTGCCAAAAGTGTCTTTTTCTCGTTGAGCCTTGTTGAAAGATTTTTACTTTCGCAGTTCTTCCAAGCGCTCTTTTAAGTAGGACTCCGCAGTGTATCTATCGGACAACACCACATCGGGGCGAGGGTGCAAAAACAGCGGCAAGCTGATGCGCGCTTTAGTGCTGTCTTGCCCCTCGGGGTTGATGACGCGGTGCGTGGTGGAGGGGAAGTAGCCACCAGACGCCTCTTGCAACATGTCACCGATGTTGATGATCAGGTTGCCAAAATCACAGGGCACATCTAACCAACTGCCATCTTTTGCTTTCACCTGCAAGCCCGGTTCGTTGGCTGCTGGTAGCACGGTCAATAAGTTGATGTCTTCGTGCGCGCCAGCGCGAATAGCGCCCGGCTCGACGTCTTCATCCAGTGGCGGGTAGTGCAAAATGCGCAGCAGAGATTGCTCGCTGCCATTGATCATCTCGGACAGCGGCATACGATAGTTTTTAGCTACTTCTGCCGGTGTTTGCCGTTCAACCCACGTGAGTAACTTTGCGGCAAAGTCTATGGTCGACTGGTAGTAGGCGCTCGTCTCTTCTTTGAGCTCCGCTGGGCAGCGGCCCCACGGGTAGTAGTGATAGTACTCTTTGATATCACGCTTCACGTGGCCTTTGGCGGTCTCGGCCTCTGCGCGTGGGAAAAACCCATCGTACTTCTCAGGGCTGTAGTGGAAATCTTCCGTGCTATCGCCATTAAAAAACGTTGACCAGTTTTTGTAGATGCTGGCGACGCTGCTCTGAGCGATAGGGTGGTTGCGCAGCACACCAAAGCCCGTGTCTCTTAGAGACTGGACAAAACGTTCTTCGGCGTCCGGCGCGGCGTAATCAACTGCGATGAGTTCAGGCATGGTTTTATCACTAAGTTTTACGTTTGATGCCTCATCATAACGCTTCATTAGTTGGCTGTCTTGTGTGGCTATGTGCTGAGCGCTTGCACTATAAAGAAGACAAAAAGCACCAGTGCTTGTGTAGTCAATCTTGCGACAGGCATCTCAGCTCAGACACTTCTCAGCCTGCGCAATCACGGTTTTAACTCGACTCGCGATAAAGCGGTTGCTGTGATGCCCTAGGTAGATGGTTTCGCTGACGCTCTTTGGTAATGGCTGAACTTTCAGTTGTTCTACTGCGCTGAATGCTTCAACGGCGTAGCGGGGTAAAACAGTAAAACCCATGCCTCTGATGACGGGCTCCAGTATCAAATTGATTTGGTTCGAGAAGCCGGTTTTTTTGAACTGCTTAATATGCTGGAATTCGGCAAAGTTGGGGCCAAGCAGCAAGCTCGCATGATGCGCACCGTCTGGGTGGTCAATGAAACCCAGCTGCATTAATTGCTGCCAGTCCGCTGAGAGCACGTCAGCTGGGGTGATTAGCAGCAGCTCTTCTTCGGCGAGCGCTTTAAAGCTCACGCCTTCTAATGCAGTAGGGCTAGTCATCAGCGCAATATCAATTTTGTTGCTGGCGATAAGGCGCTCCACGTCGGCGTTGGGCGCAAAGCGATAATCAATCACAAGTTTGGGCTGTTGTTTTTGCAGCTCGAGAAGATGTCGATAGAACTTCAAGCCAACACTACCGGGAGATGCAACGCGCACCGTTCCTTCAAACTCTGGATCCAACAGCACACTTTTTTCAAGGTCTGACAGCGCTCTGATCAGCTCGCGTCCCTCTTGATAGAGCTGTTCACCGGCTTCTGTGAGAGTGAACTGTTTGCCTTGACGAATCAGCAGGGCGCAGCCAAGTTGCTCTTCGAGCTTTTTCACGTGCTGGCTCACACCCGACTGCGTCATATTGAGCTGCTCTGCGGTGCGGGTGAAATGGCCAACTTCTACCAGAGCGCAAAAGCTGCGCAATAAAAAAGGATTAATCATTACCAAAAATACTTATTTTCATCTGTATTGATAATTTTACCTGATTATTGGTTCTGCGTACTCTGCCTTCACCCAAACCACACAAGTGAATCAAACGATGAGCAAAACACCATTGGCCGATCAACCTGAGCGCGCTAGTTATCCGCGTACCTTTTCGCACATTGGTCTGTCTGTGCCGGATTTGGACAAAGCGGTTGAGTTTTATACAAAAGTCATGGGCTGGTATTTAATTATGCAGCCGTCTGAGATCGTTGAAGACGATAGCGCCATCGGCGAGATGTGTACCGACGTATTTGGCAAACAATGGGAGAAATTTCGTATCGCCCATTTGTCTACCGGCGACCGAGTGGGCATTGAGCTGTTTGAGTTTAAACACCAAGAGCAACCAGACAATAACTTTGAGTACTGGAAAACAGGCATATTCCACTACTGTGTACAGGACCCTAACGTGGAAGAGCTGGCGGAACGTATTGTTGCGGCGGGCGGTAAAAAGCGTATGGATAAACCTCGATACTACTACCCAGGCACCAAGCCTTATCGCATGATTTACATGGAAGACCCCTTCGGAAATATCCTAGAAATCTATAGCCACAGCTACGAGTTAACGTACAGCGAAGGTGCCTATTAAGGCGTTGAGTGGCGGATAAAAACCGTTTTTTTACTCGCCGTACATGGCAGAGATTCAGTATGCCAAACTCGCTGGCATACTGATTGTTTTCTGATTTACAGTTTAATCGACTGCGGCCTACCTGAAGATCACTGAGGCACTTCGCGCTTGTGGGTGAGTAAATTGTGTAAAATCAACTGTTGCTGCTCCTCAAGTTGTGCTGCGTTAAGTCTGTGACTGTCAGCGCTTGCGCGTGTTCTTTTTGTGGAGTGGGCGCTTCAGTAATCCATCAGTGATCTAATCGGGGAGTGAAACATGTTACGTTGGGGTATTTTATCCACCGCTAAAATCGCACGAGAGCACGTGATTCCGGCGCATCTTAAGGCGCGTAATTGCACCGTTACTGCTATAGCCAGTCGTGACATCAGCAAAGCCCAGGCAGTAGCAGATCACTTTCAAATTCCACACGTATTGCCCGATTACGACGCGCTGTTGCAAAGTGATGATGTCGATGCGATCTACATACCGCTGCCGACAGCTCAACACGTTGAGTGGGCGATTCGCTGCGCAAACGCAGGCAAACATGTCTTGGTTGAAAAGCCACTCGCGCTAAAAGCGGATGACTTAATCGCGGTGCAAGAAGCCGCTGCAAAAAACAACGTGGTAGTGGCGGAGGCCTTTATGGTGCATTACCACCCACAATGGCATCAGGTGCGCGAATGGATAGAGCAGGGTGCGATAGGGCGTTTGCGTTACGTGCAGTCTGCATTTAGCTATTACAACCGAGACCCTAACAATATGCGTAATCGCCCAGAGCTTGGTGGCGGTGGTATTCCCGATATTGGCGTATATCCCACAGTCACCGCGCGCATGATCAGCGGCAAAGAGCCTTTGAAAGTGCGTGCCGATGTGGAGTTTGATGCCGAGTTTGGCACCGATAGTTACGCCAATGTGCAATATGCTTTTGACGGCTTTGACATGAGCTTTATGTTGTCGACCACAATGGCGGCGCATCAGTTTATGCGTGTTCATGGCGAAGAAGGCTACATTCAAATCAACGCTCCCTTTAACGCCGAGCTCTACGGCGACGTTGCTATCACACTCTGGAACGCAAACCACAGCGAAGAAAAGACGCTGCGCTACGGTGGCGTCAATCAATACCAATTACAGGCAGAGGCGTTTGCAGATGCCATTGCAAGCGGCGACCACACAGCTCTCTTCAGCCTTGATAACTCGATCGCCAATCAAAAAGTGTTGGACGCCATATACGCAGCAGGCAAAACCGGCACCTGGGCTGAGGTATAAACGCCGGACCCTGTAGCCCGTCATGCAGCGAAGCGGAATGCGGGGAACGTATTCGTCGCACCATGCACGGAGAACCAATAGCGATAGAGCTGTTGGAGAGATTTAACGGGCCCTGCACATCGAAGTATCTGTAAGCGATGTTTGCCCGCGCGGCTCCGCCGTACAGGCCCACCCTCGTCAATGATGGTCGTAACCCTTGATATAAGGGTCGGCTTGCTTCGGTACTGTCTCCCGCTCAATCATGCGGCGTACCCTCGGCGGCTCGGTTCCCTGGTGTAGACGACGCAGCGTATCGGAGACATCAGAGTCTGCAACAGTGCGGCGTTGGTTGTGGCGCACATATTCAACCCAAGTGGCGACGTAGTATTTTTCGGTCCACGTATTGGGCGTTTCTAGATCACGCAAAAGCGACCAGCGGCGTGCGCCATCACGTTTGCGTATACGCCTGCGAGCGGCCATCGTCATCAAAAACTCAGGGATGTCTGCGTCGTTGATATCAAAATCAATGGTGACCAAAATCGGCCCGGTGCGTGGCGATAGCTGCACGGCTAACGTTGGCTCGATAAAGCGATTTAATGGGTCGAGATTGAGCGTGCTGAATTCGGGTAACGGAAGTCGCAGGCCTATCAGCGCGCCAAACACATGAGCACATGGCGCGAGCATCAGCGCCAATTGCAGGCCGTGATGTTCGGCCACCAACCCCCATATCCAACTGCCAATGGCCATACCACCGGCGCTGCTCATGAGATAAAACGACAAGGCTCGACCGACTACCCAGCGGGGAGTCGATAGCTGTAACGAGACATTGAGCAAGGCGTTGCTGGTGACCCAGCATGCGCCACACAGCAACAACGCAAGTGCAGACACTAATTGGCCATAGCCCATCGCCAACACTAGGGTGCCAAGGGCAGTGCCAAGGAAGGTAGTGCGAATGATTGTTTCATTGTTGAATCGTGCTCTGATACGGGCGTTGTTGAGTGCGCCGCCCACAGCACCCACACCAAAACAACCGAGCAGCAAACCGTAGGTCGAAGCGCCGCCAGCGAGCAGGTCTTTGGCGATCAGAGGAAGCAGCGCCAGAACCGCAACGGCCGTCAAACCAAACAAAAAACCGCGCAAAATGATGCGCAGCAAATTGGGCGACAAGCTCACATAGCGGATGCCAGCCGTTGTGGCTTGGCGAAAGCCTTCGGGTGGAAGTGTTTTACTTTCGACCGGCCTGCGCCACAGCATCAAGGTAGCAATTAAAGCGAGATAGCTGACGGCGTTGAGTGTAAATGCAGCGGTGGCACCAGCAGTAACAACAATCAAACCACCCAGTGCTGGGCCAATGCTGCGCATCAGATTGAACGACATACCATTTGCCATAACAGCCGCAGGCACTTGATCACGCGGCACGATGTCGCCAATAGACGCTTGCCACGAAGGGTTGTGTAGCGCACCACCGCAGCCAATCAGGAAGGTGAAAATCAGCAGAAGCCACGGTGTTAACAAGTCGAAGTAGGTGACAAAAGTCAGGCCTACGGAGACAACCAGCATCAGCAGTTGTGCCGCGAGCATCACACGGCGTCTGTCGTAGTTGTCGGCTAGCACCCCGGCTAGCAGCGATAACGTCATGATTGGCAGCATGGTGGAGGCGGTGACCAGTGCGACCATTTGGTGTGAGTCGGTCAGAGTTGTCATTGTCCAGCCGGCGGCGACTGTCTGCACCAAGCTACCCAAGTTCGACACCAGCGTGGCCAGCCACAGCGAGCGAAAAATAGGTGTTTTAAAGGGTGCTAGTGCAGGTGAAGTGTGGGTTTCCACGGCAGCGGCTCCAGCTTGTGGGGAGTTATTTTGAGCCGTATCTTCTTCTGTCGACATTCCATTGACCAAGTAGGGCGGTGCGCAATACAGCTAGGCGAATGCCAATCGTATTGTGTGTTAAACACCATAGCAGTCGGGTGAAACACGCGATGCGTGTCGCTGAGACATCCATCGATCCTACAGCAGCTTTGATCGTGCTCCAAGTGTTTGCTGTACACACCTTGCCGTTTCAATCACAATTTAATTTCATCTCAATTTTCATGTAACCGTAGCCCGTCATGCAGCGAAGCGGAATGCGGGGAACACGTTTGTCGCGCCATGCTCAATGCATCAAAAGCGATAGAGCAGTTGGCGAGATTTAGCGTGCCCAATGCTGCATCAATATCTGCGAGCGGTGTTTGCCCGCGCGGCTCCGCCGTGCAGGCCTACCCTGGTTATGAGGCGTTCGCCGCTTCTTTACTGGCGCGGCGACCTGCTGTGCTGGCACCGATGGAGCACACTGTCACCAGCAACACACCGATCAAGGCACCTAAGTTGAGTGTATCCACTTCGATCATGCTGGGCTGCCACGTGTGCAATAAATACGTACAGACAAACGCGATGACCGGAACCAACGGTAGCGCTGCTCCGATACGGCTGACGGGCCAGTGCTTAAGTGCTCGTGTGAACGACTCATAAGCAATAAGGGTATTGAGCGACAAAAAGATAAGCACAGGCATCAGGTCGTTATTCACTAGCGCTATCTTTTCGGGCACGGCAAAAGGCAGTAACAAAACACTGGCGCAGAAGTAGATGTACAGCAAAATGTTCGATGACGAGATACGCCCAATCAGCGATTTTTGCAGCAGGGTGTAGATAACCCAGCTCAGTGCGGAGAAGAACACACACGCCATACCAATAAGCAACTGCGTGTGGCCTGCCAAGCCCAGCAGCTCTTTATTGAAGAACAACAACATGCCCACAATCACACCGGCAAAATTTAAAATTTGAATCGCAGAGATTTTTTCTTGGTAGAACAGCACACCACCAATAGCCATCATGATTGGCGCCACCTGAAAGATCAGCTGAGCAGTGGGGCCGGACAGATAATGTAGGCTGACCACAAATAATATGTAGTTGCCAATCGAGCCCATCATGGCAAGGGTGAGGATGCCCCAGTGCTTAGCGCTCAGTTGGCGAAAGTCGCCGAGCCGCTTAAACACTATTTGCAACAGCAGAGTCACAGTAAACGCGCAGATAAATCGAAACCACGTGAGCGTCACAGCGTCGACATGCGGCAGCACCAATTTCAGTGCGATAGGCAGTGTTCCCCAGAGGAAAACCGCTACGGAGACAAGCACTAAACCTGCGCGAAAATTTGCAACCATCAGAGGCTACTCGGAATATGTGGACTTTGAGTGTGTGCTTGCTTGAGCTATAAGTCTAATGCATAGTTAGAATGATCATCATAACCAGATCGGATGAACAAATATCGTGCGAACGCTACTCAATCGGCTTAGGCGTTTTGACTTAAACACCTTGCTGGCGCTTGAAGCATTGTTGGAGCTCAAGCACGTCAGCCGTGCCGCCGAGCGCATGAACATGAGCCAACCGGCCATGAGTCGCGTGCTGGCCAAATTGCGGGATGCATTCGACGACCCGCTGCTGGTACGTATTCATGCGCAGCACCAGCTCAGTGAAAGAGCGCTAAGCCTGCAGCTGCCACTGCGTCGAATTTTGCACGATATCGACGAGCTGTTGCAGCCACTGAGCTTCGATCCGGCCTTGTGTCGTCGTACTTTTCGTATCGCCCTAACGGATTTTTCGGCACAGGTGTTTTTGCCCGACGTATTGCACCGAATTTACCAAGAAGCGCCGCACGTGCAGATAGAAACCGTGAGTTTGCGTGTGGGCATGCTGACCGCGGAAAAGTTTGACCGCATCGATGTGTCGATTTGCAACCCAGCGGTTTATGGCCCCTGTGACCTGCATCACCATGCTTTGTTTCAAACCCCATCAACTGTGTTAATGGCCAAAAGCCATCCGCTGGCAAAACAAAAACTCACGCTTGATCGCTACCTAGCCTATCCGCACGTTGAGGTTAGCCTAGGTGGAACGGAGGGCACCTTGGTAGACAAAATGTTGCAACAGCTAGGGCGCAGTCGCAATGTCGGCTTGCGCTCGGCGCATGTGATTGCGCTGCTGCCCATCGTAGAAAAAACCGAGCTGTTGTTTACCACCGCGTGGGAGTTGTTGGGCAAGGGCAGTAAAGGCTACGACCTCGTCTCCAAAACTATTCCGCTCGATTTGCCGCAGGCCGAATACAGTGTGGTTTGGCACCCCAAAAATGACGAGAGCGCGGCGAATATTTGGTTGCGCGAACTGATCATCCGCGTGGTCGATGCAGAAGTGCGGCCACTCGCTCATTAAAAAATGCCGCAGTATCTGTCGCGTTGCTGACGCCTCAGTCGCTGATGGCCGCCAATACGTCAGCAAAGGCCACGCTCTCCATACTGGCAAACAAGGCATGTTTGCCCAGTCTCGCCTTGGAGACTGCGGGAGACGAAACACCCACCAAAAAGCGCGCAATGCTGCGTTTGTCAGCAAACACGGCGGCGTGACTTTGCACGAGCTCACGTATATCGTTGAGTTGGCTGGTGCTTATGTGGACATCATTATTGGCCGCCAAAGTGACTTGGCCGCGCTCGCAGTAGCTGCAATGCCCGCACGGCTCGCTCATGTGTTCGCCAAAATGCGCCGACAATATAGCCGCTTGGCAACTGTCTGCTGTCACTAGCGCTTGCACTTGGTCCATGCGCGCAATGTCACCTTGCTCGCGCGCTTCTACTTGCTGCCACAGTGCTTGCTGCACGGCTTGCAGGTCTTCAGGGTGTTTGAGTATCTGATAGGGCACTTTGACACCCTTGGCTTGTAGCTCGATAAATCCACGATCGGACAAGTGATTAAGCGCTTGATTGATCCGATATTGGCCGCTGCCGGTTTTTTGCATCGCGGCTTGCATATCCAGCGAAAACCACACACGCGCCTTGCTGGCACAGCTGAGTATTTGGCGCAGGAAAACTTGGCGATCACTGTCAAAATGGCTCAGCATCTCTGCGCTGCTGCACTGAGGTTTAAAACTGGTCTCGGTGTAGAAAGGCGTGCCAGCCTTGATAAAACCTTGCAGCTCTAGGTAGACCAGTAGCGTGCGCAATACCAGCGTGCGAATGTCAAAACGAGTAGCGAGCTCGTAGTTGCCCACCTCAAACTCACTGCTGTGGCTGAAGATAAACTCCAGCAAGCGATTAATCGCCTCGGCCGAGGGTGTATCGCCGTAGCTGAAGTTGTCCAACACACGCCTATCATCGGGCAGGTAGTACATCTCGCACAGCGAGGCCGCGCCATCTCGGCCAGCGCGTCCCACTTCCTGTGCGTAGTTTTCGAGGCTTTTGGCGGGGTTGTAGTGATACACATAGCGAATGTCGGATTTGTCGATGCCCATGCCAAAAGCAATGGTTGCTACCACTAGGCGTGTGGGTTCGGCCATAAACCACTCTTGAATCTCTTCGCGCACGTCGTCTTTTAGGCCTGCGTGGTAAGCGCGCGCTTGCAGACCGGCATCACTTAACCACCGAGCCACTTCTTCGGCGGTGCGCTGCAGCGTGACATACACAATGCTGGCACCGGCAGGGCGTGTTTGTAACTGCTGCAACAGGGCTTGCTTGCGCTCGCTATCGCTGCTGACAGGCGTGAGTTTGAGCGCGAGGTTGGCGCGATAAAAAGGCGTGCGCACCACGTGCTCGGCGCTGACATCAAGATGTTTGCCGATGTCGTCAACCACCTCTGGGGTGGCGGTGGCGGTGAGCGCCAAAACACGCTCTGCGCCAAAGGTTTTCGCGTGCTCGGCCAGTTTGAGGTAGTCGGGGCGAAAGTTATGGCCCCACTGCGAAATACAATGCGCCTCGTCGATCGCCATCAGGCTGATGTTCAATTCGGCGGCTAGGATTTTAAAGCGCTCGTTATTAAAACGTTCTGGGGCGACATACAACAGCTTGAGTTCGCCCGAGCGAGCGCGGTCACAGACATCTTTATATTGCTCAAAGTCGAGCGAGGAATCCAAGCGGGCCGCGGTGATATTGCGCGCCAGCAGCGCGTCTATTTGATCTTTCATGAGCGCTAACAAGGGCGAAACCACCAAGGTGATGCCGGGCAGCAACACCGCCGGAGCTTGATAACACAGAGATTTGCCGCCACCGGTGGGGAAGATTGCCACTGAGCTGTTGCCATCGAGCAGTTGCTTCATGATCTGCAATTGACCGGGGCGCAAGCCGTCAAAGCCAAATTTTTCTTTTACGGTTGTTAAGAGTTGCTCGTCTGTGGATTGCATATTTACTCTGAATTATCGCGGGTGCCGAGTGGCTATGGTGCACAGCGCGCTTGCTTTGTGCAAACGTAGCACGCAGTCAACAGCGACCAATCAGGGTGTTACACGTTACAATGCCAACAATGGTGTTTTAACTAAACAGAGAATTCATATGCAAACGCTTCGATTGGGCAAAGAAGATTTTTCACCCTCTAAAATTATCTGCATTGGTCGCAACTACGCGGCACATGCTGCAGAGCTGGGCAACGCCATACCCGATGAAATGGTGGTGTTCCTCAAGCCCAACTCGTCGATTGGCAACACGCTGGCGTCTAGCTTTGATGGCGAAACCTTACACTTCGAAGCCGAGATTTGTTTTTTGCTGCGAGCAGGCAAGATCTCAGCGGTTGCGGTGGGCCTTGATCTGACACGCAGAGAAACGCAAAACCGGCTCAAGGATAAGGGTCTGCCGTGGGAGCGTTGCAAAGCGTTTAACGGTGCTGCAATTTTTAGCGAGTTTGTGCCGTTCAGTGGTGATGTGGCGAGCTTGCATTTAGAGTTAGATATCAATGGCGAAGCGGCGCAGCGTGGCGGAGTGCCGATGATGTTGTTCCCACCTGCACACATGCTGCAAGAACTGCCCACATTCTTAACCCTAGAAGACGGCGATGTTGTGATGACAGGCACACCAGAAGGTGTGGGCCCAGTGGCTGCAGGAGACGTATTCGAAGCGCGGCTGTTCTCGGGTGACGAGTTGCTGAGCAGTGAACGTTGGCAGGCGCAGTAACCGCAATAAGCCTGCGCATCGAAGGACTGCACAATTGAAACTCTGCAAAAAAACTATATCGGCAAAAATGCTCCCCCTCGAATAGAGGGAGCGGGCTAAAAAGCTGCTTAGGACAGCGCCGTTCGCAAAGTAGAAATGCGTGAGATAAGCAGGTAGTCGATGGCCAGTACAGCCAGCAGGCTCAAACCCACCAGCGGGAAGGCTATACAAAAAAACAAGCCAATGACCGTGGCACCACGCCAGTGTGGCATGTTGGCTGGCGCTGGTGGTGCGGCCAACAAACCGGCTTTTGCGGGTCGTCGTAGCAACCACATCACCACACCACTGACGCACACAAAGATCACCGACAGGCAAAACACCGTGTTTAACGCGAGGTTCCAGATGCCCATGTCTCCCTCGTGCAATGCTATACCCGCTGCCATGGCTTTGCCGCCCACGCTGTAGTCGGCGTAACCTATATCAACCAACTGACGACCGCTGTATTGATCAATATGCACAAAGCGATCATTCATCGGGTTGCTGTTGTCGCCACTCATAGCATCTTGAGAAATCGTCCATACGCCAGTTTCTCCGGCTGGGTAGTTCACCCGATGGCGACCTTCAAATCCCAGTGTGGCGGCAGTAGCAACAACACTATCGAGTGTAGGCGGGGAGTTGCTGGTTGCTTCGTCGGGTGTCGAGGCTGGCATCGGAGTTTGCTCCAGTGCCCAAGGCACATCCTTCATCGCGCCGTGGTTCATCGAGGCGTGGGTATCATCTGAAAGCGGCACGTTGTCCCATTTTTCGGCGGGAAAGGTACTCCATGCTTGCACAAACTTCTCGCCCCAGATTCCGGCCCAAGATAAACCAGTCAACAGAAAAACCACCAGTAACAGCGAGATATAGCTGCCGATAACCGCGTGCCAACTGCGCCACGCCATGCGGCCTCGCGCGGCTAAATTGGGAATTAGCATTTTCTGCAAACCACCTTTGCCTCTTGGCCACCACAAATACAGGCCCGTGACGATCAAAATAAAAGCGAAGCTCGCGGCTATTTCAATCAATCTATCGCCCGTATCGCCAATCAATAAGGTGCCGTGAATATCGCTGAGAAAGTCATACCAGCCATCTCGACGCACCCAGCTATCGACGATCTGTGCGGTGAAGGGATTGACCGCTACCATGCGTTGCGTCTCGCCATCGGCAAGGCGAATAACGCTGACGCCGCTATCGACTTTGGGCGCAATGTACTCAACTAGTGTGCCGTCGGCAAAGGCCATTTGCGCAGCAGAGGCCAATTGTGAGGCGGGTAGTGTTTGTGTTTGTGTCTGCGGGTCGATGCGAATTTTTTCGCCGTCTCGACCGTCAAAATGAGCGATCCACATCATGCCCAATCCAGTGATAGCCAGCATCACCAAAAAGGGCACGACGTATAGTCCTGCGTAAAAATGCCAGCGCCAAGCGGCGCGATATAAAACGCTCGAATCTGCTTGCGCACTGGCGGTGCGCGTATTGTCTTGTGTCGTTTGCATTGTTCCTGCTCTATTTTTGCCACACACAGCAGCGCCCACCTTCAAAAGGCAGGTAAAATTCTGACGTGTGACTTTGCTAAAGGGCAGCCCAAGTGGGCCGAGTTTAGACGAGCGGGAAAGAGGGCGGTGCGCGGGTTCGTGGGCGTAGTCTGTTGAGCTGTGATACAGCGGGGGCGGCGTAGCCGTTTAGTTGGCTCTGCGCAACTATCGCCGGCGTTTTTGGTGCGGCGCTTGTCTTATGTAGTAGTGCTGCAGTTCCTATCAGTGCAAAAGTACAGCCACCGTCTGTAGCTGTGTCTTCGCTGGCTGTGCTATCGCCTTGCAGGGTGATCTGTTGTGGAGCTGTGTGCTGACCAGAACAAAAAACCACGGTGAAGGTAACGCTTGCATCGGCGCTTGCGCTCGACAGCACCATAAACCCTGGAGGCAACAGCGCCGTAAGCAACAGCGGCAAAACCATCAGCGCAACAATGCGCTGGCTCAGTCGCGCGCGCAGAGCAGCCATCACCGACCCGCTGTTGCGATGACGACTGATAGTGCTTGGCGATTTAAACGTGCTTTTTGACAAGAGAATCACTCAGTTATTGCTTTGATTTGATTCAGCGACTTGTGAACAAATACGCAGCAAGTGTAGAGCTTAGCGGTAGCTCTGGGCAAATGTTTCCGAGGTGTTTAAAGCAAGTTTTTTGAAGAGAGGCAGGGTGCCAATAGGCAAAGCCCCTGCAAATCGAATACAGGGGCTGCCAAAACCGCAACTGCGGTTGTTTATTCCGCCAGTCTGAAACCTGGCGTTGAGTGAGATATCGCGACTTCTTCGGCGTCCATATCTGCGCCGATATTGGCAAACAACGGCGTGCTGAGATAACGCTCGCCTGTATCAGCGATAGTGCACAAGATCACAGAGCCAGGCTCAGCTTTTTCTGCAACTTTAAGCGCCGCTGCGAATGTTGCACCGCCGGAAATACCCGTCAAGATTCCCTCTTCACGTGCCAAGCGCTGCGCCCATTGTGCACCCTCGTCACCACTGACAGGCTCAAGGCCGTCGCAGTATCCAGCGTCTAAAAGCTCTTGCAAAACAAGCGGGATGAAATCGGGCGTCCAGCCTTGAATAGTGTGAGGTTGAAAAGCAGAGTGACTAGCGGCAGGAGAGCCATCTTCGCCGCGTGCCTGTGCTTCTTTACTGCCCACCAGCTGCGCGTTGTCCGGTTCGGTCAAAATGAATTTAGTCTCGGGGCGCTCGCGCTTGAGTACACGCGCCACGCCGGTGATCGTGCCGCCAGTGCCGTAGCCGTTGACAAAATAGTCGAGACGCTTGCCAGCAAAATCTGCCAGAATTTCTTGTGCAGTGGTTTTTTCGTGTATGGCGGCGTTTGCGTCGGTTTCAAATTGACGCGCAAAAAACCAACCGTTTGCCTGTGCCAACTCAACCGCTTTGTTGTACATGCCCAAGCCTTTTTCAGCTTTGGGTGTGAGCACAACTTTAGCGCCAAACATACGCATCATCTTGCGGCGTTCAACAGAAAAGCTCTCGGCCATCGTAATCACCAAGGGGTAGCCTTTTTGTGCGCAGACCATGGCCAAACCAATACCGGTATTGCCACTGGTGGCTTCCACTACAGTCATGCCGGGCTTGAGCGCACCACTGCGCTCTGCTTCTTCGATGATATTGAGCGCCAGACGATCCTTTACCGAACCACCTGGGTTAAACAGCTCCGCCTTGACATACAGCTCCACACCCTCAGGCGCGAGTCGGTTAATGCGGATAGTTGGCGTATTGCCGATGGTGTGCAGAATGTTGTCAAAAAGCTTGCCGTGGCCGTGTTCGCTTGCCATATCAGAAATCCCGTGTTGATCGTGATAGTGTCACCACTAATAGTACCCACAAGAATACCACTTAGCTGCTCTCAGAATTAAGTGGGAATAATTCTTTGCTTATAACGGATTGTTCTCACTTGTTGCTATGAGTTTGGTGGCAGCAAATCAGTGGGGGGAGGAACGCTGGAAAGTGATGCGATGGACCATTGCTGGGCTCTACTTTGTCATACATGGGTACTCAGCACGCTTTTTGTTGTGTCACGATTTTCCTAGGAATATCCGTGGAGATACGAGCTGGTGCGAACCTTGTTGTCACAAGTGGTGAAATGCGCCGTGAAGAAACCGTGGTTTCGTTGAAGATGAGCGGCTAGGTAATTGTTATATTTGATGAAAAATAACCTTGGAGCTCGCCTTCGCGTCGGTTCTGAACGCCGTTCGATTTTTTTCAACCGGCTTGTTTGTTGGAAGCACTGTTGCTTTTTTTGGTGGGGGGTCTAGTGCTAAGAAGAGATGAGATACGTCGGGCTTTGGTTATTTCAGTTCTCATTGTACTGCCTACGGTGCTCTTATATAGCTTTGTTCCAACTTATTCCGAGTCTATATTGGTCCCGAACATACCGCTTGAAGAATATTATCGATTAGATGAAACTGATCAGCTTAAGCTAATTGAAAGCGATTCAGGTCTGCGCGAAATTAAGAAGTTCGAAAAGGTGGTTTATTTACTTTTAGCGAAACCAGAGTTCTATATTCTGAGAGGGTTCATCCTTTTTATACCGCTTTTAGTATCGAGTTTACTGAGCTCGTACCTAGCGAGGAGGGCGAATGAAATATAACAAGCAAAATCAGTTCGCTCCCTTCGGGAGCCGGACTCTCGTTCCTCGCACCCTGTGCTTTAAGCGTTATTCGAAAATTGAGTGAGAGCGCTTAACAAGGCGCTGCAGTCGAGCTGTATTGCGCCGCTTCGGTTTGTGGGTTCACTTCGCTCATTTTTCCACGAACCTACACTCTGTTTAGCACTCTCGCGTATTAGGTTTATTCAGCTCGTTTAATTGAACTGTCGTTAGATATACAAGCCACTGGGACAAGTGATGAAAGTACATTATCTAGAAATTGTTTCTCCGGACGTTGACTCGATATGCGCCGCATACGAGGCATCTCATGACGTGCAATTTGGTGAGCCGGATGAGCTTCTCGGAGGAGCCAGAACCTGTCGTTTGGCTGATGGCAGTATTATCGGTTTGCGTCGACCAATGCGAGAGACTGAGTGCCCAGTCGTTCGCCCATACTGGCTGGTGGACGATATAGAAAAGGCCATCAATCTTGTGAAGGCCCAAGGGGCGGAGATTGCAGTTCCACCGCTAGAAATTCCCGGTAAGGGAACATTCGCCATATTCATCAATGGGGCTGTCGATCATGGCTTCTGGCAACTATGATTGAGGCTTCAAGTGGCTCACAGCCGCATGTTAAAGCTCATAGGTAAAGAGATGAACGATATTAAAATCAGACAAGCGAATCTCGATGATATCGCTAAGCTGCTTGAGTTTGAACAGGGTGTCATTGCGGCAGAACGACCTTTTGATAAAACGCTGGTAGACCAAAAAATTACTTACTACGATTTGGCGGGGCTGATCAATGTAGATGATGCCGAGCTAGTCGTAGCTGAAATTGATGGCAAGCTCATCGGCTCTGGTTATGCAAAACTCAAAAAAGCTAAATCCTATGTAAAGCATGACTATTTTTCCTATCTTGGTTTTATGTACGTAGACCCTGCCTATAGAGGAAAAGGGATAAATAAGCTTATTCTGACAGCTCTGGCACAATGGAGTAATGATCAAGGCGTGGATGAAATCTGCTTGGAAGTTTACGCAGAAAACCAAGCCGCTATTCGTGCTTATGAAAAGGCTGGCTTTGCCAAGAGTACAGTTTTAATGCGACTAGAGTGAACAAAATGAGGCACTTGGTTAAACCTCCACCGGCAATGGTATTAGTACAGAAGCTCTACAAGTACCTCTCTTTTTTACCTTTATTCTGCCTAGCGGGCAGCTACGTCTATGTGGCGAGCGTGGAGGGGTGGGGCGCTTACGGCGTAGCGACTATTTTGTTATTTCCTATCACGCTTAGCGCACTCATGATGATTTTTGGCGTTGTTCTATGTGTGCTGCTCTATTGCAAAGGGCTGCCTTTTACTCGCGTATTGATATCTCTGTTGGTTTCGAGCTTGCCATTGCTAATGTTATTGCTCAGGTGGTTGCAATTAGAAGTAGCCAATTAAATTCAGCTTATGGATAAAACAGCAAAATGATAGACACCCATCGACTTGAAAGCTGATTTAACATCCAGTAGTGTAGTATCCACCATAAATTCAGGATGATTGAGGTGTGCTATGCCTAGGCCAAGGAGCGAGCTTGTATCTTTAGAAGATACGCCGAACTACCACTGTGTTTCTCGATGTGTACGAAAAGCGTTTCTGTGCGGTGTTGATAGAGACACGGGCATTAACTACGAACACAGACGTGAACAGATAGAAAAGCAGCTGTTCAAATTGGCTGACATCTTCGCGATAGACGTCTGTGCCTACGCCATTATGCATAACCATCACCATGAGGTGTTGCACGTCGATGGCGAGCGAGCAAAGGGCTGGACATGGCAAGAAGTCATTCTTCGCTGGCACCGACTCTACAAAGGGAAAGCACTCAGTCAGCGATTTCTCAAAGAAGAGACTCTGGATGAGGCTGAACTCAAACAAGTCAAAGAGCTGGCGGAACTATGGCGAGAGAGACTAATGAGCATCTCTTGGTTTATGCGCGCGCTGAACGAACCAGTTGCTAGAGAAGCCAACGCGGAAGATGAATGCACGGGCAAGTTTTTTGAAGCGCGATTCAAAAGCCAAGCGCTGCTGGACGAGCAAGCACTATTGGCTTGTATGGCGTATGTTGACTTAAATCCTGTCAGAGCAGCAATATCGGAAACACCAGAAACGAGTGATTACACCAGCATTAAGCGCCGACTACAGGCAGCGGACAGAGGCACGATTCCAAAACAACTAGCTTGTTTTAAAGGCAATGATGTCAAGTGCAAAAAGCCTCACCCCATCCCTTTCTTGCTCTCAGATTACATAGAATTGGTTGAATGGACTGGCCGCGCCATTCGACCAAGCACACGCGGGAATTTCTTAGAAAACCAACCGCTTATTGTCAAGCGTCTTAAAATTAGCCCGGAAGAATGGACAGACTTGGCGTTGAACTTTGAAAAGTACTTCACCAACTGGATAGGCGGAAGCGAGCAGCTGCAACAGCTGTGTGAAAGCAAAGGTATACGTCACGTGCATGGCAGCAAACATTGTCGACAAGTGTTCAACAGTTAGTTCTCCAAAAAACGTCACCGAATACTGGACGAGATCAACAGATCTGGTTTTTGTGCGTCTATTGTTAGGTGGCACTGTAGGTGTTGTGAAACAGTTTTCGAGTGCAGCCGTTTGCGAGCAATATATCGAACAGCAGAGTGGCATCAGGGAGTGATTTGTTACGAGCGTTTAGTCAATGCGTGTCTATGAATGTACTTACTTTTGTATGCATGTCTATGTTTGAATGCTTTGTCGATTGTTATACGAATCGGCGCTGAAGATGTACAGTAGCTAGTCTGGTGAAAGAGACGGGACTTTTAACATGCATATAAATATAACACCGATTGTTACATCGTTTATGTTGGTAAGTTTTACTGCTGCGAGCATAGCCGGTGAGCCGCATTGCAGCCTTCTGGCCGACGACAGCGAGCGTATGCATTGTCATCTGCAATCGGCGGCTCCGCCAAAAAAGGCCGCTGCTTGGCTTGTCAGCGAATCGCGCTCTATGCAAAGTGTTGTCGCTACGCAAACGGCTAACTGGCCTGTGCAATGCGGTGCGCACGAAGGTACAGTGACTGTTGTTTTAAGTTGTCAAAAAACGAGCATGCGTGTTGTATTTTCTACGGCGTGTCCGCTTGCATCAGCAGGCGACGAGAGCAAAGTGATTTTTCGTATGCAGGGAGTTGAGGCTGCAAATAAAAGCTTTTTGGTCGGCGGAAATACGCGCTCTCTCACTTTAAATCAGCACGAAGAGGTTATAGATCTTGTTAAGTCTTGGTTCGCTCACGATCAAGTTAATGTGACGATACAGCCTAGCGACAATCAAGCGTTTAGTGCAAGCTTTGATATTGCAGGGCTGGAGGAAGCTGTGAAGCCTTTGCGTCATGCGTGTGAGTGGTGAGTATAACTAGACGGTCGCAAGCCTGTTTGGCTTACAACCAGCCAGAGCTACAGTGCGAAGCTCAGACTGGTTTAAAAACCTTCGTGACGCTGGGCAAGGCAAACAGAGCTGCTGACCATGCCGCTGTTGTATTAATTGTCGAACAAACGACCACGGTTAACCGTTAGCACATCCACGACATCGTCCAGCATGTCGTCATCTGCAGAGGTGCTGGCAACGACCACGGCGTCCATACATATGGTGCTCAGCTCAGTGTCGAACACCATGCCTTTGGCGACGTCCGGCTCTTCGAAGCGGTAGATGGGTCGACCCAGCTCGGGGTGTTTGTCGTTGAGATCCCAGTCTTCAATATCAACCAGCTCTAGGTTTTCGTTTTCAAGAACTGTCTTGAGATAGCGTTGATCAAGATTGAGCGGGTCGCTGACCCACAAGAAGGCGTTCACTTCGCCGTCGGGGTTATCCGCTAGTTGGTTAAGCAACTGCAAGCCGCCCTGGAAATGCGTTGTGCCCTCGGCGAAGTCTGGTTCGAGCTCTTGCATATAAGACCAAGTCACAGCTGAACCTGAGCCGCGTTTTTGCACTGCTACTTTGGCGTCTGCACTTTGTAGATCACCTTCGCTGTCAACGGAGCTATTGGGGTTGACTGCTACGTAGACACATTCGCTGTAGAGGTTGCCCAGTACTTTTAGGCTGCCGGCTTTTTCGGGGTTGCGGTTCATCCACCAGGCCAATGCGTCTAGCTGAGCAAAGCCCATGCTTGCTTCACCTTCGGCGACACGTTCGATGTTCTCGACAGAGCCTTTACTCTTGACTGCTTTTGCGGCGTAATCGTATTCGACCAAAATGTTGGCCAGCTTTTCGCCGGTGGCAAAGTAGGAGCCGCCACGGCCGCCTGTGCTGATGACCACGTCCTCAGCAAGCACGGGGAATGAGGCGGCGGCAAGGGCGATGGCAGTGATCAGTTTATTCATCGATGCGGGTCCTTTGTAAAAGACGAAGTCGTAGAGTATGAAGCACATGCTTGGGGCAAAAATCGAAAATTCAAGGTTTGACTCGGTAGTTGTACGCACCGAGTACAGGTCATCAAGCTTGCTTTTCCTTGGCTAGGCACACCGTGAGTTAGTTCGGCCCGACATACCATTGGGTGGTTCTCAGGGGATAAAAACATCCATCTTTTTAACGCAACGCAGCGAGAAGACAGACCGAGTTTGTCGAATGCCGGGAATACGGCTCAAAGTGCGAGTGAGGAAGTCTTCGTATCCTCGTGTGCCCGAGACGGCAACTTTGAGTAGGTAGTCGTAGTCTCCGCTGGTTAAAAACGCTTCTAGCACTTCGTCAACTTTGACGATGTTTTTGCCAAACTCGCTGAGTACGTCTTGGCTGTGATGTTCCAACGATACTTCTACAAAAACGATTTCCGTGGCGCCCAGCTTGGATTGGTCGATTTGGGCGTTATAGCCAGTTATGTAGCCTTCTTGCTCGAGCCGCCGTACGCGCTGCCAGCAGGGACTGGTCGTCAAACCGACAGCCTGGGCTAAATCGGCGTTGGATATCTTTGAGTTTTCTGATAAAAAACGCAAAATTTTGGAATCGATGTTGTCGAGTTTTTTTGCTGAATAATTTTCCATGTGAAGAATGATAGTTTTCAAATGGGGAAATTTAAAGAACAAAATTCTGTAAATAGAGAAATTAAGCAAAAATACGAAAATTATGATTGTGTCAGACATGATACGCTATGGCATTATAATTCTTGTGAATGAAGCAGAGAGTGCAAGCAATGGATGAGTCCACTAAGCCCTTGTTTTTACACGTTCCTGAGCCAGGTTGCCGCCCAGGGGATCTACCCGATTTTTCTGATTTTGAAATCCCGCGTGCAGGTGCTGTTAGACGACCGGATGTAGATACAGCGCCAGAAGAGATGCGCGATCTGGCGTTCTCCATTGTGCGAGTCTTAAACGCCGAAGGTGAAGCCGTGGGGCCTTGGGCTGGCGACTTATCAGTAGAGGCATTGCAAAATGGCCTGCGCCACATGCTCACGCTGCGCAGTTTTGATCAGCGCATGATGATGGCGCAGCGTCAGGGCAAAACCAGCTTCTTTTTACAGGCCTTGGGCGAAGAGGCTGTGGCCTGTGCCTTTCGTAAAGCGCTGCGACAAGGGGACATGAATTTCCCTACCTATCGCCAAGCGGGTCTGTTGATCGCGGACGACTACCCGCTTGAAACGATGATGAATCAGATCTACTCCAACGCCAAAGATCCGATTAAAGGCCGCCAGCTGCCCACCATGTACTCGTCTAAGGAGCATGGTTTTTTCACTATCTCGGGCAACTTAGGCACCCAGTTTGTGCAGGCCGTGGGCTGGGCGATGGCGTCGGCGATTAGTCATGACACCAAAATTGCCGCCGCATGGATTGGCGATGGCTCCACCTCTGAGAGCGACTTTCATTCGGCGATGGTGTTTGCTTCCACTTACCAAGCACCGGTCATTTTGAATGTGGTCAATAACCAGTGGGCTATCTCGACGTTTCAGGGCATGGCGCGTGGTAACTCCGCCACCTTCGCGGCGCGCGGACACGGCTTTGGTATTCCGTCTCTTCGTGTGGATGGCAATGACTATCTGGCCGTGCATGCGGTGGCTACTTGGGCTGCAGATCGTGCGCGTAGTGGCCTTGGCCCAACGTTGATCGAGCATGTCACTTACCGTGACGGGGGGCACTCTAGCAGTGATGACCCGTCCAGCTATCGTGCAAAAGACGAAGACACGGCTTGGCCTTTAGGTGATCCCATCGATCGTCTCAAAGCGCATCTGATAGCGCTGGGAGAGTGGAGCGAATCACGGCACGAACAGGTGAGCGCAGAAATTATGGATGAAGTGCGTCAGGCACAGAAGAATGCAGAGGCAATTGGCACGCTAACCTCCGGCGAAACCTCGTCCTCGCGCGATATGTTTGAGGGGGTTTATGAAACCATGCCGCCGCACTTAGTGGCTCAGCGCCAAGAAGCGGGGTACTGAAGATGACTCATCGTACTATGATCGAGGCGATTCAGAACGGACACGATATCGCCATGGAACGTGATGACAAAGTAGTGGTGTTTGGTGAGGATGTTGGTTTTTTTGGCGGCGTGTTTCGCTGCACGGCTGGCTTACAAGCCAAGTACGGAAAGAGTCGTTGCTTCGATGCGCCTATCAATGAGCTGGGTATTGTGGGTACTGCAATTGGCATGGCCGCTTACGGTATAAAACCCGTGGTTGAAATCCAGTTCGCCGATTACGTGTATCCAGCGTACGATCAAATTGTCAGCGAGGCGGCGCGTTTACGACACCGTTCCGGAGGGGACTTTACCTGCCCACTGGTGATTCGAATGCCATCGGGCGGCGGCATATTTGGTGGGCAAACACACAGCCAGAGCCCAGAGGCGTTGTTTACTCACGTAGCTGGTCTGAAAACAGTGATGCCTTCCAACCCGCGTGACGCCAAGGGCTTGTTATTGGCGGCAATAGAAGACCCTGATCCAGTGATTATTTTAGAGCCAAAGCGGCTGTACAACGGCCCCTTTGATGGTCACCATGAAAAGCCTATCGTGCCGTGGAAAAAACACGAGCTTGGTGATGTGGATGACGGCTACTACACCACGCCGATTGGCAAAGCCTCGATTGCACGCGAAGGCTCTGATGTGACAATTTTGGCCTACGGCACGATGGTGTATGTGGCGCTGGCAGCAGCAGAGGAAGCGGGCATTGACGCAGAGGTTATCGATTTGCGTTCGCTGGTACCGTTAGACACTGCTGCCATAAAAGCCTCGGTTGAAAAAACAGGGCGTTGTGTTGTGCTACATGAAGCCACGCGTACCTCGGGTTTTGGCGCTGAGCTGATGAGTGTGGTGCAGGAGCTGTGCTTCTATCACCTTGAGGCGCCGGTTGTGCGCGTCACTGGTTGGGATACGCCGTATCCGCACGCACAAGAGTGGAACTACTTTCCTGGCCCCGCGCGCGTGGCTGAGAATTTGCGCAAAGTGATGGGGGCTTAGTCGATGGGGATTTACACAGTATTGATGCCCGATGTGGGTGAAGGAATCGCTGAAGCCGAGCTGTCTGAATGGTCGGTAAAAGTGGGCGACAAAGTACGCGAAGACGACGTACTAAGTGTCGTGATGACTGACAAAGCTGCTGTTGAGGTACCGTCTTCAGTCAGTGGAGTGGTCACTTGGCTTGGCGGGGAGGTTGGCGATACCATCGCGATTGGTGCACCGTTGATCAAGCTTGAAGTAGAAGGTGAGGGCAACGATGCGGATCAATTTGCAGCGCCAGCTTCTGCTGAAGTAAAGCCAGAGCCTGCTGAGGTTGAGGAAAAAGCACCCGAAGCTGCACCTGTTAAATCTCCCAGTGCCGCAGTTGCTACTTCCAGTGCGAACCGTGCTCCCGCTGCACGTCGGCACGAGGGCGAAAAGCCGCTGGCCTCACCAGCTGTGCGCAAACGCGCCTTGGATGAAGGTGTCGATTTGCGGCAGGTGTCGGGCTCTGGCCCCGCCGGTCGCATAACACACGAAGACCTCGACGACTTTTTTAGCCGTGACCCGATTGTGCAAGGTGAGGTGAAACGCGGCCAAAACACCGGTGTTGTCGAAGTGAAAGTCATTGGCATGCGTCGAAAGATTGCCGAGAAAATGGCCCTGTCTAAGTCGCGTATTCCACATATCACCATTGTTGAAGAAGTGGACGTCAGCAGCTTGGAAGACTTACGCCAGAAGCTGAACGAAAAACACGGCGCTGATCGCAGCAAGCTCACAGTTTTACCCTTCATGATGCGTGCGATCGTAGAGGCGGTGAGAGAACAGCCCCAGATTAACGCACACTATGACGACGAAGCAGGTGTGGTCTATCAACACGGTGGAGTACACATTGGTATTGCAGCTCAGACACCGGCGGGTTTAACCGTGCCTGTGACTAAGCACGCGGAATCGCTCAATCCTTGGCAGGCAGCGGCTGAGGTTGCGCGTCTGGCCGAGGCGGCGCGTTCAGGCAAGGCCAGTCGCGAAGAACTCAGTGGCTCAACGATCACCATTACTTCTCTTGGGCCGTTGGGCGCATTGGTCACAACGCCAATCATCAATCACCCAGAAGTCGCGATTGTTGGTATCAACAAAATGAGTGTGCGGCCGGTCTGGGATGGACAGCAGTTTCAGCCGCGCAAGATGATGAATATCTCCTGTTCGTTTGATCATCGTGTCATTGATGGCTGGGATGCGGCGGTGTTTGTTCAAAAATTGAAAAACTTGCTGGAGACCCCAGCGATGTTGTTTGTAGAGGCGTAAATGAGCAACCGCGAAATACTGCAAGCGCTACACATTGAAGAGCTGGAGCCTTCTCCTGGCTACGAGCGTTTGGTGCGTGGCCGGGATGAAACCACCGGCTTGCATGCACTGATATCCATTCACTCCACTAAGCTAGGGCCGGCGGCTGGTGGCTGCCGTATGTGGGCTTATCCCACGCTTGAAGACGCTATCTACGACGTCGAGCGTTTGTCGCGCGGGATGACCTATAAAAATGCGGCTGCCAATCTACCACTGGGCGGCGGTAAGGCTGTCATTATCGGTGACGCTAAAACACTTAAAAGCCCTGAGCTGATGCGAGCGTTTGGGTATTTTGTCGATTACATGGCCGGTAACTATTACACCGCCGAAGACGTCGGTATTTCACCTCTGGATATGCAGCAGGCGGCTGAGAACACCGCCTATGTTGCCGGTCTGGAGACTGGAGAATATGCCAGCGGCGACCCTTCACCGGTCACGGCGCGTGGAGTCTATCTGTGCCTAAAAGAAGCGGTGCGAACTCGGTTGCGAAAAGACGGCTTACAAGGTGTGCGAATAGCAGTGCAAGGTCTTGGCAATGTGGGTATGCACCTCGCGCAGATGCTGTATACCGATGGCGCATTGCTGACTGTGTGTGACATCAATGCCGACAATGTCGCGTATGCCGTTGAGCACTATGGCGCAACTGAAGTAGCGCCTGAGGATATTTATACGGTCAAAGCGGACGTCTTTGCGCCTTGTGCACTGGGAGGCGTGCTGAGCCCGGAAGTCATTAAAAACTTGAACGTTTCGGTGATCGCCGGTGCGGCAAATAATCAATTGCAGAGTCCTGAATGTGGAGCTTTGCTGCAGCAAAGAGATATTCTCTATGCGCCCGATTACATCGTCAATGGCGGTGGCATCGTCAATGTTGCGATGGAAATTCTGGGTATTACTGATCCCGCCTGGGGTGAGCGCCGTGTTCAGGGTCTGAGCGAGACACTGCGAGCGGTCATTGCGCAGGCACACACTAGCGATAGAGCAACGAATCTGGTCGCGGACGAATTAATAGCTGCCAAGCTGGAGGACAAAAATGTCTGATCTAAACTGCCAACTACTGGTGATCGGTGCAGGGCCGGGCGGATACGTCTGCGGAATTCGAGCGGGGCAGCTGGGTGTCGACACCATCGTAGTCGAGGCCGAAAAACCCGGCGGTACTTGTTTGAACGTGGGCTGTATACCTTCAAAGGCGCTAATTCACGCGGCCGATGAGTTCTACAAAATCGCGCATTTGGCGGACTCCCCACTTGGCATTAGCAGTGGCGCCGCGAGCATTGACTTTGCACAGACAGTCGCTTGGAAAGACGGCATTGTACAGCGTCTAAATACAGGCGTGGCTGGCTTGCTGAAAAAAGCAGGTGTTCGTCAGCTCAACGGTGTGGCGCACTTTCTCGACGGCAAAACGGTCGAGGTGAACAGCAGTGAAGGTCGTAAGACCATTACCGCCGAGAAAATCGTTATCGCCACTGGCTCCAAACCGACTGAGCTGGATTTCTTACCGTTTGGCGGTGACGTCATCAGCTCTACCGAAGCGTTGTCGTTGCCCGAAGTGCCCAAGCGTTTGGCGATTGTGGGCGGTGGGTATATTGGTCTTGAAATCGGCATAGCGATGGCAAAACTAGGTGCCGAGGTCACGGTGGTCGAATTTGCCGATAAGATTTTGCCTCAGTACGATGCAGAGCTGACGAAGCCTGTGGTTGCACGCCTTAAACAGCTGGGTGTAGAGGTGATGACCAGCACCGCAGCTAAGGGTCAAAAACCAGGTGCCTTGGTGGTTGAGAGTAGTGCGGGCGAAAGCGTTGATATATCAGCCGACAAAATATTGGTGACGGTGGGCCGTACGCCGCGAACGGACCGAGTTGGTTTGGATGAAATTAGCCTCACCATGAACGGAGCTTTTATTGAAGTAGATAACAAATGCCAGACTTCTATGCGTGGTGTGTTTGCTATTGGTGACGTCACCGGCGGTGCAATGCTGGCGCACAGAGCCATGGCACAGGGTGAAATGGTGGCCGAGCTGGTGGCGGGCAAAAAGCGCCAATGGGATAAACGCTGCATCCCAGCTGTGTGCTTTACCGACCCAGAGATCGTCGAGTGTGGCCTATCTCCAGCTGAAGCTGAGCAAACAGGTGTGGAAACAGTAACAGGCGTGTTCCCCTTTATGGCCAATGGTCGCGCCATGACAATGGAAAACGAGAGCGGCTTTGTGCGTGTCATAGCGCGAGCCGATAATCACTTGGTGTTGGGTATTCAGGCTGTTGGCGGCGGAGTATCGGAGTTGTCAGCTGCGTTTGCCATCGCCGTGGAAATGGGGGCTTGCTTGGAAGACATAGCCGGTACTATCCATGCGCATCCCACGCAGTCAGAAGGCTTGCAAGAAGCCTGCATGAAAGCTTTAGGACATGCTTTGCATATGTAAGTGTATGGGCAACTGTCTTTTTGGCAGCTGCGCTCGTGAAGGTAAATAGCTCTACAGGTGACACTACCTCTTAGAGCTCGACCTTCTCAAAGTACGAGCCTAGCCCATCACTCGTTAGATACCTTTCCAGTCAACCACCACACCAGCAGCAAACACGGTGGTGCAACGCAGGCGATGGCCATACCGACAGATAGGTTGGGCGAATTGGCCAGTGAGCCGATTGTCAGTGGCGCGAGCAACATGGCGCCGCGAGAACCGGCTGTCATGGCGCCCAGTGCGGCACCGCGGCGACCTTTGTCGCGGGCTGCGTTGTCGTAGAGTGTAGGAAACAACACCGATACGCCCAGCCCAGCGATGTATAAGCCCAAATAGACTACCGGTGCCCAGTCGATAAAACATGCCAGTATTAAACCACTCCCTGCCAAGGCAATAGCTAGGCGCAGCATATGCGCTTTGCCCACACGGGCAGAAACCCAGTCGCCGCCCATGCGACCGGTGACCATACCGCAGCCAAAAGCAACGTAGGCGAGTCCGGCCATGCCCTCGCTGGCACCCAAATCATCGCGCAGGCGGAAGGGCGACCAGTCGCTGAGGATCATCTCGGGTACAAAGGCGCAAGCGCCCAAAATGCCAAACAACCAAAAGCGGGAGCTGTTCAATACTGGAGCCGTAGTTGTGTTATTTGCATCTGTGGGTTCATCGGGTAGATCGAGCTCTAGTAGATCGGAGGCGACATACCACAGGCATAATGCCAGCAGTGCGGACACCGCGATCAAATGCCAGAGAAGCGGCAACGCGGTGGCTGCCAATGCAGAAGCCACTAAGCCACCAGCGACCGTGCCGATACTCCAAAGCCCATGCAGGCGGTTGATCACGGGTGTTGCGCGCCGCGCACTGAGTATCGAGCCTTGTATGTTAACCGCGACATCGACAATGACATCGGCAAAGGTGATCGCGCACATGACCGCGACTAGTGCCCACACAGAAGGAGCCAGTGCTACATTTGGCAGCAAAATAATCAGCGCTAAGCTGCCAAAAATCAGGGTGTTTTTGGTGCCAAAATGCATCACGAGTTTGCTGCACAACAGGCTGGCTAGTAATCCGCCCATGCTGGCAGCAGTGATCACCTGACCCAGCGTGGCGAAGTCTATGTTGAGATTTTCGCGTATCTCCGGCAAGCGTGGAATATAGGCAGCAGCCACCACGCCGTTGATGAAATACTGTGCCGCCACAGCGCGCAGCGCGAGAATCTCGCTCTTTGGGGTCTCTGTGCTCATGCTGTTGTGCGTCCGTTGCGTTTAGTCTTTATGTCTTAGAGATCAACCAGCGGTTGCTGCAAGTGATTTTTCAAATGCTTGTTTAAAATACTCATAGTCTTCGGTACGGCACAGACCCACACGAATACAACTATTGAGCGGTGCGACACCTGGCATACGCATAAACACGTCTTCATCGGCCAGCGCGGCTATCATCGCCACAGCGCGCTGTTGACTGCCCATATCCACCGCCACAAAATTGGTACTGGAAGGCTCAGCGTATAGATTGTTGTCTGCGGCGAGCTGCATCACACGAGCGCGTGCTTCACGGTTCATCCGCAACACGTCGGCCAAAAATGCTTCATCGCTCAGGCTCACAAGGGCGCCAGTTTGTGCCACTCGGTTAAGGCCAAAGTGGTTGCGGATTTTGTTGAGCCCACTTATCAAGTCGCGGTGGCCGATGGCGTAGCCCACACGCTGACCGGCCATGCCGTAGGCTTTTGAGAAGGTACGAAATCGCAGCACGCGTGGGTTACTGGTGTCGATAGCTGGTGCGTTGCCCTCGTTGGCGAACTCAATATAGGCTTCATCCAGGGCCAAGACTGTATTCTCCGGAATTCCGTCGATCAACGTTTGCACAGTGGCGGCAGGGTGGCAAGTGCCCATCGGGTTGTCGGGGTTGGCAAAATACACCACCGATGCTTGTAAGCGAAGCGTCTCGGCTAGCAGTGCTTCTGGGTCTTCAAAAAAGCCTTTGTACGGCACGGTGTGAAGCTCACCACCAAAACCCGCGACGTGGTAATTAAAAGTCGGGTACGCGCCCAAAGAGCTGACCACTTTGTCGCCTTTGCTCACTAACATGCGCACCATCAGGCCTAACAAGGTGTCGATACCGCCGTCTACACATACCTCGTCCAGCGCCACGCCGTGTTTGTGTGCAATGGCGCTGCGCAATTCATGGCTTTCTGGATCGGCGTAATACCGGCTGTCGTCGAGTGCGTTGATCATGGCCTCACGAGCCAGTGGTGACATGCCCCAAGCGCTTTCATTGGCGCCAATGCGTAGTTTAAAGTCACGACCGCGCTGGCGTTGCAAGGTCTCTGGGCCAACAAAGGGAGTGGTGGCAGGCAGGTTCGCAACGGTGTCAGTGAAGGGGATGCTCATCGTAATCTCGGTATTCGAAAAGGCGCCAGCATAGCATTGCAAGCGATCTAAGTGGACTCAACCGCGAGACTCTTTATGTCGCCAAACAGCGAGCGTGCTCTGGACAGCTCATGACCGCCTGCTAGAAGCGCTAAATTGGCCTCAGCCACGTAGCAAATCTAGCCAATATTTGGGGGCGCCTAGCTGGGGCCGGTACCTGAGTGGACTATCTGGGGTCGACTAATTGGAGCTCCCTAAAAAAACCATTTGTGCCACAGAAACTCAGCTTGGCGGATGCGGATTGATTGAAGTTGGCGTATAGCGAGAGGCCCTAAAAAAAACGTCAATCGCGAGGTGCTTGATTAGTCAGCGGCGATGCGCTGTCGCAAAACCCCTTAAATATGGCATGCCATCTGGGTCATTACCCCACAAACAGGGGAGTGCTGTTGGTTGAACTTCGGCAGAGAATGCCAGCTCGCGCGTGGCGCTGTCTTATTGGTTTGATCATGAGCACTTTCAATTGGTTCTTGCTGAGCATTTTGTCTTTGCTCTGGGGCGGAGCCTTCTTTCTCAATGAGTTGGCGCTGCCTTTGGGCTCGTCACTGATGATCGTCTTTTGCCGAGTGGCCGTTGGTGCATTGGTTTTGTGGTTGTTGGTCTTTTTCAGACGTATTCCTGTGCCCTCGGGATGGCGCATCTGGTGTGGTTTTTTGGTTTTAGGGTTGTTATGTAACGTGCTGCCATTTCTGTTGTTTGTTCAGGCGCAACGTACGCTCGACAGTGGTGTAACCGCCACGTTGAATGCCACTACACCGCTTTTTACCGCGTTGATCGCGCACATTTTTATTGTTGATGAGCGCTTAAAACAGCGCGTAATTTTGGCGTTACTGATTGCATCAGTGGGCGTGTGGGTGCTCAGCGGATCGCCCGATTTGCACTCTGACGCACGAAGCACGTTTTGGATGCCCATTGCCGCGGCAGTGTGTCATGGGCTGGCGGCCGTGTTTGCGCGCTGTATAGTCAAAGTCCAGCCTGAGATTGCCGCGGCAGGTGTGCTCACCAGTTCCGCGCTTATTTGTGGGTTGTTGTTATTGCTCACCGATGGTTGGCACGATATTCATCTCAGTGTGCAACCTGTGGTGGCGGTCGTCGCGCTTGGGATGTGTTCCACTGCGCTTGCGTATTTGCTCTATTTCCGTCTTTTGCTCAACGTCGGCGCAACTGCATTGTCTCTGGTGACCGTGTTGATGCCACTGAGCGCAATGGTGTTGGGTTTTGTGTTTTTACACGAAGTCATCGATCGACGTGCGCTGCTCGGTACGGCATTGGTGGTGTTGAGCTTGGTTGTTTTTAACGGTTGGTTTGAATTGAGATCGACAGGCCATAGCAGGCCGCGCGGTGCAACACTTAACTATGGGTCCGCTTCGTTCAGTTCGCACAGGCAGCGCACAAAAAAAAAGACCACCGCAGAAGAACCCATGAAAAAGTCCATCTTGACTAGTGCATGACCGCGTTTGTACTCGTGTAAGAATTTAACCAGAGCGCGCAAGATCTGGGTGGGCGGTTGCGGGCGGCGCCGCTACAATGGCTGCGCACACTAGCGTGCGTATTCGGGTTGATAGTGGTGAGCGCAAGCAATTGGATTTTACTAGGCCTTCTATCTCTGCTGTGGGGCGGTTCGTTTTTCTTTAATGAGCTGGCCTTACCGCTTGGCTCGTCAATGGTGATTGTGCTCTGCCGTGTTGGCATTGGTGCATTAGGCCTGTGGGCGCTTGTTTACTGGCGAGGCTTGCTTATGCCGCGCGACTGGCGCGTTTGGGCAGGCTTTGCTTTTATGGGTTTGTTTAATAATCTGCTGCCGTTTGTTTTGTTTGTGCAAGCTCAGCGCACGCTCGACAGTGGCATGACAGCCACACTCAATGCCACAACGCCTTTGTTTACCGCGCTGGTTGCACACGCGTTTATACAAGATGAACGCCTCAAACCTCGTGTGGTGATTGCGGTGGCAATTGCAGCTGTAGGGGTCTGGGCGTTAACCGGCTCGCCAAGTCTGGCTGGCGATGCGGTGTACGCGTTATGGATGCCGTTGCTGGCAGCTATTTGCTACGCATTTGCCGCGGTGTTTGCGAGGCGTATGGGTAAGATCGCGCCGGAAGTTGCGGCCACAGGCATGCTGACCTGCTCAAGCGTCATGAGTGTGTTATTGGTTTTTCTGACGGGGCAACATGAGAGTGTGACGCTGAGTCTTGCGCCTGTTTTAGCGGTTATTGCGTTGGGCTTGGCATCAACATCCTTGGCATATTTGCTCTACTTCAAAATACTCAACAGCGCCGGGGCAACCGCTTTGTCTTTGGTGACGGTTTTGATCCCGCTCTCGGCGACCACGCTCGGCGTTTTGTTTCTCAACGAGGCGATAGGTGTTCTCACTGTCGTTGGCATGGCACTTATTGCGTTGAGTCTAATTGTGTTTAATGGCTGGTGGCGGTTCGATAAAAAATAAGCGGTTTAGATTTATTATTGACAGCCTGCTGCGCGGTGGTCTTGTCTTTGTGTTGTTAACGTACACCTGAATTAGTTTTCTCAAAATAATGTAATGAAGTTGCTAGAAAGAGCTGCTTTATAATGTTTTATCAATATTTAAAATATATTGAGATTCTAATTAGATCGGGATTTGGTGTTCACCGTTTGGCAATTGAGACAAAGTCAGTTGTGCTAAGCGCTTTTGAAACCGCTTTCTTATCGCCGTTTACAGCGAGAAGACCGTATGACAGACACTGAAAAGCACGCGCAATCCGATGGCTCTGAGAAGCTTGAAACTTGCGATGAGTCGTTGAGCATGTACCACCGTTGGGCCGATCGTCGTGAGCAAGAGCTCAGTGAGGAGCTTGGCTATTGTTACCCAGCGCAAGTGGCGGCATGTTTTGCTGACATGGCCGATCAAAGCGATGAGCCTATCGTCGATATCGGTTGTGGCACCGGGTTATTGGGTGAGGCCTTGCGCTGTTTTGGCAGTTGGCCAATCGATGGCTTGGATATCTCAGAAGCCATGCTTGAAATGGCCGCTCGTAAAAACTGTTACCGTCGGCTGCTGGCGGTAGATCTCACTTACCATCTCAGCAATAGCGATGCGCCTTGGGGTGGTTTGGTCAGCGCTGATACCTTCACCCGTGGTCTCTTGGGGCCAGACAGCATTCCGCCACTGTTTGAACATCTGCGCCCCAATGCGCTGTGCTGTATTGGTGTGCATGCCGAGCATTTTGCCGAAAAGGGCTTTGCCGATATGTTCCGCCAGCAACAAGCCAAACAACTGATCACAGAGCCAGAAATGGTACAAGTGCCGATGTTTTCAAAGCGCAAACACGATCGTGCTCTTGATGTGGCTTGGGTCGTGCGCTTTCGTCGTATCTAGAACAGGCTTCTCCACCACTGCTTTTGGCTGCGCGATAATAATACCTACTCAAAATCTATGATTGCGTGAGTATAAAAGCGCGGATTCAAGCCCTAGGTTCAACAACACGTTAAACCCCCCAACGCTAAATTATTCGAGTTTTTTTGTCTCGGAGTAGGGCTTGCAGTATTAGGGCATGTGGTTTTTTTATTGAATACTTCTGACCTTCGAAGTGGGGTCGCGCGCCCACGGCTGAGTCACTTGGTATAGCAGCGTGAGCCAAAAAAAGAAACGCGAAGCCTAAACACGAGCAAACAGCTAAACTCACGCAATGAACAGATTCTTAACTGAACTCAACAAATACAAAAATATCTTTGTGCTCACCGGTGCCGGCATCAGCCTGCCGTCGGGTATTCCCACCTACCGCGACAGTAAAGGTCAGTGGACGGGCAGCCAGCCTATCCAGCACGGTGATTACATCAAAGACCCAGCGATGCGCCAGCGCTATTGGGCGCGCAGCATGGTGGGCTGGCGCAACTTTGGTAAAGCTCAACCCAATGCGGCGCATCGTGCGTTGGCCGAGGCGGAGCAGTCGCGGCGTTTGAGTCTGCTAGTGACACAGAACGTGGATCGGTTGCATCAGCGAGCGGGCAGTGATCAGGTGGTGGATTTACACGGTCGTTTGGACCAGGTGGTGTGTCTCGATTGTGGTGATTTAAGCAAGCGCGCGGCCATGCAAGTGAGGTTGGAAGCTGCCAACGCTGGCTTTGATGTACAAGCGAGTCAGTTGCGGCCCGACGGTGATGCAGATGTTTCCGACGCGTTGATCGCGCAGGTGCGTGTGCCTGAGTGTCAGCAGTGTGCGGGTGTGCTCAAGCCGGATGTGGTGTTTTTTGGCGACAACGTCCCGCGTGATCGCGTGGCGCAATGCCAGCAGGCCTTGGCAGAATCTGATGCGTTGCTGGTTATTGGCTCTTCGTTGCAGGTGTTTTCAGGCTTTCGGTTTTGCCGACAGGCGAGTGAGCGGGGCATACCGATTTTTAGCATTAACCCCGGCGAGACTCGAGCTGATGAGATGATCAATCACAAAAGTGCGGTTCCCGCCGAAGAGCTGCTGCACGAGTGGGCAAGCGTATTGAACTCTTCGGCATAACGCGTTTTTTGTGATTAACCGCCAGCTGGTAACATGCGGGTGAGTGCCCAAGCGAGCATCAGCGGTACGCTGATCAGCGAAACTAAATGCGATAGCGCGATGATCGAAGCCACCTTGGCTGGGTATTGTTTAAAACGTTCGGCAAACATAAAGTTCAGCACCGCAGGTGGCAGGGCTGCATAGGCGAACAAGGCCACCAGTTGCAAAGGCGGTAGATCGATAAAGGGCTGAATCCCCAAGAAGCAGATAATACCGATGATAGGCGCGGCTATACCTGCAGCCAGTCCGATTTTCCATTCGCGAAGATCGGCACTTTGCAGGCGTATACCCAGCCCAAATAACATCAGCGGAATACATATTTGCCCTAACATCTCGATCGGCCGCATGGCCACTGAAGGTATTTGCACGTTGCCTAGGTTTAGCGCCAATGCCACCATCGACACCCACACCACCGGCACCTTGAGCACTTGCAGTAACTTAGCACCTGGACTGAGCATGCGTGTGCCTAGCGTGAAGTGCAGGGTGTTCTCGACCAGAAAGACAATAGTGGCTGCGGGTAGGGCTTCTTCACCAAAGGCATACACAGCCAAGGGCAGCCCGATGTTACCGGAGTTGCGAAACATCAGAGGTGGCACAAAAGCGGTACTTGGCCAGCCAAAGCTACGAGCTAAGAGCCAAGACAAGGGGCCGCACAGCAGCACCAGTACCGCAGTGGCCGCTGCGAGCTGCGCCATTTCCACAACGTGGAAGTCTCCGCCAACCAGAACCGAGAATACCAAGGCTGGTACAAACACGTCCATGTTGACGCCATTGGGAACACTGAAATCAGGATTGATACGGCGGCCGTACCATGCTCCCGCAGCGACGATTGCAATGAGCGGAAACAGGGTTGACCCGATGCGGGCCATGAGTTCGAACAGCATGGGGTCTGATGCCAGATAAAAGAAACATTATAGGCGCTGGGTGAAGGCCAGAATAGCCGTTCAGCATGCAGCATAGTGCAGTAATTGTCTGTACAGCTATTGAAATTCTATGCATCAGGCACCAAATTACTCCCGTTGAAGGCTTTCATGTCGTCAAGCGGTCATATATGCGCTATACCGTATATAGGATGATTTTGTTGAGCAGAGGCTCAAGCACTGGAGGTGCACATTGGTTAGTCCATTAGAATTTTTTAAGAGCGTTGCAGACGATACTCGGCTGCGTTGCCTCTTGTTACTCTCAGCTGAGAGTGAGCTGCACGTCAGTGAGATCACTGACGCGGTTGAGCAGAGTCAACCCAAAGTCTCTCGACATTTAGCGCAACTGCGTAAGAGTGGCTTGCTACTCGATAGGCGGCAGGGACAGCGTGTTTATTATCGTCTGAACCCTGAACTACCCGGTTGGGTACTGGCTGTACTGCAGCAAACAGCAGAGGCGAACACGGACTTTGTCGACGAAAACTTGGTGCGCTTACATCAGAGCACTCAGGCAAGTGGCATGCTGGCAGCTGAGAAATAGAGCTGTTCTGTGAAACTAGGTATGGTGCCCTTGTTAGGTGCGCGCGATGACTGGAGAGTGAGCTTTGAAAGTAGGTATTAACGGTTTTGGCCGAATCGGGCGTCTTGCGCTAAGAGCGCTATGGGACAAAAAAGACGTGCAGATTGTGCACATCAATGACCCAGGTGGTGACGCAGCTTGTCTCTCACACTTGCTCAACTTTGACTCGGTACACGGTCGCTGGCAACACGACGCAAAAGCTGACGGCGACGCTATCGTTGTTGATGAGCGTCGAATCAGCACCAGTGCTAACCGTGCTATCGGCGACAGTGATTGGTCAGGTTGTGACTTAGTCGTGGAAGCGTCGGGTCATATGCGCAAGACCGCGTTGTTACAAGCCTATTTAGATCAAGGCGTGAAGCGCGTGGTCGTGACCGCTCCGGTTAAAGAGGCCGGTGTGCTAAATGTGGTGATGGGCGTTAACGATCATCTCTTTGACGCTGACAAGCACGCGATAGTCACTGCTGCTTCGTGCACCACCAACTGCCTAGCACCCGTTGTTAAAGTGGTTCATGAGAAGCTGGGCATCCGCCACGGCTCTATCACCACCATCCATGACATCACTAATACGCAGGTTATTCTTGATGCGCCGCACAAAGACCTGCGACGTGCACGGGCTTGCGGTATGAGTTTGATTCCGACCAGCACAGGCTCTGCCACGGCGATCATGCAGATCTTCCCCGAGCTGGAAGGTCGGCTAAATGGCCACGCCGTGCGCGTGCCACTGGCCAATGCCTCACTCACCGATTGTGTTTTTGAACTTGAAAAACCCACCACAGAAGAGCAGGTAAACGCGCTACTGCAAGAAGCCGCCGAAGGAGAGCTTGCAGGAATATTGGGCTACGAAGAACGCCCGCTTGTGTCTATCGACTACCGCACTGATCCACGCTCTGCAATTGTCGACGCGGGTATGACAATGGTGGTCAACGGCACGCAGCTCAAGTTGTATGTTTGGTACGACAATGAGTGGGGTTATGCGAATCGGGTGGCTGAGTTGGCGGTGAAAGTAGGGGCATAGCCCTTTTCTTTTTTTGGTGGTGGCGTGTCCCTACATCGAAGCCACTGTTATCCAAAATGCGCTAACCAAACAAAAAAGTAGCTACCAATCTTTAAATGGATGCGCAATCAACGCAGAATTAAAATACCTGGCATCATCACTGACCTCGTCCCCAAGCCAAGTGGGGCGCTCAAAGGTTTCATCGGCGCAGCTTAGTTCGATTTCCGCCACCACCAGACCTGCGTTATCACCCAGAAATTCGTCCACCTCCCAGAGGTGTTCGCCGTGTCGGATTTCGCGTCGGTATTTTTCTATCAATGGTTTTTCGCACAGTTCTAACAGGGCTTTGGCGTCTGCCAATGGCACGGGATACTCAAACTCGTGGCGCTCGACGCCGGTTGTCAGGCCTTTGATGGTGAGTATGCCTTGCTTGCCTTTGATGCGTACTCGTACGGTGCGGTGTTTGTCGGTGTTGAGATAACCCTGACAAAAATACACGGCGTCTGCCGTTCGCCATTGATCGCTGCTAACTAAAAACTTACGTTCTATTTCGGTGGCCATGGCTTGTATTAGTCCAGCAGAGTGATGTGGAGATACTCGAGTAATCTTGTGGCTTCGAGGCGTGAGAATTGTGCGCCCTTGACGGTGTTGTGATGAATATCGATATCGTAGTTGATGGCATCGCTAAAATTGCAATTGCTTAAGTTGGTGTCGTGGAATTGGCTTTCAGCGAAATCGCTGGCGCTGAAATCTGAGTCTTTAAAACTGGCTTGGCGAAAGTCTACGTTGATCGCTTTGCAGTTATGCATTTGTAGCTCGTCGAGCGTCAGGGCAAAAAAGCTGCAGTCGTTGAGAATACACGTGTCGAAGTGAACGGGGGAGTGGAATAACATCTGCGGCCAGTGCACGCGTGTCCAATCGATGCCGAGCATCTTGCAGTGCTCAAAATTGACATCGGCGAGGCGGCTACTGGCGAGATTGAGCAGGCTGAGGTTGCACTGGGTAAATTGGCATTCAATGAAGCGGCATTGATCAAAATGCACGCCGCTGAAATCGCAGTTTTTAAAGCTGCAGTCTTCAAACTCTTTGCCGGTGATGTGCTCACCGGACATCTCAAGGTGGTCAAATACCGATGAGAGATAGACTGATTGATTAGACTCGATGTTTACCCCACCAATTTGTTTTCATCCACGTCGGTGCTTGCTGCTGTGGCTTGCATTTGTCCGTGCACTTGGCCGGCCACCAGCAGCACTAACTCAAACTCGCGGATTTCAATGTTTTCCAATTCAACGGCGCCACCGAGGATCGGCGCTACTTTGAAATCGTAACACTCGTTGTCGTCCAAGTGCATCTCTTCCACCTTGGCGGCTTCAACAAGGGTAAACCACAAATAGTGATCTTGGCCTGCTTCGCTATCCAGAATCTGCTGTAAGCGCTCATGAGAATCGGCGGCAAACGATAGCGTGCCTTCGATGCGGTCTAAAAACCACAGGCCTTTATCGTCTTCGAGGAACACATCGCCCAGAACGGTCACCGCGTAGGGTTTTTTGTCTTCGATAGGGAGCCAAGTCCAACTGCGCAAGGCAGCCTCAACACTATCAGCGGTGGGTTGGATAAAGAACATGTTTTGAACTCTTTTTGCTGGTTTAGAAATAAAGCTGTCACAAAGCTTGCTGGTTGACGTGCAATAATTAGCCCATGAATAAGCTCGGCCCTCAAACTGCGCAGTATTTGGTGGTGACAGCCAATTACTGGGCATTCACATTGACCGATGGCGCACTACGCATGCTGGTGGTGCTGCATTTTTATGGCTTGGGCTACAGTCCACTGGCCATCGCCATGCTGTTTTTGTTTTATGAGTTTTTTGGTGTGGTCACCAACTTGGTGGGTGGGTGGTTGGGTGCTCGTCTCGGGCTAAACCGCACCATGAATGTCGGGCTGGTATTGCAGGTGTTTGCGCTGCTGATGTTGCTGTTGCCTGCGGAATACCTCACCGTCGCCTGGGTCATGGCGGCGCAAGCGCTGTCGGGTATCGCCAAAGACCTCAACAAAATGTCGGCCAAAAGCGCGATAAAAACGCTTATACCCGATGCGCAGCAGGGCAGGCTCTACCGTTGGGTGGCGCTGCTGACTGGGTCAAAAAATACTCTCAAGGGTGTGGGCTATTTTCTCGGTGGTGCTTTGCTGACAGCTTTTGGCTTTCAGGGCGCGGTGGGGTTGATGGCGCTGATGTTGGCGTTAGTGTGCGTATTTAGTGTCTGGAAGCTGCGCGGCGATTTGGGCGTGGCCAAAAACAAACCCAAATTCAGCGAAATTTTCTCCCGCAGTGGGCCTGTTAATGTGCTCAGTGCTGCGCGTATGTTCTTGTTTGCCTCGCGCGATGTTTGGTTTGTTGTCGCTTTGCCGGTGTATCTGGCGCAGTCGCTTGGCTGGTCACATACGCAAGTTGGCGGTTTTTTGGCGCTGTGGATAATTGCCTACGGCGTAGTGCAGGCGCTTGCACCTCGTATGACCGGCGCGCAAGCGGGCAGCTCGCCCAGTGGTCGCAATGCGCTGATCTGGGTGGCGCTGTTAAGCCTTATTCCTGCGGCCATTGCGCTTGCCTTGTCGTCTGGTGCTGACGCACAAATCACCTTGGTCGCTGGGCTGCTGGTTTTTGGGGCTGTTTTTGCCGTTAACTCAGCGCTGCATAGCTACCTGATTGTCAGCTACGCCAACGGCGACGGCGTATCGGTGGATGTGGGCTTTTATTATATGGCCAACGCGATGGGGCGGCTGCTGGGCACCGTATTATCGGGTTGGGTGTTCCAACAGTCTGGGCTTGAGGCCTGTCTGTGGGTATCCAGCGGATTCTTGGTGCTAACAGTGCTTATTTCATTGGCACTTCCTAAACCGACCACTGCACTCGCTTAGTCTCGCTTTTTTTGCTGCTCGCTCACGTTGGCAATATGTACATCAGCGCTCTCCTTAAAAGACCGCTCGTCGATAGCGGGAGGCCTGGTGTTGCCGTAATTAAATACTGGGATGCGCCAGAAGGTGTTGCGTCGCCGCGGCTCTTGGTAGTCTTCGTCGCCTCGGGCTACACGCTGTAACAGCCGGAAGGCCATCACAGTGGCGAGTATAGAAACCAAAGCTGTCCAGCCCGCTTGTGCTACCAGCACACCTTCAGGGCCATAAGATTTGGCAGCCCAAAATGCCAAGGGTGCTGCACCTAGTGCACGAGCAAAGTTAAGCATGGTCGCCCACGTGGGTTTGCCGGTGTTGTTAAAACATGCGTTGCTGACAAAAAGCAGCGCCACAAACACAAAGCTAAACGACACCCATTGCACAAAAAAGCTGATTAACTGAGCTTCGGCACCGGTGGAGTGAAAGAGCAGCAGCAGTTGATCTTGCAAACCTAGCATGGCGAGCGCCATCAAGATGATATAGATAACCGCAAAGGCGTTCGCTTGCCAGAGCGTTCGCAGTGCGCGCTCGTAGAATTTTGCACCGAGGTTTTGGGCCAATATGGGGCCAACAGCGCCGGACAATGCAAAGGTAACTGAAAAAGCGATGGCGATAATTCGGCCAATCACCGCGTAGGCTGACACGGCCTCGTCGCCAAATGTGGAGATGGCGCGCGTAATAAAACTGTCGCCGACTGGTGTGGCAAAGTTGGTCAACATCGCAGGCACGGCAATCGCCGATATGGCGCCCACTTGCGTGATGCTGCGTCTGACATTGAGGCGGGCGACCAACTGGTGTTTGTAGAAAAGCCCATACATGGCAACCCAAGCCATTGCGATGCGCGCTAGCAGAGACGACCACGCCGCACCTTCAACACCCAGCCCGAGGCCAAAAGCCGCGTCAATGCCGAGCGCCGACAAGGGCTGCTCGAAGATGAAAAAGGGGTCCATTACGGCGTTGACCACGGCTGCTGCAAGGGTGCAATTCATCGAGCCGCGGGCATCTCCAACCGCGCGTAGCGCTGCCATACCGATAAAGCTCAGCACAAATACCGGTGCCGACCACCACATAATGCGTAAGTAGCCAGTGGCCAAATCATGGGCCTTACCGGTGGCACCAAGCACGTTGAGAATATTGGGCGTTTGCCACCACAGCACAATGCCCAATACCGTCATGGCGGCAAAGGTTAACACCAAAAAATCAGCGCTCAGTCGTCGCGCCGCCGATCGCTTGCCAGCCCCTAGAGCACGGCCAATCAGCACTCCAGCGGCAATGGAAATTCCGATATTTATTGAGGTGAGATAGAACAACACATTGCCGGAGAAGCCGATAGCGGCGGCGGTCTCCGCCGTGCCTAGCGACTTGATATAGAGCAGGTCGATAAAGTCGACAAACATGATGGCGAATAGCCCCAGCGCACTGGTCAGCGTCATCACCGTGATATGGCGCAAAATAGAGCCTTCGGTGAAGGCCGCTTTGCGCGGTGCCTCTTTGGCCATGTGTAGCTCCGGAGTGGGTGGCGTTAGCTGAACGCCAGGGCGATCGGCAAGTATAACTTTTGTGGGAGCTCTGTGAAGAATATGCAAACTTAGTGTTTGTCTGTTCTACAGAGCAAAATGCTTTCAGAGATCGTACGTTAACGATAACGCAGACCTACTCGTGATTAGCTTTGATAGCTAATTGATTGGCGCAACTACAGGCACCGTTCAGCAATTGCGCTCAGGTGATGGCAGATTTACTTGGCGCCAGAGTCTGCTTATCGACAGGGCCATGATCATTTTTTGCAAACTAGGCTGGGCTTGTAGTTGATATTCGTTCACTGCAATTTTCTGCAGTGTTGCCAGATTTTTATAGATTTTCAGCCCAAACTACAGCTTTTATCGGATTTTCTTGAGTGCAGAATCGCTGCTTTCCTCACGGGGCACACTGAATATTTCTGCATGGTCCGCTTGACCAATCTGCCTGTGTAGCTGCACTATCTAGCCATGTTAGTCGGGGGGCTCGAAACGAGCTGAGACAAGGGCTGTCCTTGGACCCGTAGAACCTGATCCAGTTAATTCTGGCGTAGGGAACTGGCGTGCAATCATGCTCAACGGGTCTGTCTCTTAGTACCTAGCTTGCATATTTGCCTCGGTTCTCAGCCGAGGAGCGCATGTAGCATGTCCCACAGCACTGCCATCACCCTGAGTATCGCCGGTTCAGACAGCGGCGGTGGCGCGGGTATTCAAGCCGACATCAAAGCCATTTCCGCCACTGGCGGCTATGCGTGTACCGTGCTGACAGCACTGACCGCACAAAACACGCTGGCTGTACAAGCGATTCACTCGGTGCCGCCTGCGTTTATTCGGCAACAAATCGACAGTGTTTTTGCGGACTTGCCGGTACTTGCCGTCAAGGTTGGCATGTTGGCGGACGCCGATACCATCAACTGTGTTGCCGAAGCCTTGCTTCACTACCAACCCAAAACGGTGATTCTTGACCCGGTGATGGTTGCCAGCAGCGGCGACTTGTTATTGCAGCCGCAAGCGCTGAGCAGTTTACAAAACTCGCTTATCGCCACAGCCGATTTAATCACGCCTAACCTCTACGAAGCGCAAGTGCTGCTGGGTGAAACATCTTCGCCGCTGCCCAATACGCTGCTGCAAATGCAAGATATGGCGCTGCGTCTACAGCGGCAGGGCGCTAAAGCGGTGTTGCTGAAAGGTGGTCATGGCACCGGCTCCACCAGCACGGATGTCTTGTGTGTTGATGGCAGTTGTGAGGCTTTTGAGGCCGAGCGCGTGCAGACCAAAAACACCCACGGCACGGGCTGTAGTTTGTCGGCGGCTATTGCCTCCTATTGTGCACAAGGGCATGACTTACACGATGCGGTGGCGCGCGCCAAACAGTATATCTCGGCTGCAATTGCGCACGCTGATCAGCTGCAAATTGGCGCGGGTGCTGGGCCAATACATCATTTTTATGCGCAGGCTAATCATCGTGGCTGATCCGCAGCAGAGCTCGGAAGTTGCGCTTCAAGTGCACAGTGCCAGCGTGACCTTTGCTGCGGCAAATCAGTCCGTCTACCAAAACTTGAGCCTGACGCTTAGGACAGGGCAGTGGACTTGCCTGCTGGGGCCAAGTGGCTGCGGCAAGTCGACCTTGCTGCGACAAATAGCCGCACTGATTGACCCTGAACACAGCAGTGAGCTGCGATTCCACAGTGCACTAGGTGATGATTTGCCACAGCAGGTGGCGTGGATGGGGCAACAAGACTTGCTTTACCCTTGGCTAAGCGTGCTCGAAAATGTTTGTTTGAAGCAGCAATTACTGCAGGGGCGTTTGCACAAAAGCAGCCGCGATCGTGGGCTGCAAATTCTCGACATGCTTGGATTGGCGCACTGCAGTGGCGCGCGGCCTGAGTCACTGTCGGGTGGTATGCGTCAGCGTGTGGCGCTTGCAAGAACCTTAATGCAAGACAAGCCCATCGTCTTGATGGATGAGCCCTTCAGTGCGCTGGATGCTGTAAACCGACACAAGTTGCAAGCGCTAGCAGTTGAGCGTTTAGCGGGGAAGACCGTGCTACTGGTGACGCATGATCCACAAGAAGCGCTGAGATTGGGGCAACAGATTTTGCTCTTTCGCGGCGCACCTGCAACGCTCGAAAAGCTCGATTGTCCCGGTGGCCACCCGCCACGTAAGCTCGCCGAGTTGGGTGCTTATCAAGAGCAGCTGCTCAGCGACTTAGGTGTCGGCGTATGAGCATTTTTCGGTGCAGCGCTGCACGAGGGATCATCATCACGGCTGTGTTGCTTTTGCTCTGGTGGTTGTTGGTCCAAATAACAGGTGTGCCTAAATTTATTTTACCGCCGCCTGATTTAGTCATCGAGCGACTGTGGGCACTGCGCACTAGCTTGATGCACCACACCTTTGTCACCTTCAGTGAAATTGTGCTCGGACTGGTGTTGGGCCTGAGTATGGGCATGTGCTTCGCGCTGCTGATGCTGCGTTTTCAGCCGGTGCGCTTATGGCTACTGCCGGTGTTGCTCGCCAGTCAGGCCATTCCCGTGTTTGCGCTCGCACCCATTTTGGTGCTGTGGCTTGGTTACGGTATGACCTCAAAAGTTGTGATGGCCGCGCTGATTATATTTTTCCCCATCACCATGACGTGCTTTGACGGCTTGCGCCACAGCCACGCAGGTTATCTAGATCTGGCACAAACTCTCGGCGCTAGCCGCCAGCAGATATTGCTACGGGTGCGGTTGCCGCACGCACTGCCTAGCATTGCTTCGGGTTTGCGCATGGCTGTAGCAGTAGCGCCTATTGGCGCCATTATCGGCGAGTGGGTGGGCTCTGGGGAAGGACTGGGTTTTTATATGTTACACGCCAATGCCCGCATGCAGGTGGCCGATATGTTTGCTGCTCTGTTTATCTTGGCTTTGTTTTCTCTGCTGCTTTATTACAGCACCGACTCTCTGCTCAAACGTGCCATTCCCTGGCACCGAGAGCACGCATAAGGAATCACCATGAAAAAATACTTGATCACATTATCGCTGGCTTTGTTCAGTGGCCATGCGCTGGCGGCGGACAAGCTCAGCTTGATGCTAGATTGGTTTGTCAATCCAGATCACGCAGCGCTTGTGATTGCTGAGCAACGCGGGTTGTTTGCACAGTATGACTTAGAGATTGAGATTCAAGAGCCCGCCGACCCCAGCATGCCGCCCAAATTGGTTGCGGCTGGCAAGACAGACTTAGCCGTGAGTTATCAGCCACAGTTGATTCAAGACGTCGTGGCAGAACTGCCGCTGGTGCGTGTGTCGACTTTAATCGCCACACCGCTAAATACATTGATGGTCTTGGCGGATGGCGAGATCAACAGCCTCGCTGACATGAAAGGCAAGACCATTGGCACAGCGATTTCGGGCGGTGTGGGTGAAGCCACTATAGCTGTCATGTTGGCCAACTCGGGTGTCAGCATGGATGACGTCAAAGTGATCAATGTTGGCTGGGCTTTGTCGAGCTCATTGGCGGCTGGAAAAGTGGACGCCATCTACGGTGGTTACCGCAATTTTGAAATGCACCAGCTTGCAGCCGAAGGCATGCAGGGTAGAGCCTTTTATGTGGAAGAAGAGGGCGTTCCTCCCTACGACGAACTCGTGGTGGTGGCCAATAAGGATAAATATAACAGCGAATTAATGCTGCGTTTTAATCGTGCTTTGGAGCTCGCGACTCAATACATCGTCAATCACCCCGACGAAGCCTGGCAGCTATTTAAAACCTACAAGTCAGCCGAAGACCTAGACACCGAACTGAACAAAAATGCTTGGTACGACACCTTGACTCGTTTAGCGCTGCGCCCTGCAGCCGTGGACGCCAGCCGTTACCAGCGCTATAGCGAATTTTTGTTTGATGCTGAAGTGATTAGCAGCAAGCCTGACACCAGCGAATATTTACGTTGAGGATTGAAACATGTCGGTAGAAAAAAAGCTTATACCCGCGTGTCAAGACGATTGGCAGGCGTACGTTGATCATTCGTTTGTGCAGCAGTTGGCTGCGGGCACCTTGGCCATGCCGTGTTACGCGCACTATCTCAAACAAGATTTTCTCTTTCTCAAGCAATACGCGCGTGCTTGGGCACTGGCAATCTACAAGAGCGATAGCCTAGAGCAAATGCGCGCCAACTTACCTGCTGTTCAAGGGTTATTGGATGTGGAAATAGGCTTGCACATCGACTATTGCGCTGAATGGGGGCTGGACGAACAACAGTTGCAAGCAGTGCCTGAAGCTACGGCGACAGTGGCCTATACGCGTTATGTATTGGACTGTGGTCAAAGCGGCGATCAGCTTGATCTACATGTGGCCTTAGCGCCTTGCTCACTGGGTTATGCGGTCATTGGTCAGCAGTTAGCCGCCGATAAAAACACCCTGATGGAGGGCAACCCCTATCGAGCATGGATAGAGATGTACAGCAGTGAAGGCTTTCAAACAGGCGCACAGAGCCACCTTGATTACTTGAATAACTTGCTGGCAGAACTGCCCGATGATTCTCCGCGCTGGCAACGCTTGCAACAAATATTTGCCACCGCCACACGCATGGAAGTCGCCTTTTGGCAGCAGGGCCTAGACGCCGCATGAAAATAGCGGTTGTTGGGGCAGGTGTGGCGGGCCTTTGCTGCGCCACTGAACTGTTGGCTCAGGCCAGTGAGCTGACAATCTACGAACGCGCTGATCGCTTGGGTGCGGCGGCGTGTTCGTGGTTTGCTGGCGGCATGTTAGCGCCTTGGTGCGAACGTGAAAACGCTGAAGAAGCGGTATTGTTGCGTGGCCAATTAGCGCTCAAATGGTGGGCAGAGCATACACAGGGCGTGGTCAAAAACGGCAGTTTAGTGGTGGCACAGCGCCGCGACAAAAACGAGCTAAGTCGTTTTTCTCAGCGCACCAGCGGTTACCAGTGGCAAGACGCAGAAGCCGTGGCCACACTCGAGCCAGAGCTGGCGGAGCGCTTCTCGCAGGGTTTGTATTTCCCCGAGGAAGCACACCTGAACCCACGACTTGCAATACAGCGGCTTGCGGAAAATTTGCAGCAAAAAGGTGTCACGCTGCAACTAGGCTGTGAAGTAGCACCAGAGGAACTGGAAGCCGACGTGGTGGTGGACTGCAGGGGCTATGCGGCGCGAGAAAACTGGCCCGAGCTGCGGGGTGTAAAAGGTGAAATGCTGATTTTGCACAGCGATGAAATTCAGCTGCAACGCCCAGTGCGATTACTGCACCCGCGCATACCGCTGTATGTGGTGCCACGCTCCGATGGGCACTTTATGGTCGGTGCCACCATGATCGAAACCAGTGATCGAGAGCGCATCAGTGCGCGCTCAATGCTTGAACTCTTGGGCGCAGCCTACGCATTGAGCCCCGCATTTGCCGAGGCGGAAATTGTCGAGATAGGTGTTGATGTGCGTCCCGCGTTTAACAACAATTTGCCACGTGTAAAACGCGAAGGCAAAGTTCTGCGTGCCAATGGCTTGTATCGGCACGGTTTTTTACTTGGCCCCAGTTTAGCGCAAGCGGTTGCCAGCGCTGTGCGCCAACCACAGTTGGCAATGGAGGAGTTCTAGTGGACTTGATGATTAACGGTAAAGCGCAAGCAGTGCAAGCGCAAACCTTGCCTGAGCTCCTGATTGAGCTGGGTTACGGTGAAGGGCGATTTGCAACTGCGGTCAACGGTGACATTGTGCACCGGGCTGATCGCGCTGCAGTACAACTCAACACGGGCGACAAAATCGAAGTTGTTGCGCCGATGCAAGGAGGTTAACGTGCTAACACTGTACGAACAAAAATTTCAAAGCCGACTGTTGCTGGGCACGGCGCAGTATCCATCACCCGCGATATTGGCCGACGCAGTAGAGCGCAGCGACGTAGAAGTGGTGACGGTTTCCCTGAGGCGTGAGAGTGGTGGCGAACGTGCGGGCCAGGAGTTTTGGTCACTGGTGGAGCGGTTGGGAACGCGTGTCTTGCCCAACACTGCCGGCTGTCACTCAGTGAAAGAAGCGGTCACGACTGCGCACATGGCGCGAGAAGTATTCGACACGCCGTGGATAAAGCTCGAACTCATTGGTGAGGAAGATACGCTGCAACCCAATGTGTTTGCCTTGGTTGAAGCTGCCAAAATACTCAGTGACGAAGGTTTTCAGGTGTTTCCTTACACCACGGATGACTTGGTGGTAGCGGATAAGTTGCTCAATGCCGGTTGTGAGTTACTGATGCCGTGGGGCGCGCCAATTGGTAGTGGCCGCGGGCTGAACAACCCTTATGCTCTGCGCAGTTTGCGCGCGCACTTTCCCGATGTGCCGCTTATTGTTGATGCGGGCATTGGCTTGCCATCACACGCGGCCCAAGCGATGGAAATGGGCTATGACGCTGTGCTGCTCAATACAGCTGTGGCGCGGGCTGGTGATCCTGCTGCAATGGCGACCGCCTTTCATCAAGCTATTATTGCCGGTCGTGCAGCTTACCAAGCGGGACCTATTGAAATGCGCGACATGGCTGAACCTTCTACCCCGGTGATGGGCAAGGCGTTTTTATCATGAGTAGTCTGCCACGGTTTTACCCCATTTTTGATCACAGCGACTGGTTGCAGCGTCTGTTGCCACTGGGTATAAAAATGGTGCAGTTACGCATCAAAGACATGCCCGAGCCTGAGTTGCGTATGCAAATACGCCGGGCCAAAACACTGTGTCAGCAGTTTGAGTGTCAGCTGGTGGTCAACGACTACTGGCAGCTCGCGCTCGAGGAGGGCTGTGACTTTGTGCATCTGGGCCAAGAAGACCTCGACGAGGCCGATGTATCAGCGATTAAAAACGCCGGTGTGCGGCTGGGCTTGTCGACCCACGACGACGCCGAACTTGATCGTGCGTTGAGCCTGCAGCCAGACTACCTCGCGCTGGGGCCTGTGTACCCAACCATTCTGAAAAAAATGAAGTGGCATCAGCAAGGTTTAGGACGGGTGAGCGAATGGCGTGCGCGAATAGCAGACACACCCTTGGTGGCTATTGGTGGCATGAGTGTCGAGCGAGCAGCGGGTGCTTTTGAGGCAGGCGCAGATATTGTCTCTGCGGTGACGGACATCACATTGCATGCCGAGCCCGAGGCACGAGTACAGCAGTGGTTGGCGGCTACACGCTAAATTATGGTTCTTTATCCAAGCTGACACGATCGACAACGTGGTGCGTGAATGCTTTGCCTACCGCTTCAAATGGTTTCGCGGCATTCTACAACAGCCACTTGCTTGTGCTGTGGACACTTCTTGTCTAGTCAGTGCTTACCGATCTATGTAAATATAACCGAGACCTATACGCAAACATAAAAACGACCTGCTGCGCTTACATAGGGCGTAGCAAAACCGTTTTTTAGCTGAATGAGATCGGGTAAGCACATGGCAAGAATTGCAGTTGCTGGCTTTCAGCATGAAACCAACACCTTTGCACCGCTGAAGGCTGATCTAGAGGCTTTTGAAGAGCGCAACGATTGGCCGCCACTGTGCCGAGCAGACAACATGCTGGCAGAGATTGAAGGTGTGCACCTGCCCATCACTGGTGCTATCGAAGCACTGCACAAAGCAGGGCATACGGTGGTGCCACTGCTCTGGTGCTCGGCGATGCCCAGTGATCGCGTAACACGTGGTGCCTATGAAATCATCGTCGGCCAAATACTCGACATGCTGGCGCATCTTTGGCCGGTGGACGCGCTCTACTTAGACTTACACGGTGCAATGGTGTGCGAACACCTCGACGATGGCGAAGGCGAGTTCTTGGCCCGCATCCGACGTGCATACGGTGCAGAGTTTCCGGTCGCCGTCAGCCTTGATCTGCACGCCAATATCACTCAGCAGATGGTCGATAACGCCAGTATCATCGACTGCTTTCGTGAATACCCGCACACCGACATGGGGGAGTGTGGGGCGCGCACGGCCACTAGCCTCATGCGCTTGTTGCAGCAAGGTCACTCGATGGTTGAGCACAAAGTTTTGCACAAGCTGGACTATCAAATTCCTCTGACACAAGGCTGCACCTTGATTGATCCGGCGCGGGCTGTGTATGCACGCGTGGCCGAGCTGGCACAGACACCGGGCTTGGCGTCTGTGGTTTTTGCCTGTGGATTCCCGTTGGCTGACATCCAAGAATCGGGGCCAGCCATACTTGTCACAGGTGATGATGCGCACACGGTTCAGCAATGCGCTGATACCTTATTGTCTGAGCTGAAAGCCTGCGAGGCTGATTTCTCTCTGCGTATTTATCAAGCAGACGAAGCTATCTCTCACGCTAGGCAGCTGTTGCAGTCTGGTTCTGGGCCAGTTGTTTTTGCTGATACGCAAGACAACCCTGGCGGCGGTGGCGCAGGGGATACCGTTGGTATTTTTCGAGCCTTATTGGCGGCGGGCGTGGAGAGCGCTGTTTTTGGTATGGTTGTCGATGCGACCTTGGCCGAAGCGGCGCATGCAGCAGGTGTGGGTGCCACCATCAACGGCGCGTTGGGCGAGTGGAGTGGCTTCACCGGAGACGCACCCTACGTCGGCGACTTTCGGGTAGTTGCTCTGGGCGACGGGCATTGCACGGCCACCGGCCCCATGTGGTTGGGCGCGCGCATGGCAATGGGCAATTGTGCGTTATTACAGGTTGAGGGGGTGCGTGTGATGGTGGTCAGTGCCAATATGCAGCTCGCTGACCAAGCGATGTTGCGGCACCTGGGCGTTGAGCCAGCGCAAGAGCAAATTCTCGTTTTAAAAAGCTCGGTGCACTTTCGCAACGACTTCCAACAGATTGCACAAGAGGTTTTGGTCGTCGCTAGCCCAGGACCGGTCAGCGCTGATTTGCAACAGCTAAACTACCAGCAGTTGCGACCAGATATACGAGTGATGCCACAGGCGTAGGGCTAGAGCAGACACATGATGCAGCAAACAATAGAAGAGCACATATGCAAACTGACCGGTGCCAGCAGAGCTGAGCGGGGGCCAGTGCTGCAGCAATTGTGGAGTGGCTACGGGGAGATTGTACGTTATCAGCTTGCAGGTGCTGATGTGCCTAGCGTGGTGGTAAAACAGATTGCGCTGCCTGAAGAGCTGGCCCACCCGCGCGGCTGGCACACGGATACGGGTCATCAGCGCAAGCTGCGCTCCTACGAGGTAGAGGCCGAATGGTATCGGCATTACGCAGCGCGCTGCGACGAGAGCTGCCGGGTTGCATGCTGTTATGGCGTGCAGGGCGCGGGTGTAGGCAGTGCGATGGTATTGCAAGACCTCGATGCGGCGGGCTATGCCACTCGGCTACAGCACGCCAGCCCCGATGCGCTGTATGCGGTGCTGGGTTGGTTGGCAAACTTCCACGCACAGTGGTTGGCTGATCCAGCGGCTGATCTGTGGCCACGCGGCAGTTACTGGCATTTAGCCACACGGCCAGACGAGCTGAATGTGATGCCAGATGGCCCGTTGAAATCCCATGCCAGTGCGCTGGACGACGCCTTGGCAAACGCGCAGTTTCAAACGCTGATTCACGGCGACGCCAAAATCGCCAATTTTTGTTTTAGCAATGATCACCTGCACGTCGCAGCGGTGGACTTTCAGTATGTGGGCGTTGGCGTGGGGGTGGTTGATCTCGCGTATTTCCTTGGCAGCTGTCTCAATGGTCGCGAGCTGCAGCAACTTGGCGATCAGCTATTTGAAAGCTATCTTCAATACTTGGCCAAAGCGCTGCAACGCAGAGGCATGCTGGGCGCCAGTTCGATACAAGCTCTGCTGGATGAATGGCGTAGTTTGTATGCAATTGCTTGGGCGGACTTTGAGCGGTTTTTGCAAGGCTGGAGCCCAGGTCACCCGAAGCTCAACAGCTTCAGT
>ENA-ORXM01000592-ORXM01000592.1-marine-metagenome-genome-assembly--contig:-NODE-592-length-61435-cov-5.008866_pt1 | contig 61435 bp, 42 predicted proteins | sample MGYA00237867_ERZ511480 | MGnify/ENA primary metagenome ERZ511480 (study PRJEB26309, sample SAMN06266103) | marine metagenome | isolation source: Algal blade | place: United Kingdom:Sidmouth, United...
CGCCCAGTTGATACAACATTGACACCAACCCCCACTATCTCCGGCTTGATCCTTCCATCTGCTACCGGGCCCTTACTTGACATCAAAGACAACTTTTTCTCTTCATCAATTGCTCCTACTGTAAGCACATTTTTGGCTGCCCCGTAAAATTTTAATACTGTATTGAATCCTTGAGGATATGCTCCACAATCGTTTGAACCATTATTACCCGCTGCAAATAAATGTAATAATTGTGGCGTTTTTCTTAACTGCTTGTCCAAGTTAGAACTTGTATAATTGTAAGCACCATTGAACTCACAATCAAATTGGACACCATAAGAATTATTTGTCAACACCATATTGTATTGATCATAATAATCTTCTGCATTGTAAATAATATTCTGAGTCTGCTGGATCACTAAAGTAGATTTAGATGCTATACCTTTATGCAATGGATTTAAAAGCCCTCTTCCTGCTATTGTTCCTGAGACATGATCTCCATGCGAGCCATAAGACGAATAAGTTCCCTCTGCTTCATTGATGTGGTCTACACCTAGGTCAATATGCACTCCCAATGAGCCACCATCTCCAATCCCTATCACTATACCTTCACCTTCTAAGGCTGTCCCATACAAACCACTAGCAGCATATTTTGCACCGTGTAAAGCTGATGCTCCAAAATTTAATGGTAGCAATTCAGGCGAAACAAAATTGATATAAGAAACCAATGGGTGACCTGACAACTTTTCTATAGTTGTTTTATCTGCAACTACTTGCAAGAGCTGACCATTAGAATAAATACTTTTAACATCCAGTCCCATTTCTGAAAGAAATGTTTTTAATTCTCTATCAGTAAGAGTTGTGTTGAGAACAACCGCAACTTCTAAGTCACTACCCACTTTTGCATGAGCAGGAATATTACCTTCCTTGATGAATTGGGTTATCTTATTGACTCTCTTTTGTTGGCTGTATGTAGTAATGCCGTAAGCAGATAATTTGCTCAAGTCAATTGATTTTGGAATGACCACTTTGTAGCTGTTACCACCCATGTAGCTTGTCAACTCAATATTATTAGATTGCAATTCTAAAAGCTGACTTTTGTTTGGAATGTCTTCAAATGTAACTTCTAGAAAATATAAATTCTTGTACCCGAGTTCTGCTTTGTTCTGTGCATTTGACAGTGCCCAAGTAAATAAAAAAATTAAAATACCAATTCCCCTCATCTTTGGATTTATTAAAAATTAATTAACAATAGATGAGTGCTGATTCAAATGTTTTTTGTTCTTCAACCAAATAGATGCGTCGTAAATCCGTAAAGATTTATTCTTCACTCTTAGTTGATCCTAGGGGGATTTTGTGTTTCTGCTTATTAGGGTATTTTTTCTCTCATAGTATTGAATCACATAGATGTATGATTCATAACATGTGTGTAATGTATGTTAATGAGTGAAGTAAATTTTTAGAAATATTTGGAATCTGTGACTTCAATTCCTTACACATATAATGAATTAAATATATGTGATCGCCGAAGGTCTACCTTAAAAGAGTATGGCAAAAAATATTAATATGATATTATTCAAAAGGGTTTGAATACCTTGGATCATTAATAAATGAGGTATCAGTTAACGTTTTAAGAAAGGCTAATAGATCGGCTCTGTGATTATCATCGATGTAATCAATTTGAGTGGGATCATCGTGATTTTCCATCAATGCATCTTTAGTTGGGGATTCTTTTATGCCAGAAATGTAATGGTCTAAAACTTCATCAATAGTGGCAAATCTACCATCGTGCATGTAGGGTGCGTTAAATTCCCAATTGAACAAAGTCGGTGTTCTAAATTTACCATTTTCAAATTTATTTCCCGTAAAAGCTCCTAGTCCTTTATCAGCAAAATCCTCAAAGTTTTCGGCTTCATCCAAGCCATTATTTCGAAATTCATTTTCAGTCAACAATGGTATGGTATGGCAATGACCACATTGCCCATCTGGAAGCTCAGGTTTTGTGTCAAAAAAGATGTCAAATCCTCTTAATTCAGAATCAGAGAAAAAATCTTCCTGTCTTAGATAAGCCTTTGCAAAAAAAGAATTTCCACTACTGATCAAAGTTCTTTCAAATTGTGAAATTGCTTTGGCTGCAAGTTCTTTTGTTATTTCTGCCTTATTGGTGATTCCAAAAGCCCGTCTAAACATGGTTGGATAATCATCATGACATTTTAATTTTTCTATAAGATCATCCCAATTGTTATGCATCTCAATTGGATCTTCAACTGGCAATAGCGCTTGCTCTTCCAAAGTAGCAGAACGTCCATCCCAGAAGAAACCATTTGGATTGTATATTAGGTTCATTAAAGTCATAGAATTCCTTACTCCAGCGATACCATCTATGCCTGTACTGACTTTTAAATTATCTGTAAATGCGCCATTTTGCAAATGACAACTACTACAGGACATGGTACTATCTGCTGAAAGAATTGGATCAAAAAACAAATGCCTTCCTAACAATACACCGTCATTAGTAAGCTCATTATCAGGCGGTATTTCCACTGGTTGGAATCCAGTTGGAATGACTAGGTCGTATGGTTGTGGATTATAGTCTATGATTGTTAATTCGCCTGCAGGATCGCAAACATCAACAGGATCAACCATTTCATCATCTTGACAGCTTACCAAGAAAGAGCAAAGTATTAAGGTATTTAAACTAATGAAAAGAAATCTTTTGATGTTGATATTATTTGACTATTAGAGCTCGGGCAAAATTGCTCTTCAAAATAGTCATTATTTCATCAAATTCAACGTCTGATGTAGTTAACTGAGTGTTAAAATCAATGTTTTGTAATAGGGTTTGCACTTCGAATTCCATTAAAATAACATTGTCTTGATCTACAAAAAGTTCGAAAGGAGTGATATCTAATGGTACGTTTTGAAATGCTTCTTCAAAAAGTAGGTCATAGCTAAAAACATCGTCAAAAACACCATCATTATCGTGATCAACTTCTCCTTCTAACTTGAGGAAAATATAACTTTCTGCTTCCTCTAAATAGAGCGATTCATTGCTTAACGGATGATTTCCTCCATAATCACTTGGCTTTGAGCTATTAAGTTCTTCGGAAACACCAAAACCACAAAATAACCTATCAAAAGTAGTTTTGGTCGGGGCTCTTCCTATATTAACAGTGACGCCTTTATCCGCTGCTGTTTGACCTTCAAAAAGGGCTGGATCAAAAAATTCTATTTCATCAAGTGTAATGTTATCTTCAGAAAATTCGATAACCAAAGCAAAGTTGGAAAGGAAGAACTTGAAATCTGTAAATTTTAGCGCTTTTCCTTCAAATGAATAGACATGTTGTGTTGCACCTGGTTGACTAACAAAGAATGTCTCTTCATTAAATTTTGAAGCTATTCTTAGTTCTATGTCTGCATTCTCAATAATAACGCCACCTATGTCGTCATTACAAGAATAAAAACAGATACAAAGTAAAAATAATATGTACTTATACTGATTCAAACTATAATATATTAAGTATATCAATCATTCATTATACTCAAAAGAGTCTGTCAAATTATTTGACATTTTACTTATCAATTCATCATTACTATCTAAAGCAAAATCAATGCCTTGAAACCATTCAAGATAGTTAATCCTCAATTTTAAGACTTTATTTAGACCGTTTTCAACTGTTTGGGGGGAAGTGAATTCAAATGGGATCTGATTCGTACTAAATAAATTTAGTGTATCGCTGATTGTTGTTACAAAGGTATCCTTTTTTAGGATAACCTGACAGTTAATATACCCTTGAAAAGCATTTATTTGCATTACTGGCTCCTGAATTGCCAGCGGATGACCGTCAGGTAGAGATTCTGGGATGGCATTGCTTGCAGGAAAAAACACGCCATATTGCATGCTTAGGCTATCATAACTACCAGCACCACGTATTTCGCCAATATCATAGGAAAAAACTCCAGGCCGTATCAAAACAAAATTATCTTCTACTGTCGCCTCCTCTATCGTCCCATTTTGATTTTGAATGTTCAAATTAATCAAATCCTCTATATGAAGCGTTTTCGTGCCATGTAGCTCAAACTTGGATAGGTAAAAGCGGATATTTTCAACTACAAATAGACCTTGTCCTATTGGCCATTCATATTCCGTTCCAAGGTCAAAATTTTCTACACTATCTTTAAATAATTTATGGACAATATCCAATGTTAAAGATGGATACTCACAACAGCATTCATCTTCTAGACAACAATCATTATCTGCATCAAAATCGAAATTACTCGCTCGTATATCTAAACAACCTTCTTTAGATTCATAGCAACTTTGCGTTAAAAAAATAAGTGATAAAAAGATCAATAAAGTAAAGCCTTTATCAAGCTTCTTTTTTATCCATTTCTTTTTCATACTCTTTAAATAATTTTCTGACCAACTGTTTTACTTGAGATGAAAATTCTTTTGCTAAGATCCAATTATAGTAATTTCTATCCTTGTATAAAACTTCCGCTGCTGGTTGATTAACATACTTTCCAAAATTAAATACTACTGTTCCTTCACTATTATATTTTAGCTTCTGAGTAGCATCTATGGTTTTGAGATCAGAAGTGAATTCGTGCAAAGCTTTAATATCATTTCGTACAGGGGCCGTGATTGTTTCTTCTTCATCTTGGATCAAATCCACATCCTTATACTTTTTAAGTTGCCCTTTCAAAACTTCTACTGTAGCTCTCACATCTGCTAATGCATCATGGGCATTTTCGATATTTTTTTCGCAATAAAATCGATAAGCAGCCCTCAAGGTCCTTGGCTCCATCTTATAAAATATTCTCTGTACATCAACGCTGTGACGATTGTCCATGTTAAGCTCCATGCCCGCTCGATGAAACTCCTCCATCAACATCGGTATATCATATCGATTGGAGTTATAACCCGCAAGATCTGAATCACCTATAAAATCATATAATTTTTGAGCAACTTGTTCAAAAGTAGGTTTTCTAGCTACATCCTCATTTGTAATGCCATGCACCTCCATGGCTTCTTTGGAAATTAAAGTTGCCCCTGGATTTATTAATAGATTAATTTCTTCAGGTTCTTGCTTATTGGGAGTGTACTTTATCATAGCAATTTGAACAATTCGATCTCTCACAACACTTAATCCAGTTGCTTCAAGATCAAAAAATACAATTGGTTTTTTTAAATTGAATTCCATATCAAATTGACTTTTTTTCTGTTAAATATTTTTCTGCACCATCGGTAAATTTTTCTCCAAGAGTGCCATCATCTTTACTATAAATAAAGTATGCTTCTATGCCGTTCATACTTACTACCTTCTCCATTGCTTTTTCTAAACCCATTACCATACATGCTGTCGCAAATGCATCTGCCACAATGCACTTATCTGCGAAGATCGTGCAACTGAGTAGATCTGACCTCTCTGGAAAACCTGTCTTTGGATTGATCGTATGGCTAAAGATCTTATTGTTCAATTTAAAGTAGTTCCTATAATTGCCAGAGGTTGCAATTGAAATGTTTTCTAAATGCAATATTTTAAAAAAATCATCTCCTGGCGAACCAATCTGGGGCCTGTTGATTCCAATTTTCCATAAAGCTCCTTTTTTGTTTATACCTCGTGCACGAACTTCTCCTCCAATTTCAATCATATAGTTACCAATGGCATTTTGCTCCAACATAAATGCGATCTTGTCAAGAGCATATCCTTTTGCTATGGCACTAAAGTCAAGTTGTATTGCCTTCTCCGGTTTTTCTAAATACAACTTTTGATCCTTTCCTACCAATCTTGTTCTTACCTTATCAAAATCTACTATTGCAGCCATTGCCTTAACCTCCTCAGTATCTACCTTTTTGGGATTCTTCTTATTCGGTCCAAAGCCCCAAAAATTCACCAAAGGCATCACGGTTGGGTCAAAAGCTCCATCAGTCTCTGTAAAGATTGTTTTTGCTCTATTGAAAACTGCCTTGAAATGCCTATTCATATTTATAGGATTCTTGGTTTCCTGCAATACTATTCTTCTATCTGCTTTATTAAATCTTGAAATAGCAGCTTCAGGTATATAAGTGCTCACTTCATTGTTAATATCCAATAATAATTGATCGATCTTTTTTTGGATTCCAGGTACAATTCTACCAAGTGTAATATGATAAGTAGTACCCATCGTTTTGCCAACTATCTTCTCATAACCTGCTGACGTTTTTACGTTTTTTTCACTTTCATCTACATTACTTGAATCTTGGTCGGCTTTGCAGGAAACAAAAATTACTATTAAAGTGCCTAAAATAAATTTAATTGTTGTACTCATTTTCTCTCAATTCTGTAGTCTATGGAATATTTACCAGGTCCCAATAAGAAAACGCATAGGTAAGCTATTAAATATAGAATTGCTAATTCCTTGTCGCCGAAAGAGTCACTCCCATGAATTAAAAAGGCAGCAATCAACATTGTTGCGATCAATGGTAAACTTGCCCATCTAGTAAATAATCCTACTACTAACAATAAACCGCAAAGTACTTCTGAAAAAACCGCCAAACCTAATGATAGGCCAGTGCCTAGTCCAAATACATCTGCAAATTTGTAGGGCGCTCCGTCAATAAGCTTCATGAATTTAGGAATCCCATGTTGAAAAAACATGATTCCTCCAAAAAATAAACGCAACAAAAGTAATCCTATATTACTTTTTAGATCAGATTGATTCAACCTCATTCATAAGTGATTTTTATTTAAACCACAAAATAACCAATAAAATAAGTTGAAAGGTATAGATTAATCAATATTAATTAGTGCAAATAATTAAACCTTTTGTAAATCTTCAATTGCGTAAATGAATTTATCTATTTCTGATTTTAATGTGTAAACATTGGGAGAAATTCTAATTCCTTGTAGATTTCCCATATTGACCATTGTCGCATGAATCTTATATTTATTTAACAACAAATTTAAGAGTTCTGGCTTATCATATCCTTTCATACTAAACAGGGCAATTCCTCCACTAAATTCCTTAGATTTCGGAGTCAAAATTTCAATACTATCAATTTTTGCGAGTTTCTTAGTCCAGTGCTTTTTTAAATGGTAAAGCCTGTCATTTTTACGTTTTGTGCCTATCGTCAGATGAAAATCGATCGCATCATTTATGGATTGTTCTATTGGGAATGACCTAGTGCCTAAATGTTCAAACTTTTTTATGGTATCTGTTTGATCTTCTGGTGCTCCAAATAAGGGATAAAGTGCTTTTATTTTATCTTTTGCAACATAAAGAAATCCTGTACCAAAAGGAGCTGACAACCACTTATGCAAACTTACTCCAGCATAATCAATATTTAGGTCAGAAAATTTAAATGGAATTTGTGCAAAAGAATGTGCCGCATCCAATATCACTTCTGCACCAACTGCTTTTGCTGCTGCTGCAATCTCTTTGGCTGGCAAAATTTGCCCATTCCAATTAATCATATGAGTGATCTGTACAATTTTTGTTTTCTCAGAAAAAGCGTTCTCGTATTCATTAACTAAATATTGCTTATCCTCTGATGGCAATTTTAAATCCAACCATTTCAAAACAATTCCATCTCTTTTCTCTCTTTGTAACCAAGCATTTTTTACGCTCGGATAATCTTGCTTAGCCAATACAATTTCATCTCCTGCTTTTAATGTCAATCCAAAGATCACCGTCTCTAGAGCTTCTGTTGCATTTCTATTTATAGCGATTTCCTCAGGAAGGCATCCTGCTAATTCTGCCAATCTTATTTTTAGAGGTCCTCTTCCTTTGTCTAAAACTCTGTATAAGTTGAAGGAAGGTATTTTATTCGCAAGCTTGTTGTATTTTGTAACCGCTTCCATAACGGTTATCGGAGATGGAGATACTCCTCCATTATTCAGGTTTATTATGTCGTTACTGACATCGAAATAAGTCTTGACCTTTTTCCAGTATGCCTCGTTTTCAGTCTGATCTTTGGAAGCATCAAAATCCTTGAGTGCATCAAAATTATCTTTTTCTAAAGCTTCATAAAGAAAGGTAGGTGTCAATAAACCGCCACTGGCCAGTGACATAGAATTGATAAATTTTCTACGAGACAACAAAAATTCAGTTTTCATACTAATAAAGATACAAAAAAAGTATGATTGAGATTACTCGAGCCCAAAAAAGTTCCTTTTCGCTGTTTATTCCTCAAATCCTTGCACACCATTAACTGTTGTATACTTAAAACTAAGTTTCTGATCAGGATAAATGTATTTAAAAGCCGATTGAACCATCATTGTACCTTCATGAAAGCCGCATAAAATCAATTTGAGCTTACCTGGATAATCATTTATATCCCCGATAGCATAGATTCCTTTGACGTTGGTGCTGTAATCCAGCGTATTTACTTCAATGGCGTTTTTGTTTATGTTGAGTCCCCAATCTGCAATTGGACCAAGTTTCGGCGATAAGCCAAATAAAGGCACAAAGTGATCCGTAGACTGATCAAATTCTCCTCTCTCCTTGTGCTTGATAACGACGTCTGTCAGCTTCCCATTACCTTTTAATCCAATCGCCTGAGCATCTGTAAGCAATTCTATCTTACCGGCTTCAGCCAAATGCATGACCTTCTCTACCGAATCTAAAGCACCTCTAAAAGATTTTCTTCGGTGGATCAACATCACCTCTTCCGCAACATCAGAAAGAAATATGGTCCAGTCTAATGCGGAGTCTCCACCACCTGCCACTACGACCCTTTTATTTCGATAAAATTCAGGATCCTTTATGATATATTCTACTCCCTTATCTTCAAATTGCACTAGATTTTCTATCGGTGGTTTTCTAGGTTCAAAGCATCCTAATCCTCCGGCTATAGCAATTACCGGCGCTTTTATTTTTGTGCCTCGACTAGTCGTCAAAATAAAATCTCCATATGCATCTTTTTCAATATTTTCTGCCCTTTCTCCCAAAGTAAAACCTGGTTTGAATGGCGCTATCTGCTCCATCAACCGATCTACCAACTCTCCAGCCAAAATACTGGGATATCCAGGTATGTCGTAAATTGGTTTTTTGGGATATATCTCACTCAGTTGACCTCCTGCTTGAGGCAAAGAATCTACTAAGTGACATTTCAACTTAAGCAATCCCGCTTCAAAAACGGTGAATAGTCCACATGGTCCCGCACCTATGATCAGTATATCTGTCTTTATCATTATTATCGATTTCAGTTGTAAAAGTAATGGTTTTATAAAGAAGTTATTCGTTCACTTCTTACACTTCTATTTTCTATTAAAATAATTAGGGTGCAATCCGCATTCATCTTTTTTGGAATCTTTCCACCTGCCAGATCTACCAGATCCTTTTGAAGTACAATGGGTGCACCCGATGCTCCCATAACCTTTCTTTTCTAAAGGATGTCTTGGTAGATTGTAGTAGTCTAGATGATATAGAAACTCTCCTTCGTCAATATCTAATAAAGGATGAAACTTTAATATATCTCCTTGCTCTTCAAAAACACGCAAGTGCGACCTAAAGTTTGTTTGATATGACATTAATCCTGAAATCCAGATGTCATGTTTTGCAACTATTGGCTCCAAAGGTGCAAGCTTATTTATCGTACAACACATTTTAGGGTGATCCACCCACCAGGATTCTTCTTTTGTCAATGCATTCTCTTTTGCATTGGGCACAACATCTACAACCTCTAGATCAAAGGCCTTGCTTACTGATTTTTTGTAGTTTATTGTTTCATCAAAATGATAGGTCGTATCAATGAAATGTACTTTTTGGGTAGGTCTGATCTGATGTAACAAATGTAAAAGAAAGATAGATTTTGTACCAAACGAAGAAGTATATAATATCTGCTCTTCTCTATAAAATTGATACAAAGTCTCCAACCTCTTTTTAAAATCTAATGGTTGAAATATGTCATTCAGATCATCAATATTCATATTGATGCCTTTTATGTTCTTAGGCCAATTTATCTTTTTAAGATTCTTAGTCATTAGTGTTTGTTTTTTGAGTGTATTCTTCAACTAAGCTTGAAGTGAGTTCATTTAATTTTGTTACTTTCTCTTCAAAGTCTCCTTTGAGTTGGTCTCTGAATATTTTTAAGTTTTGAATGAGGTCTTCAACATTTTCAGGCAAGATCTCCTCTAGTATTTGTCTAAATCTTTTGGCAAATGTTGGTGATTGCCCATTGGTCGATATGGCAACTTTCAATGGCCCCCGCGTCACGATCGAACCCAAATAGAAATCACACAGCGCCGGAGTGTCAGCGACATTCACCAACTTCCCTTTCGCTTTCGCTGCATCGCGGATGTCCTTGTTGAGTTCCTTTATATTTGTGGCTGCAACAACCAGATCATGTCCTTCTATATCTTTTGGTTCAAACTCTTTCCTGATCACATCTACAGAAAAAGTTTTGGTTTTTAACAACGCTTCAATTTCTGGATTAACCCACGGTGCAACCAAAGTAATGTTTGCATTCGGACTGCTCTTTAGTATGAAAAACAATTTTTCATAGCCAACCTCTCCCGCGCCAACTACAAGCATATTTAACTCGTGCAATTTTAAAAAAATAGGATATAAGGGATTTGTTTTTTCGTTTATCATTCTTTATGATTTACTTTTTTTATGGCTAAATTAAGTTCTGGATGAAGAGAGACTACTTCCCCTATGACAATGATCGCTGGCGTACCAATTTGTTCTTCTTTTACCCGCTCAACAATATTCTCAACACAGCCTAAAACAAATTTTTCATTTGGCAAAGATCCATTTTGAATGACCATCACTGACGTGGACGCTTTTCCATTTTTTACAAACTCTTTGACAATTAAAGGGAGCTTTTTTAGCCCCATTAAAATTACAGCAGTTGCTGTGGATTGAGCTGCTATTCTTACGTCATTTGAAAGATTTCCATCTCTGGTACAAGCTGTCATCACCCAAAAACTCTCATTTACTCCCCTTCTTGTCAATGGCACTTTTTGCAATTCTGGAACTGCTATACTGCTTGATATACCTGGGATAATCTCCGTTTCTATATCAAAAGAATCTGCATAGGTTATCTCCTCATGACCTCTGCCAAATACAAACGGATCTCCTCCTTTTAATCTTACAACATGGCCATGAGTGTAAGCAAACTGAACCATCATGAAATTAATTTCTTCTTGAGGATGAGAATGCTCCCGGGCCCTTTTGCCTACATATATTTTTTGACAGCCTGTTTTTGCAAAACCCAACATCTCTTTGTTGATCAAAGCGTCATACAAAATAACATCTGCCTTCTGTATGGCTTTAAATGCTTTGATTGTCAAAAGTTCAACATCCCCAGGACCTGCACCAACTATTGATATTTTTGATTTATTTTTTACCATGTTCTTATAGTGTCTTAGTACTTTCCTTAAGCTTTATAATGTGAATCGATAACTTGTTTATCATCATCATTATCCAATTCTTTTTCTCTATACTTACTTACTAACTTTGCAAATACAGAAGCTTGATTGTGATAATTAGTAGCAAATGCATGATCCGGTTCATACTTGTTTAGTTGTAAAACCAAAGCATGAAAATCTTCTATCTGAGGAATCAAATTTGTCTTTACAAAATGCGTTTGAAAATCGTTGATTATGCTGATGTGCGTGTTGCATTTTACATCAGCACTTAGTAACAAGGCTTTCGCCGAAATCACAAAACCTGTGTAAGCATGAAAGATCGCGTCTGCCCATTTTTCATCCATCAAACATTGGGATGAAATTTCTATTTTATTCTTAGCATCATTTAATATACTTCCAACCACATCCACCGAAGCACCAGCACATTCACCCACACCAATTTCCTGCACATAATCTGCATCTTGCCCCCAATCTTTAAATTCATCTGGTGTGATGTTCTCAACATTACCCAATTCTTTTAATAGATCATAGAAGTATATTTTTCCCTGCGTCCTATAATAATCATTGAAATACTGACCTTCTTCAGCATTGGATTCATAATCATTTAATATCATGGATACAGCCGTAAGGATGCGCTTGGTTGGAAGCTTGATTACCTTTTCTGCAATGTTTGCTTTTCCATCAGGGTCCACTCCGCCACCAAGAACAATTTGCATTGCTGGTATTACCAAAGGTCTCTTTTTAATGCTCGATCCATGAAATCCAATATTGGCGATCATGTGTTGTCCACAAGCATTCATGCACCCACTGATCTTCATCTTTATATTGCGTTCATCTAAAAATTGAGGATATTCATTCTTCACAAAAAGCTCTAATTCTTCCGCCAATCCCATAGAATTTGTAACCCCAAGTGCACAAGTATCTGTGCCTGGGCAAGAGGTGACATCTGCTAACGTATCAAAGCCAGGCTCTGCAAAACCAATTTCATCCAATTCATTGAAAATATTATTGAAATATTCCTTTGGTATAAATTTCAACATCAATCCTTGATTGATGGTCAGACGTATATCATCTGCCGCGTACTTTTTTACAATTTCTGCCAAGGCCCTTGCCCTTTTTGAATCAATATCTCCTTTGAGCACTCTTATTTGAATGGCATAATAACCTTCTTGTTTTTGATTGTAAATATTAGTTTCGAGCCACAATTTATATTTCTTAGGATCTTTTACTTTTACGCTAGGAAAGGATTTTAAAACTGGTATTTCATCCTGATGCAAAGTTCTATCAATCGTATAGGATTTGTTTTTTATTGCTCCCCGCTCTTCTTCTACTAATTTCAAAAAAGCTTTAAGCCCAAGAGTCTTTACAAGAAATTTCATTCTTGCTTTGAACCTTTTTTCCCGCTCGCCATAGCGATCAAAAACCCTTATCGCCGCCTCCATAAAAGGAATGATCTGATCTTCCTCCAAAAATTCGAATGCCGTTGGAGCGATTATAGATTGAGCCCCCAATCCGCCTCCAACCACTACTTTAAAACCTCTGACAGTAATTTTACCGACTTTTTTAAGTCTTGGTATAAAACCAAAATCATGGAAGTATGTGAAAGCAGTATCTTGTTCAGAAGAAGAAAAAGCAGGTTTTATCTTTCTTCCCATATCCTGGCAGATCGGATTTCTTAAGAAGTATTCATAAGTCGCTTGAACATAAGGACTCACATCAAATGCTTCGTCAGGATCTATGCCTGCATGTGCTGATGCTGTGATGTTTCGGACCGTATTTCCACAGGCTTCTCTTGCTGTGACACCTGTTGCAGAAAGTTCTGCCCAAATAGCTGGAGAGTCTTCTACTTTAACGTAATGCATCTGAATATTTTGTCTCGTGGTCAAGTGCAGATTTCCATTGGTGTAACGTTCAGATACATCTGCCAACCTGATCAATTGATCTGCAGTCAACTTCCCAAAAGGAATTTTAGTTCTGAACATCTGTACCCCTCTTTGACGCTGTCCATAAACGCCTCTTGTCAAACGATAATGTTTAAATCTTTCCTCATCCATCTCTCCAATTTTGAAAAGATTAATGTTTTGTTGAAGTTCTATGATATCCTTAACAACTTCGTCATTCAATTTTGATAGATCCAAATTTTGGCTCATATAGCTAGTGTTATTTTTAATAAAAAAATCCCTCCCAAAAGTGATTTTGGAAGGGATTGTCTTGACTATTATTTACTATAATAAATCCTATTCCATATCACATTAGTGCGAAACAACAGCAACAGCAACATGTACAGATTAACATGTAGTTTTTACTGATCGAGAGGATTTTAATATTTTTCAAATTATTCATAAGAGTTTATTCAATAAAAAATGCCTTCCTAGAGCACCATTACTCTGGGAAGGCATTTTACAATTAAACTTGTAGATCCAGAGCAATTCCTAATTGAATAAACAACAACAGCAACAAGTTGCTGACTGAGTTGTGTTCAATATCTGAATTGTCTTTTTCATTAATTTAATTCACTAAAGCAATATTAGGCACTTTTTAATTTGGATGCAATTTATATCCAAAAAAATTATTCATATTTTTATTATCGAAATGCAAATCAATTGATTCGCTTAAATTTCCGTCAAAACTACTCCAGTTGGCATTCAAAGTATAATTTATTCTCTAAGCCTCTTATATCAGCAGTGACTTTAGGCTTTGGTTCAGACCAGTCGATACGTAAGAGGCCAAAATTTAACTTGGGTATTATATCCCCAACTCTATATTTATTGGGTTCGGATCTCATCATAGGCCATGTATGTGTCAACCCACTAGAAGTAATTTCGTAGATGGAAGTATCTTCATCGATGGGAGCATGAGAAATTTCTGCCATATGACGGTCACCACTTAAAATATATAAATTGGCAGGGTCTGTTTTGCTAATGAGTTTAAGCAATTTTTTTCTTGCTGCTGGAAAATTTGCCCATTTTTCAAAATTATGTTCTTTTGGCAGAACTTGAATACTAGAACAAAGCAAATGAATTTGAGCATCAGAATTGGTTAATTCTTTCTCTAGCCATTGCCATTGTTTAAACCCTAATACATCTCCTACTCTATTTGCTTCATATCTCTGTCCACCTATTAGACCACCTTTCAAAAGCTCGTCTCTAAAATATCTAGTATCCAACAATATGATCTTTACCCTTCTACCAGCAGGACCAAAAGTATAACTCTGATAAGCTCCAGGTCTTTTCCAAGAATTGTTCTCTTTTGGAACATTTAAAAATTTAAATAACAGCGCTTTTGATTGATCCTTTTTTGGATAAGTCTTACAACCATCATTTACTCCAAAATCATGATCATCCCATGTCCCAACTATCTGGCATTGAGCAGAGAACTTTGTATAATCGGGATTATTCTTTTGGCCTTTATAAAGATCAGCCATTTTTACCATGTCATCAGTATCAGCATAAATGATGTCACCTAACCAGATCCAAAGATCAGGTTTGTTTTGAGCAACATACTGCCACATACTTTGCTTCTTTTCTTCATCATTGCACGATCCAAAAGAAATCGTGGTAAGTTGTTTATCAAAATTTAAAGGGCTAGGTGTGAAAACTTTTGATTGACCAAAACTAACAAAGCCTAGACAAAGAAAAAAGCTGACAGAAAAAAGGACTTTAAACATTCAAATTAATTATTAGTATTTCAGAATAATATAACAACATTTACTGCTCTACAAGTATAACTATTTTAGCTCGCTATTAAAAAACTATTAAAAGACAATCAGGTAGATTAGAAAATTTTAGCTTGTTTATGGGTACATTTATGCTAGTTTTTACAAGATAGTTAGACCAAATTTTGACTTCCTTTAAAAAAAAATTTACTTGGATATAGATACAATTAAAATAAACTTTAATCAAGATCAGCTCTTCATATTAAATTTCTGCTTGGCATTCTTAATGCTTGCCGTTGCTATTGATATTAAACCTGTTGACTTCTTTAAAGTTTTCAAAAAAACGAAAGTTCCTGTTGTTGGATTAATCTCGCAATTAGTATTATTGCCGCTTCTAACGATACTTTTGGTATTTATATTTAGTCCGCCTGCATCAATTGCTTTAGGAATGATCTTAGTGGCTTCTTGTCCTGGCGGAAATGTTTCAAACTATGCGGTTCATTTATCCCAAGGAAATACAGCTGTTTCTATCATTCTAACTTCAATCACAACAATACTTGCCATAGTTATAACCCCTTTAGCTTTTAGTCTTTGGTCAAATGTTTTGCCTGACCTCAAAATTGCCGGAGACACAATATTTGTTGATCCTGTATTGATGATCAAATCTATATGCTATCTTATTTTGATTCCTCTGATCCTCGGAATGTTAATGAATCGCTACCTGGAAGAACTCACAAATAAGATTCGACTGCCGATGAAATATATCTCAATGTCCATTTTTATAGGGTTTGTCGTGTTTGGTATTCACGCCAACCTTGAAAATATAATGAATTATTTGGGACTTGTCTTTATTATCGTTTTGGTTCATAATATTTCAGCGCTTGGTATGGGATATGGTTTTGCTGCTTTGAACAAACTTGAGGAGAGAGATAGAAGGACCATTTGCCTTGAAACAGGAATTCAAAACTCAGGTTTAGGTCTAATTATCATATTTAATGTCTTTGATGGATTGGGTGGAATGGCACTAATTGCTGCGTGGTGGGGCATTTGGCACCTCATTTCTGGGTTTTCATTAGCTTTATTTTGGGAAAAACGCCCTTTAAAGTAACATATAAGTTGGTTTCATCGAATAAATCATCAATTATATCTACTTTTGTGCACTGTAGGGTGACTTTGTAATTGGCAAAACGTAAAAAGTATGTGTAATCTTAAAGAGGCGAAATTCGATAATACTTAATCTATTATATATTTTTAATTTCTTTCATTGATTTAATTTCAATTCAAAATCAAAACCTATGTCTGTTAATTTATTAAAAATGCTTCAAGATCAAATGGGTGACTCCGTAATGGATCAAGCAAGCAAATTCTTGGGTGAAAATTCATCTGTTACTAAGTCTGGTGTTAACGCACTTCTACCCACTTTAATGGGAGGATTGATCAACAAAGGTGATAACGAATCAGGTGCAAGTGCAATCCTTGACATGATAACAAAAGGAAATTACGATGGTGGTATCCTTGACAATCTAGGTGGCCTTTTCAGTGGAGGTAGCTCAACGAGCAACTTCATGAATTCAGGTAGCCTTGTCACAAGCTCATTGTTCGGTGGCAGCAAATTAGGGAGTGTCCTTGATGTTGTTACTAGAATAACAGGAATGAGAAGGTCATCATCTTCTTCTTTAATGAACTTACTAGCTCCTATGGTAATGGGAATGGTTGGTAAATACGTAAAAAAGAACGGTCTTAATGCTCGAGGTCTTATGGACATGCTCTTCGGTCAAAAAGAACATGTTGCATCCGCAATACCTGCTGATTTGGCAAGTACACTAGGATGGGCTAAGACTAGTGCTAGTGTTACCAACACTGCTAAAACAACTGCTTCTACAGCAACTGCAACCGCTCGAACTGCAACAAAAGAAACCGTAGCAGAAACTTCAAGATCAGGTGGAGGCATCATGAGATGGGCTGTACCTTTATTATTATTATTGGGTGTTGGCTATTGGTTAATGAATAAAGGAGGAGCTGAAACAGTTTCTGGTGTAGTAAATGATGGTACTGAAATGGTGTCTGACGCCGCTGGAAATGCTGCTGATGCTGCCGGTACTGCTGTAAATGCAACTGGAGACGCTGTAAAAGGTGCTAGCAATGCAGTAGGAAATGCTGCTGAAAATGCGGTTGATGCTGCTGGAAATGCAGTAGACGCGGCTGGAAATGCGGTTGGTAACGCAGCAAACAATGCTGCTGATGCTGTTAAAGGTGCTGCTATGAGCATGGAAGACATCGTAAAAGGTGCTTCTGCAAAAGGCTATTCTCACACTGTAGATGCTTCTGGTAACCTTATAAATGTTAAGACTAAGCAAATAACTGCAAAAGCTGGTGAATGGTCAACAAACGCAAATGGTGTTGTCGTTGATGCTTCTGGTAAAACAATGTCTGGTGTAGCTAAATTTGGCGAAATGATCAAAGGTGCTGCTAACAAAACTGGTAATGCAATTGGTAATGCGGCTAGCAAAACTGGTAATGCAATTGGTAATGCTGCTAGCAAAACTGGTGATGCTCTTTCTAGTGCTGCTGCTAAAGCAAAAGCAAAATTTTCTAATGCATTTAAGCCTGGTGTAAAAGCTGCTCCTGTTGCTCTAAGCGATATGGAATGGGATGGTGAAAAGATCAAAAGTTTTGACAAAGCTGAGTTCGAAGGTCTTGCTGCTACTTTAAAAGCTAATCCTGACGCAAAAGTTACTATCGAATCTTTCGGTGACAAGCAATTAGTTGCTAAAGGAAGAGCCGAATGGGTAAAAAACATGATGGTTACTCTAGGAGTAAACAAGTCTCAGATCAGCACGAAGGGTACAAAAGAAGCTGGTAATAACGGAACTCAATTGGTAGTTACTCAGTAACTTTAAATACTTGTAAAAATATCTTGGCAGTTGTACTTTAATTAGTGCAACTGCTTTTTTATTTAGCTGAGACCAATACGTTGAGATGCAAAATATTACAGCGCTCTATAATGATTTTCTTCTTGGTCCCTTACTTTTTATTTGATGTATTTCCAATTGCTGCATGGCTTGAATCATGTGACGCTCTGTATGCATTACGACCAATTTTAGCCCATCTTCCAAACTGAATTTCAATTTTTCTGAACTTGGCGAACGTAGCTTGATCTTGCGGATAGAAATTTCCTTAAGCTGTCTTATAACCTGAGAAAGTTGTTGCAAGTGTAAATTGAATGCCTGAGCCACAGAAGTTGTTTCCAATTCGAAATTTGCCGGTTCATAAAGCCCATAAGTTTTACTCGGTTCTGATCCGGGTGTGGCAGCTTCTACCAAAGTTCTTCCTACTGATCTACTAAAAAGTGTAAAAATTGGATTTTTATATGTCTGTGCAATAATTGCTTTAAACTGTACCATGTATAATTCATTAAACACAATAATATGCTGCAGACATTCATTGGCAGACCATTCTCCAGGGGCAGACCTGAAATCCATTTGTTCTTTGCTAAATCTTTTGAAGTTTGAATTGTTGTGATCTATAAAAGATTGAATCTTCTCAGACAGAAATTGATTCCATTGTTGTTTATTCATAAAAGCCCCTTATTTCTTAAAGTTAAAGGATTTTCTAAAGAAAATATAATCCGGCATCGATCAAATTCTTCAAGGATTAAATGACTCTTTATTGTCTTAACAAAAATTTAAGCATTTGTCATGCATCGCTTTTACTGTTTTTGGAGTTATTATAATAACAACACGAAAAGACATGGACTTGAAAAAAATAAAACTGGCTTTGATCACCCATTTGATAAATAACGAAGATGTTAGATATCCTCTAAGTCAGGTAAAAAAATTAATGAAAGAATTTGCTGAAGAAGTTGGTAAATTTTTAAGTATAGCTCTGCTTGGTCAATTGACATTGAACAAAGTATTACAACAAGAAAATTTTGAGCTGAAGTACGAAAAATTAACAGTCAATTTACAGTTGGTTAGAAATAGAAAAACCAATGCCACGATAATAAAGAATTTTATAATTAAATAGATTCTCGAAAAGATAACCATAGACCGTTGAAGGCTTGCCCCTATACAAGCCTTCTTTTTTTTGCTTAGACTTATGTAAGAACCTTACTCTAGTTTCCTAAATGACTTAAATACCTTGTAAACAAGTATACCACAAAGCAAAACGCTCACACCTGCAATTGCCTGCTCTCTAGTTGAGTCATCAAAGAATACATATCCCACAAACAAGAATGAAACGATAACAAAAAAAGCGGGAATGTATGGATATCCGAGTGCTTTTATAGGCCGCTCCAATTCTGGTTTTTTTATTCTCAATACAAATAAAGCAACACCTGCCAAACCCATAAAAATGATATCCATAAAGGTCACATACTTTATTAAGTTGCCAAAAGAGCCCCAAAAAAGTAATAGCAGGATCGCCCAAGCAGCTTGAAGGATCATCGCGTTTACAGGAGTTTTGAACTTAGGATGAATCTTAGATAAGCCCTTGAAAAAAATACCGTCTTCAGCCATAGCATAATATATTCTAGGTGCCGACATGGTGTAAATTGCAATCGTTCCAAAAATTGAGATCGTTATTGCAACAGCCACCATTTTACCTCCATTATGAAAAATTGAGGCCATAGCATCACTTGCGACTTTATTACTTACAGTAATAGATTCTATTGACATCAAATTCATATAAGCAATATTGATCAAAATATACACTACCGTCACTGTGGAAACACCAATAACCATGGCAAGCGGAACATTCTTCTTAGCATTGATCGCTTCTCCAGACAAATACGATGTATGGTGCCATCCACCAAATGACCACAATACCCCTACCAAAGCAAGCATCAATAATCTAAAAGAATCATTAGGCAAAGTTGAAGTACTGAGGTCCATTTGAAAACTAGATGGATCATGGTAGATAAAGCCAACCGCAATAATCGCAAGAATAGCCATCAATTTTAGTCCCGTGAATAAATTCACAAAAATTTGAGACGTTCTTACACCCGTAATGTTTATTAAGGTTAAACCGACTATAACGGTTGTCGCGAATAAGACTTTCGTAGTAAACACATATGATCCTATGCTGAATACGATACCATCCAAAGGTATAAAAGCGGTCATGAAGTCTGCCAATACAATCGCCAATGCAGCCAATGCCCCAGTATTTATTACCAATAAGATAACCCAACCATATAAGAATGCTGTGAGTTCTCCAAAAGCTTCTCTTAGATAAACATACACCCCACCAGCTTTTGGATACATGGATCCAAGCTCAGAAAAGGTCAAAGCGCCTGTCAAAGCTATCATTCCACCAAGGGACCAAACAATCAATATTAACAGATGATGGGGTACATTCTGAGCAACATCCGAAGGAGCCGCAAAAATACCCGAGCCAATACAACTGCCAATTGCGATCATAGTCAGACCATATAACGTGAGTTTTTTGTTGAGCTGCGGCATTCCTAAATATAGGAAAAGCTTTTATATATAAGGGTAGTTGCCTGCAATAAGAGATTATTCTAAAATCCATACTCTATTTATGCAGCGTTTTAACACGCTCACTTATTATATAGGTGTAATAAAACAAAACGATAAAGCTATGAATCTAAAACACTCCTAAATAGACTATTTTTTATGCAATTTCGCTCATTTCTCTTCCTTTTATTCATTTTGACTTTATGCACTTGCCATAAAGACTCTGTTGAGGAAGTGGAGATCAATAGAACAAGAACTGCATTACAACCTTCAAACAACACTTATGAAGGAACTATTTTAGGATATGTCTTTGATGAAGAAAAACAACCGATCGCCGATGCTATCGTCAGATATCAAGATCAAGAAATCCTCACAGATGAATATGGGATCTATAGATTAAATACACCCCTTCTAGATAAAACAGGTACATTTATTCGCATAGAAAAACAAGGCTACCTGTTTGGCTCTGACCTTATTTACCCCACAGATGAAATCAACAAATCATACATTCAATTACTGAAAATAAGAAACACCCGGAATTTTAATTCCACCAGCGGAGGCAAAATAGACATTGACCAGGGTGGCTCAATAACGTTTGATCCATCTTCTATTGTCTCAGAAAACGGCAGTGCGTATGCAGGTGATGTATATGTCACTGCCATTAGGCTGGCAACCAATGACCCAGATTTAGATTATAAAATGCCAGGTGCCTTGATCGGTAGAAACACTGCTGGCGAAAGACAAGCATTAGCTACACTTGGAATGGTAGCTGTAGAATTGCAAGACGCAACAGGAAACAAATTGAATTTAGCTCCTGGAGCTAAAGCCGAAATCGTATTCCCTGTATTACCCGAAGACCAGTCTGTTGCGCCGGCAACCATTCCACTGTGGTATTTTGATGAAGTAGAAGGCATTTGGATTGAAGAAGGTGAGGCCATCCTAGTAGGTACCGATTACATAGGTTCTGTAAGCCATTTTAGTTACTGGAACTGCGACGATCCATTTGATCTTGTAGAGTTTTGTGTTAGGGTGGTTTACCCAAATGGGCTGCCAGTTGCAGGCGTGAAAGTTACCATCAAAACAGAAGGCTTAGGTTGTGGATCGGGATTTACAGACAACAAAGGACAAACATGTGGTCTAATACCTAAAAATATTCCATTACAGATCTGTTTTCTTGATCCTATTTGCGAAACAATACTGTACACTGCAGACATTGGCCCTTTTATAGAAAATGTAGAACTTGATGATATAGTATTGGATGGAAGTGCACAAGGAAATCATTCAAACATCAGCATAAGCGGGCAAGTAAATTGTGATGGTGAAATAAATGAGAATACCATTATTGTAATTAATAATTTGAACTTCCCAGTTTTGTCAACACCTGATGAAAACGGCAATTTTATTATTGAGTTTCCTGCTTCGAATTGTCCAATTTTAGGAGATGCAACAATTTTTGCTTATGACTCTGAAACCATGACAGGATCTGGAATACAAAATATAAATTTAAGCAATGGGGATATAACCGGTATTGAACTTAATTTATGTGAAACGGCTTGTGGTTTGGAAGTTGAATTTACCTTGGGAGAATACGAAACATGTGGCCCTGATTTCCCAGATTTAAGTGTGGAAATAAGTGGTGGAACACCTCCTTATTTAGTACAATGGAGTACTGGAGGGGTAGGATCGGTTCATGATTTTATTGATACGGGGACTTATATGGTCACGGTTACAGATGCAACCAATTTCTGTAGTAAGATTGCTACTTATGAAGCTGAAGTTTTTATAGATATTGTGCAAGCCAATCTTGAAACTGAAATGAGTTGTGAACCCCAATCGGGAGCTATGAGGCTTTCTGTTGTTTCAGGAGTACCTCCGTATGAATATTTTATCGAAGGGCCAAATGGCTTTATATCTACTGAATCTATTAATACTGATCTAGAAAAAGGAGATTATGTTTTCACAATTACAGATGCTTTATCCTGTCAATTTTTGGGAACTGTTCTCATAGATGGAGGCACCAAACCCGAAATAGCATTTGAAACAAATTGCGAGGATAACGAATTATTAATTGAATTTGACGAATCAAATATTGGTTACTCTGTTGAAGTTACAAATGGAAATTCAACAACAACTATGATAATTCAATCAAATCCCGCAACTATTCCATGGGATGTTCTTAGCCGTGGTTACGAATTTACCATTATCGCTACAAATTTAGAAGATGGGTGTATAACTGAACAATATTACGATTTGAATCCATTTGATGGATTAACCATTGCAGCCCAACAAGCACCTAGTTGCCAAGACTGTGAAGACGGATATATACAAGCAAATTGGGACGCTACTGCAAATTGCGAAAATTGCACAGCAGATAGAATAGTGATATATGAACACGAAGGAGAATTTAATAACCTAACCGACGTTACAACAGAAAACGAGAACCAAAGTTTGTCAAAAGGGCAATATTTGGTTGCACTATACAGTACAGATGATTGTATTATACAATTTGAAAATATAGAGCTTTAGACAATTAATACCACAGAAGGTGGAATTCCTCCTTCTAGTTTTGTATCTTAATGTTAAACAAGGTATCATTTGAATTTAAAGAAAGTCATACAAGGCTGTCGAGATCAAGATCCTGTATATCAGGAAAAGCTTGTCAAGCACTACGCTCCCAGCCTATTGAGGCTATGTAGCCGCTACTTGTATGATGATAATTTAGCTTATGATGCCCTTCAGGAGTGTTTTATGAATGTCTTCAAATATATCGGAGGATATAAGGAAGAAGGAAAATTTGACGCCTGGATAAAAAGAATTGCTGTTAACTGTGCCTTAGGGGTAAGAAAAAAGATGTCTGGAAGTATCAATATAGAAGATATTGAGTATACAGAAGAGGCACCTACCTATGTTCCAGATTATGCTGCTCAATTTAGTGAGCAAGATATTCTGAAACTAGTGGATCGCTTACCTACTTCAGCTGCTACTATTTTTAATCTTTACGTAGTTGAAGGATACAGTCACAAGGAAATAGCAGAATTGTTGGACATTAAGGAAAGCTCTTCCAGATCGCAATTGACTCGTGCAAGAGTGAAGATGGTTGAAATGATTGAAGAAAAAAAAGAAGCGGAAAGCTTTAGATTAAATCAAGTCCAAATACAATATCAATAATGGATTATTTAGATTTTGAAAAAAATATAAAAAGTACCCTCTCCTCTTCGAGGAAGGAACTTAATATGGATCAGCTCCTCAGGGATCTGGACATAAAACCTAAGCAAAAGACAAGAAGAGGATTCGCCTATTTTAGCGGCCTTGCGCTTCTTGGACTCCTGCTCGTCGGCGGTATGGGTTTGTACTTGTACAACACTGATCAAAGTAGTATTGCATCTAATGGTGTGTTACTTTCAGAACAAACTCGATCTGATATTACTTCAGCAACTACAATGAGTACTATCGATCTAAATCAAAAGATTTCTGAGGCATCTATAAAAGATCAAAATAACTTGCAAGGAATAGAAGAGTCTGAAATAAATACTCAAACAAAGAACTCTGAACGAACAGATTTGAACACGATTTCTACAACCTCAAACAATCTAGCTTCTCCATTAAATAACATAAATCAAAAAAATATAGAAGGTAACGTTACAATTTATGACACTAATATAAGAACAACTCAAGATGTACAAGAGGTAAAATCTTCCAGCGATAGTGCTTCAAGTACATCGCGCTCATTTTCTGAGACTGCATTAAATAACACCAATGACTCAGTCAATAAAAATAGCACCCTTGAAACTCCTATAAATTCAAGCATAGGATTAGATTTGAAATCAAATGCTAGCATCAATGATGAATCTAATAGAGAAGGAATCTTGACAGATAATCTTCCTTTGATTAAAGACTTCAAAGTCCAAAGTGATGATGACGAAATGGTTGCTTTACCAAAAGTGCAAGGCTGCCCTACTTTTAAAGATCGAAATTGGTCCTTTTCTTTTCTACCAGAAATTGGCTATGCATGGCCAATCAAAAACTTAGAACTAAACGATCCTAGTTTTGAAGACCTTTATAATGCAAGAACATTTAATGAGATCACGTTGGAGTCATTTCAGATAGGTGGTTATTTGGAAATGAAACATCACTCAGGTTTATATTTAAAAACAGGTGTTTCTTATGGTTCAATAACAGAACAAATGACTTTAAAACAAACACTGACCATTATCGATACGGTAAGAGAAGTCATTGATATTATAGAGACACCAGATTCTACGATTATCATTAAAGGTGATGTTATCTATGAAACTGAAATAAATAAAAATAACAAGGTTCATTATAGCTTGCGTTCTTATGACATTCCAGTTGCCGTTGGTTATTCACATTTGCTTAGAGATTTTACTTTGGACTTTGAGGCAGGAGTTAGATTCAATGTCATGACAAGAGCAAAAGGAAGGATCTTTACTGAAGAAAATCAATTCGTAGAGCTAGGAGATAATGAGCGCCAATTCAAAAGGCAGGTTGGCCTAGGCGTCTTTGCAGGTCTTTACATTAAAAAACAACTGAGCGAATTTGGAGAAGTATACTTGGCTCCTAGATTTGTATTTAATACTGGGCCCGTATCTTCTGATACCAATCCTATCAAACAAAAATATCACAGCTTTGGTATGCACCTAGGATATGTCTATACCTTTGCTGTAAAAAAATTATAACGCTGATATTAAGTTTAGAATAAAAAAGTCATTGTGATGTTCACAGTGGCTTTTTTTTATCTTTGCTCCAAATTATACAAACATGTCATCAGGCAAGCAAGAACCAACATTGGAAAAAATAGATCCCTTAAATCAAGTTGCTGAGTTTCACAATACTTTTCAACACCCTATTCTTTCAATCCCTACCATTCCATCTGAGGATCGTTGCAAACTTAGAGTAAGTTTGATAGCAGAAGAATTAAAAGAACTTGAAGAAGCTATTGCTGCAAATGACTTAGTCGAAGTAGCAGATGCACTCTGCGATATCCAATATGTACTATCAGGAGCTGTGCTGGAATTTGGCCTTGGACCAAAATTCAAAGAACTCTTTGAAGAAGTACAAAGATCAAATATGAGCAAAGCTTGCGATACGCTGGAAGAAGCTGAGGCAACTGTAGCCCATTACAAAGAAAGAAAAGGAGAGGAAAGCTTTATAGAACAAAAAGGAGATAAATACTTAATATTCAGAAAAGGAGATAGAAAGACTTTAAAATCTATCAACTATTCACCTGCAAATTTAAAATACATATTAGAAAAATAATCTCTAATATTCTTTCAAATCGAAAAATCTTGGATCAGGAAAATGGGTATTGAAAAAACCTAATCCACCTTTAATATTTGTTGGTAGTGAAACAGGCTCCTTTGTTATTTCTGTAAAGAAATTTGTAGAATTTTGCCTGATCTGCAAGTACTCAAAATATTTTTCATTAATATTTGACAAGGTAACAACAATAGAATCTTGAGGGTTCACATCAGGAAGTTCAATATTCCCTTCAAAAACATTATTTTCAAAAGTCAGATCACTTAGCAATTCTGTTTTTCTTAAAACATTACCGCTTGATTGGAAAAAGGAATTTATATCCAGACCTCCTGGCATTACTTCTCCTTGGGCATATATATTGATCATATACCAATTATCTCCAGCTTCATCAACGATCTTAAAATCAAGGGTCACCAAAGTATCTTGATCCGTGCGTTCAATGACTGGCAAGATCTCATCAAACATCACAATTGGTAGCATTACACTTTCTGAAGTTAAAACCTTGTCTTCCGCTTCAATCCTTAAAGTATATTTTTCATTTATAAATTGAGGAGAATTAATACTAGCATAGACCCCATTAATCACAGGAAATAAAGTATCCAATTGATCTCTATAAGCGATACTAACAATAGCATCGCTAACTAGCAGACCATCAAAAACATTTTGCGTCAATGAATCTCCTTCCTCTTCACTAAAATCCAAAGCACTGATTGTTTTTGTTAGAGCAACTGCCATCACTTGATCTGGAATCACTTGAGAAAAAACAACAATTTCATCTTCAAATGGAGGTAAATCAATTTCCAAAGGTTGAGGCATACAGGCAAAAAACATTACCAAACAGAAAGAAAAAATAAAAACATTAGAAACATTCATGTGGTAAATTTTAAAAATTAAAGTTGTACGCAATAGAAGGAATAAAGCCAAATAATCCCGGCTGTTCATACTTCAACTCCCCAGTATCTTCATCTAACCTGACCCTTATCGAAAATGGACTAGCTCTATTGTAGGCGTTATATGCTCCCAAATGCCATTCCGATTTAAATCGTTTGGTCCGTTTGTTTCTTATGACAAAATTCACATCCAGTCGATGGGAATCTGACAAACGAAATTCATTCCTTTTAGAATACACAGGTACAAAATCAATGTTGGTCAATCCAGCATTAGGAAATAAATACTGAGCTCGCAAAGGTGTAAATCTCGAACCGGTATTATATTCCCAAATAGCAGAAAATATAAATCGTTTATTGATCTCCCAGTTTCCTACAAAGCTCAAAATATGTCTCCTATCATATTTTGCAAAAAACTTATTTCCGTCATTTAATTCATCAAAATCTCTTTGGCTCCATGCTAAAGTGTAGGCAAGCCATCCAGTGATCTTTCCATTTTGTTTTCTGAGCAATAGCTCTCCTCCCCAAGATTGTCCTTTTCCCTGCAGCAGTAGATCCTCAAAGTTTTCGTTCAATATCAAATTACTCCCTTCCTTATATTCTATCAAATTATTCATTGCCTTATAGTAGCCTTCTAAGGTCAAGGACAATCCAGATTTTTCAAGATATTGATTATAGGATACGGCAATTTGATTGGAAGATTGTGGCTTCACATTTTTAGAAACAGGATACCAAAGATCGGTTGGCAAAGCAACCGTAGAACTACTGACCCGATGCATGTATTGATTCATATTGCTGTAACTAATTTTAAAGCTTTGGAGATCATTTATAGCATAACTTGCTGACAGTCGCGGTTCCGGATTGAAGAAAAACTTATCTGTTACCAACGCACCACTTGCTCTCAAACCCGCGCTAATATTTATGTCTTCAGAAACTTTATAATCGTAATTGACATATAGCGCCGTCTCTAAAGTATTTATTAATTCTCCAGGCTTGTTTTCGATAAATTTAGCGACATCACCATTAGCACTCAAAATATTAGGACGGAATCGGTGCCAAATTAACTGAGTACCGAATCGAATCTTTGTCTTTTCTGATTTGTAATTGGCAAAATCGAATTTCAATCCAAGGTCTCTAATTTCTGATTTTATGATTACTGAATTGTCAATGACTTTACCATTGATATCATAATTAAAGGAGGTGTGTATTAGGGATAAATTTGAAAAAAGTTTGGGATTATAAATATGATTCCATCTTACAGTTTGAGTGAAGTTTCCCAATTGAAATCCAAAATTGAGATCAAAGTCTTCAGCGTCAGGGTCATCACTTTCAATATCTGTTTCATCAAAAGATAAAACGTCATCGCCAAAATAACCGCTTAGATAAATTCTATCCTTCTCCGATATTTTATAGTTGAATTTTGCATTCAGATCATAAAAATAATAAGGTAGCGCTACTCCAACTGCTTTAAAAACTTGATCTATGTAGGTCCTTCTTCCAGAAATAAGAAAAGAAGCTTTATCTTTTATAATAGGCGCCTGAACTGTGAGTCGAGAAGAAAGTAACCCGACACCCCCATCGACTTGAAGCTTTCGATTATTACCTTCTTGCATTCTGATATCAAGCACGGATGAAAGTCTTCCACCATAATGTGCTGGAAAACCTCCTTTGATCATAGTCAGATCTTTTATGGCATCCGGATTAAAAACAGAAAAGAAACCAAACAAATGCCCAATATTATAAACAACGGCTTCATCCAACAAAACAAGATTTTGATCAGCATCTCCACCACGAACAAACATTCCAGTACCGCCTTCACCACCTTTAGATATTCCAGGCATCAATTGCACTACTTTAATGATATCTACTTCCCCTCCCAAAGATGGAATCGTCTTGATTTCTTTTATTGGAATATTTATAGAACTGGTCTGTGTCGATCTGATGTCCTCCTTCGGGGACTCGATTTTTTTTGCAACAACTTTTACTTCCGTTAGGTTTTCGCCTTGCGGCGAAAGTTTCACATCTATCGTTTTTGAATTCGATTCGTTAATAAGAACTTCGAAAGGTTCGTAACCTAGATAGGAGTAAACAAGTGTTATTAATTCACTTTTAGGAACATCAATGGAATAGAAACCATACTCATTGGAATTGGCTCCAATTGTGGAATTCTTTATAACAATGTTTCCATACAAGAGTCCCTCTCCATTATTCTCATCGTTTAAATATCCACTGATAGTAATTTTTTCTTGACCATAACATCCAAAGTAAATGAATGAAAATAGTAAAACTAAAGCGGCCTTGCGTCTCATTGATTTTTTCGTTCTATATCAAAAGTAACTGTATATTTTCAAAGCAAAAGTATTCAAGCGTGTAAATTTTCCTTAATTTAGGTTTTCAGAATAATTCAAATGAAGTTCTCATTATTCCTTATTACTTTTTATCTGTTATTCACTTTCCATTTTGAAGCTAGATCACAAGCTTTTGGCTTTAGAATGCCAGAAAGCGAAAAGATGGCAAAGATTCCTTTTGAATACATCAATAATTTTATTGTTTTAAAGGTCCAATTCAACGGTCAAGTTCCTTTAAATTTTATTTTTGATACGGGTGCGGAAAATACTTTAATAACAAAAAAAGAGATCATAGATATTTTTGGGATTCCATTAGGAAGAACTTTTACCGTTTTAGGGTCAGATCTAAAAACAGAGCTAAAAGCACATCTCATTCAAGGCATCAGCCTATCAACAGAAAACCTAAGAGCAGACAAACAAGACATTTTGGTTTTGGATGAGGACTACATCAATTTTGAAAGTATGCTAGGTATTCAGATTCATGGGATTGCAGCTGCTGATCTATTTAAAAGATTGGTGGTCAAAATTGATTACTTGAATCAAGAACTCGTGTTATACAGATCCAAACCTGATTTTGTAAAAAAGTATCAACAACTTGATCTTGAAATGATCAAATCAAAACCCTATATAAATACTATAACTTCTGTGAGCAATAACATTGAGATAAATACAAAACTTTTGATCGATACCGGTGCTAATATTAGTCTTTTATTAAATATTTCCTCCAATGAAAAACTAGAATTGCCTGAACACGTTATTAGCGGAAATATCGGCGTTGGTTTGGGGGGAGTTCTTGAAGGCTACCTTGGCCGGGTCCAAAAGTTAAACTTTGGGTCTTACGCTTTTGATAATATCATAGGGAGTTTCCAAGAAGAATCTGACTCCATAATTACTAGCTCTTTGGTACAGAGAAATGGTATCATTGGCAATCAATTGCTGAACCGCTTCACTATCATGATCGATTACTTGAATGAGAAGTTATATATAAAACCAAGACGCAAATGGAAGCGAGCTTTCCAGTACGATAAATCAGGTTTTTTCTTCATAATAACTGACATCCAAAAAAATAAGATCGTTGTTCAAAATATTTTGGAAAATAGCCCCGCCAGTGAAGCAGGCTTTCAAAAAGGTGATGTGATCAAAAGCATTAATAACATTTCATTTAACCTAATGAACCTTAATGTTTTAAATAGAAAGATGTCTAGAAAAGCAGGAAAAAAGATCAAAATAAAATTTCTCAGAAAAGGACAAAAACGGGTAAAAACAATTGTATTGAGGGATATCTTATAAATATTGGCTTTTATACAAGGAAAAACGTATATTTGCGTCCAATTTAATAATAAAATTCAAACCAATGTATGCAATTTTGACAATAGCTGGTCAACAATTCAAAGTTGAGGAAGGTCAACAGATCTTCGTCCACCAGTTATCTGCCGAAGAAGGGGATTCAGTCAGTTTTGACGCAGTCCACCTGATAGGCCGCGATAATGCGGTCCAAGTAGGTAAGCCTACTCTTAGTGGCGCTTCAGTGAAGGCCACAGTCGTTGGACATCAAAAAGGAAATAAAGTGATTGTCTTTAAGAAAAAAAGGCGTAAAGGCTATAGAGTAAAGAACGGTCACAGACAATCATTCACTAGACTTAAAATCGACTCCATAGTCGGTTAATCACTAAAAACTTTAAGAAATGGCACATAAAAAAGGGGTAGGTAGTTCCGATAATGGACGTGACAGTATTAGTAAACGTCTTGGAGTTAAGCTTTTTGGTGGACAATTAGCTGTTGCTGGAAATATCATAATAAGACAAAGAGGTACCAGGTATCATCCTGGTGAAAATGTATATATGGGAAAAGACCATACACTACATGCAAAAATAGATGGTACTGTTTTATTCAACAAAAGAAGAATGAACAGAACTTTCGTAAGCATTCAACCTTTGGATGGTTATGTAGCAAAAGAAAAAATCAAAGTTGCTCGTAAAGTAGATGATTCAAAGGATACTTCAAGCGAGAACGGAAATAAAGCAGTAGCTCCTAAGAAAGAAGCGCCTAAAGCTGAGGCGCCTAAGAAAGAAGCTCCTAAGGCTGAGGCTCCTAAGAAAGAAGCTCCTAAGGCTGAGGCTCCTAAGAAAGAAGCGCCTAAAGCTGAAGCGCCTAAGAAAGAAGCTCCTAAAGCTGAGGCGCCTAAGAAGGTTGATTCTAAGGTTGCTATGGTTGCAGGAAAGCGTTTTCCTCTTAATGACCTGAAGGTTATAGAAGGTATAGGACCAAAGATTGCCGAATTGTTAAATAATGCCGGTATCGTGAGTTGGAATGCACTTTCTAACGCAGATCCCGCTAAGTTGAAAGAAATCCTAGCTGAAGCTGGGCCAAGATATACAATGCACAATCCGACTACATGGCCAATTCAGGCAAAATTAGTCGTTGAAGGCAAATATGAAGAGTTAGAAGCGTATCAAGATCGCCTTGAAGGAGGAATTGAGCCAGATTCTAAAAATTCTTCCGAAGAAGAGTAGGGTTTTTCCTATTTTTTTCGGATATTACAATAGTTTTAGTTTTCATAGCTTTATATTTTTGTTGGGTCACATCTTTTTAAGATGTGACTTTTTTATTTTAGGGTACTTTATAATATTTCCGCCTGCTCTAAAGACCTCAACCACCCCACTTGTCCATTCTTCAACCGGATCTTATGCCAACCACTAACCTCATCTAATAGAATTATCTTCATCCCTGGATCAAGCGTCATAATAGCCTCATTCTCAACCTCTGGAGCCGAATTTAAAGGCATTGATTCCATTATAATAGCGACATCTTTATTATTTTCCCATTTATACTGGGCGCTAGATAAGAAATACAAAAATATAGATAGGATCAGCATACTGATTCCCGTAAGAAAAGCCTTTTTCTTAAGATGTCTGGTTTTTCCAAGCAACCAATAAATTATACAGCCGATCGCCAACCAAAAGCTAAATAAAAATAAAAAAGACCAAGTGCCACTACCCAGCTTTGTATGCACCTTTTTCCATATTTTACTTAATATAAATTCAGGTACCTCAATAATGTCATTATTTATCTCCTCCAAAGCCAATTTTAAATTAAATCTTGCTTCTTCTGAGAAAGGATCTATTTTTAAACAACGCTCATAATTCAAGATAGCTTTTACCTTATCACCTGATTCAAAATAAGCATTGCCCAGATTGTAATAAATTTCTTCAGAAAACTGTCCGTTTTCACGGATAGATTCGAAAGCCTCAATAGCTTCATCATAATTCTTACTGTTGAAAGCTTCAACTCCTTTTTGGAATAAAACCCCGTCCTGCCCTACTAGATCAAAGATGAAGAAGACCGAAATAAGGCATATTAAATTCACATACTTCATTAACTAAACTAACTTTTCTTTAATAAATCAGATATAATACGGGGACGTCTTTTTTCAATCCAATTGAATCCCTCTAATTTTATTTCGTTATGATCAACGGTTTGCATTGGCATCAAATTAGCTTTTGGCTCTGGAAAACACTTTATCTTCTCTACCTGATTACTACCAAAATCCAACTTCATATCACTACAAATGGTTTTATTTACTCCAATATAAGCCTGCGATTCATCAACCAAATAATAGACTGACTCCGCGTTGCCCAACACATTCATTTCAAAGATTTCACTTTGCACAAAAAAGGCGTTAATATCTCTTCCTTTGATTTGATTAAAAAAGATCTTATCCGGAGAATTTAAGATAAAACTATTCTTTTGCAACTGGATACTATCCAAATTATTATTGGTTGTATGCATTAATATCGTATCTGCCATGAACTGGGAGGTATCTGACCACACCACTGGGTCATGATAAAATTTAAATATGGAATCTTGTCCATTATAAACCAATGAATCACAAATCGCCTGGAAGTCTGATTTTAAAACCCTTACATCTTCAAAAGCATAAAACATCCTACTACTATCTTGCTCAAAACTTTCTGATCTTTTGGAAATAAGCGTATCAGAACTTAAATACATCGTATCGTTGTCAAATGCTGTCATCAACAAAGTCCTTTCTCCAAAAGCTTTTAAGTAATCTTCATCTCTAACGTATTCTGCATTGTCACAAGTAATTGAAATATTCTCCGATGTATCTCGCCATACAACAGAACCAGTTGCAATACCTAAACCTGTTACATCATCAAAATCTATTTGATCAGCCTCTAAAAACTGAGGAGGTTTTACAAGACTAGATCTGCCTTTTGTAGAAATTGATTTGGTCTCTCCATCATAAACTATTTCATCCGCCTCGACTTTTTGTGTTCCATCCTCAAAAAAAGCATTTCCCGAAAGGGTTGTTAAATTAGTTTTTTCATTGAAACTTATTAGATCTGCCGTAGCTTTTTGTTCTTGATCCTCAAAAGATGCATTCCCTACAAGATCTATGGTTTCAGTGGCTCCATTATAGATCATCTTATCTGCAATGGCTGACTGCCCCCCTTTGAGGTATTGGGCATTTTGTCTAAACTCAGCCTTATCGTTTAATATGTCATAAAATCCATCCTCACAATAAATCTTAGCATCACCCTGATCGATCCTGGTTGGCCCCAAAAAAGTAACAATCCTAGATTTTGTATTAAACTGAAGGGTGTCTGCTCTCAATTGAAAGTCCTCTCCCACCACCGTCACCGAATCTTTAAAATAGGCTGTTTCTGAATCTATATAATAGTAGCCAATTTTACTACTTAGCTGCGAGGTGCCATCAGTCAATACTGCACCAGAATAATACGTAGCCACTTTTTTATTTAAATCATAATTCAGTTGATCAGTAAATATCTGTTGGTCGCCATTCACTAAGACAACCTCCTTGAATAACTGAGCTTTTTTATCATTCCCAGTATAATAGATAGAATCAGAAAATACATTTAAAGAGTCGCCTTGCTGAATTATCACATTGCCATAGGCGATCACATCATTGTTTGTTACGTTCACAATTGCAGTATCACAACTCATGAATACAGAGTCTTGCCTAAGTTCGACCTGCCCAGATAATTTTCTAATGTCACTGTTCCCCTCTTTATATCCTTCTGCCAGATCCGAGTAGTGAATATTTATCTTTTTACGTTTGCTACTGTCTTGTTCGACATTATCCTGTTGAGCAAATAGTTCATTGCCTCCTCCCAGAAGGAAGCAGAATAAAAAAGAAATAATTATTAGAATCTTGATTCTCATTACTAATTTATCATTTCACAAACTTCAGAAGCGACCAAACTGCTGATTGCAACTCCCATCCCGCCCATTTTTACAGCGATAATAGTATTTTTACTCATTGCCTTGATGATCGGATTTTTGTTTTCTCCGACACCTAAGATCCCTGACCATTTTGTATCTATTTCGTATGCTGTATCTCTGAGTACCATATTATCTAACAAGGATATCAAATGTTTCTCTATTAAAGGGTTAATCCCAAATTCAGAGGTTGTTTCTTCAATCTTTGACAGATGTCGAGCACCTCCTATTAAAACCCTATCATTAACGTTTCTGAAATAAATATAACCTTCATTCATATGAAAAGTACCATTTAATTTAAGATCCTTGATGGGTTTTGTGATCAGCACAGGATTTCGGACTGCTTTGACTTTAATTTCGGGAAATAAATGTTGAGCGAAAGCATTGTTTGCTACGATGATCTTGCCAGCCATGATCTTCCAGCCATTACGCAAAATAGCACAAGATCCTTCTTTCGTGTCATCTATTCTGGACACCTCAAAGCCGTTATAAATAATGATACCAGCATCTTTAGCCTTTTCCAGTAAGGTATAGAGAAGCAACCCTGTATTTAGTTGTCCTTCGTACTGATTTATAATCAAATTAGAAACTTCCACCAAGCCATTTGATTTTATTAGCTCATTGGCTTTTCTATACACACGAGGCAATCCTAATTTATTCTGAAAGGCTAGATTAAATTTATCTAGCTGCCTTGAGCAAACTTCATATAAAGATTCTTGCCCCTCTTTAAATATTTCGAGACCTCCGCATTCTCTATAATGAATTTGTTCTCTATCCACGATGGACAAAAGCTTTTGCAAGCCCTTATACCTCCTGCAAGCTAGCTCAACCACTGAATCAAAAGGTTCCGTTTCTAAGTCAGCTATTAATTCAGATAAACTGCCAAAACAAGTAAAACCAGCATTTTTGGTGCTAGCTCCAGATGGTATGGCTCCTCTTTCAAAAATGACGATCTTTTTTCTAGGGAATTTACTTCTCAATTCCAGCGCTGACAACAAGCCTACCAATCCAGAACCTACTATTAGTAGGTCAATATCCTTTAAGAATACTTCTCTTTCCCAAAAACTTGGCTTTTTACTATACATTTTAAGACTTAATTTATCCTGTACCACAAAACTATTATATTTGCAGGATTACAATAGCTTCAATTAAAAATTTATGTGGCAACGAATACAAACGCTTTTTCTTCTACTTGCAGCAATCTCACTAGGTTTGTTGTTTTGGCAGCCTGTAATGTCTTTTTTTACGGTATCTCCCAGACCTACTACAGAGCTGAACATGCTCCAAGATGGTTTATTTGAAATAAATGATCACATTATATTTATAATCCTTGCTGGATTAGGCACTGGATTAAGTTTGATCTCGATTTTTTTATTTAAGAATAGACCTTTACAAATGAATTTGGCAAAACTAAGCTTTATCGCATCTGTTTTGATCATTGTTTTAGGCGGTATTTTCTTTTATAAAGAATATGCAAACATAAATGCTGCAGTGGATACTAAGTTCTCAGGAGAATTTGGGTTATTATCTCCAGTATTCGCATCAATATTTACCATGCTTTCTATTAGATTCATTAAAAAGGATGAGGACTTGGTTAGATCTTCAGATAGACTGCGGTAATGTTGCACAGGCACAAAAAAATGGGCCCAATAATTAAACTGAGCCCATTTATTTTTATTACTAAATAATATTTTATTTATCTGATTTTTGTCTAGCTGAATAGTTTACCTTTAATTGATTTGCTTTACGCAAAGCTACTTTCACATCTTGAACGATACCCATCGTTACATCGTTATCCACTCTAAGGGAAGTAGTTATCCTGGATCTCAAACTTTCTTGAACTTTTATTTTGTGCTGCTCTAGAAATAATGGGATATCAGCTTCTGTACTTATTTTGTCATTGAGTTGAATACGAGGTGAATCTCCATAAACTGATCTGTATTTTACCAATGGTTTTCCAATCCAAATATAATTTACTAGCGATTTTTTCTCCAATTTTGTCAATTCAGTTGCCTCAGGAACTGTAACTTTTACCTTTTGTTCCGAAGTTCTCATTACAGTTACTACCATAAAAAAGAACAACAACATGAAGATAATATCAGGCAGTGAAGCGGTTGAGATCGCTGGACTAGCTTTTCCTCTTTTCTTTTTAAATTTCGACATAATTGTAGATTTAATGTTTATTTCTCTTCTCCAAAAGAAGTTGGTTCAGCTTCAGACAATACAAATGGAATTTTTGCTTTTAAAGCTCTACGTATATCTATAGGTAAATCGTCGTTATAGGTAACTTCAGAGTATCCAGGATAATTTCCAGGTTTTTGAAGTTCTTCAGTCCACAACTCGTTGTAAGCGGCTTTTAATTCATTATAAACCTCTACATAAGTCTTGTATTTCGTTCCTCTATCGTTCTTAAGTGAGATAATTGCTTTGGTAGGTTTTTCTGCCAAGTCTTCTCGTCTTTCCTTATTGATAATAAACTCTTTCGCTCTTTCTCTAAGGTCCCCAATATCAGTCAATTCACCTCTTACAAGCAATTCGTTGTTTGCATTTACGTTTACGGCAAATACATTCCGCTTATTTAATTTGGTAGGATCAACCTCATCTTCAGACCATGGTGGTAGCTTGACAGTGATACCTTTATCAACGGCTATAGTTGTCGTCACCAAGAAAAATATAAGTAGCAAGAATGCAATGTCTGCCATTGAGCCAGCATTAATTTCGTTGCTTAGTCTGTCTTTCGTACTTTTTCTAGCCATGATAATTATTTAAAGAAGTTTAAAACTTCCATGACTATCATGGATATGATTGCAAAGCCTAGCATAACGCCAGTTATTTTTATTGCTCCTGAAATACCATTGCCGAGAGAATCGCTGATGTCAAACTTTCTCATAGTTTCAACAATCGATCCGGACATTTCTGTGGTTGATGTAGACTTAAAAACAAAGAATAAACCTACAAGTACAGCAAGAGCTATGATCCATTTTAATGAACTTTTAAAGTTCATTGCTAGATGTATTACAGCAAAGATCAAAGTGGCAGCAATTGCGACAAACATCAAAAGTATTGTTACGTTCATTGCAGCGTCCAAGATACCTGTCCCTACGATCTCTGCAGATCGTTTTGCAGCATCTTCCCCTTCCAACATGTACTTGTTACTACTGAACATTATAGACCCTAACACAATTGCAGTACCTACAATACCTACTAGGAATGCGAACAACTGACCATTTTTTGTTAATAATTTATACATAATATTAGTCTATTGTTTTGATTATTTGAATACATTATTTCTTGCCATGATATCTACAAGAGCAATCGAAGCATCTTCCATTCTATTCACGATACCGTCAATTTTGTTTACAATATAATTGTAAAAGATCTGAAGTATGATCGCCACAACCAAACCAAATACTGTAGTCAATAGGGCTACCTTAATACCACCGGCAACAACTGAAGGGTTGATATCGCCAACTGCTTCAATCTTATCAAAGGCTGTGATCATCCCAATTACCGTTCCCATAAAACCTAACATCGGCGCAATTGCGATGAACAATGAGATCCAAACTAGTCCTTTTTCTAATAAACCCATTTGTACTGAGCCATAAGAAACAATAGCTTTTTCAACAGCCTCTGGTCCTTTATTTGCATTTCTAAGACCTTCATATAGAATACTTGCAGTAGGTCCTTGTGTAGACTTACATACCTCCATAGCCTCGTCAATATTACCGGATTTGAGCCTTTCGTCGATTCTTTCCAACAATTTATCCGTGTTAGTAGTAGCTATATTTAAAGTAATGATCCTCTCAATGCAAAAAGCAAGTCCTAAGATCAAACAAACAAGAACGATCGACATAAAACCCCATCCACCTTGGATAAAGTATTCTTTGATCACTTGCAGCATACCAACTGAGGCTTCCGCATCATCTTGTCCAAAAAGAAAGTTAAACTCTGCAGAAAATGCCAAAAGGCAGAGAGTTATTAAAGAAAATAATAAGAATTTTCGCATAGTAAAAATGTTTTTACGAATTGGTTTTGAATAAAACTTTAATATCGTTAAAAAAATGAATTCTAAATAATATTTAGAAAATAGTTTTTGAACAATTTTAAACTAAAAAACAAGCTTTTAGATTAAATTGCTTTTTTAATATATGATTTAAATAATTACAAACGTTTTCGTTAAAATAAATCATACCATCCATTGCGGAGAAAGAGGGATTCGAACCCCCGAAACCATCACTGGTTTACACGCTTTCCAAGCGTGCCTCTTCAGCCACTCGAGCATTTCTCCTACTTGTGCACTTAACTAAACACAAATATTGCAATTTGAAGGCTCAAAACAAAATTTAAATTTGCGACATATCCTCCACTGAACAGGTATTACTAATTAATGACTCATTTGAAAAATTTTAAGCGCATTCTCGGTCGTCACTTCGGCCACTTCCTGCATAGAAACCCTTTTGATCTCAGCGAGTTTATGAGCAACCAATGCCACATAAGCCGATTCATTTCGTTTCCCTCTGTATGGTGTCGGCGCTAAAAATGGAGCATCCGTTTCAAGTACTACATTTTTTAAGTCAACTTCTTCCATGGTTTTATCCAATCCTGATTTTTTAAAAGTCAGGACTCCACCTATCCCTAGATAAAATCCTAGCGCTGTAATTTGGTGCGCTTCCTCTGCTGATCCTCCAAAACAATGGAAAATACCTCTCAATTTAGGGTCTTTACATTCCTGCAAAACTTCTATGACCTCTTTAGTTGAATCCCGGCTATGGATCACTATCGGAATATCGAGGGCCTTTGCCCAATCAATCTGGATCTTAAAGGCGTCTTTCTGTTGTTCAAAAAATGTTTTATCCCAATAAAGATCAATTCCTATTTCACCGATCGCACAAAACTTTCTTTTATCGATCCAATTTTTACAAACTTCAAGCTCTTCCTTATAATTTTCCTTAACCGAACAAGGATGTAGTCCCATCATGGCAAAAATTTCAGTTGGATATGCCTTTTCAAGCGCTAACATGCCATCAATAGATGAGCTATCAATATTTGGTAAAAAAAATTTCTCTACACCTGCTTCTTTTGCCTTGGCAATTACTTCTGCCCTATCTTCATCAAACCTATCTAAGTATAAATGCGTGTGCGTATCGATCAACATTTCGTTTCTTGTATTTATTAGATGCAAAGATTGCAAAGATGGGATGTATTGCTTAGAAAATTAAATTAATTATTGATTTTGCTTTCCGCGAATGCACAATTATCACTCCTAGTATTTAAATCAGATATTTTCATTTTTTAAATAAACAAAGTAAGATGATACAGATATGGAAAGGGTGAGAAAAAAAGTCTTCATCGTAATATTGCAATATTACTTTACCCACTGTATTTGTTCCATTTTGGCCCTCTCGAACCAACCTTCATCGTAATATTGCAATATTACTTACCTTTACTTTTCACATTTTTATGGCTATATACAAAGCAGTTATCCTAATAATCCAATATTCTTACCTTTGGCTTAGAAATATACATTATGGCGGCAAAGAAAAAATATTACGTGGTCTGGGAGGGAAATATGCCTGGTATTTATGATTCATGGACAAGCTGCCAAGTTCAAATCAAAGGGTATCCTAATGCCCGTTACAAATCATTCAAAACCAAGGAAGAAGCTCAAGCAGCTTATCAAAGTAGCTTTGCTGATCATATAAATACCTCCACTAAAGCAAACCCCGCAAAAAATAAAGTTTCTGAAGAAGCTAGAAAAGAAATAATTTGGGAAAGTATTGCTGTTGATGCTGCCTGCAGTGGCAATCCAGGACCGCTGGAATATCAAGGTGTTGAGACTGAATCTGGCTTAAGATTATTTCATCAAAAATTTGCGCTCGGTACAAACAACATTGGTGAATTTTTGGCTTTGGTTCACGGTCTTGCTCATCTTAAAAAAGAAAATAATCCTTTGCCGATCTACTCAGATTCTAAGCATGCCATTTCGTGGGTTAGAAAAGCTAAATGCAATACTACTTTAGTAAAAAACAACAAAACCAAACAGCTCCATATGCTCATAAAACGGGCTGAAAATTGGCTTAAAGCAAATGAATATCAGAATGACATTCTAAAATGGAAAACCAAAGAATGGGGAGAGATTCCTGCTGATTTTGGCAGAAAATAACGTTCGTTAATCGTTCTTAATTAATTGTATTTGTTGGTAGGTCCAGATAGGCATGAAATATAACTTTTATTTACCATGTAATAAGTAAACCTTTAGGCTCAATTTTACGATGAGGACTCTATAAATCATGGTGATCAACCTGCCCTGAGTGACGCAGGAATCGAAGGGATAAACCAACCATGAAAATTCTAGCTTCTCACAAATTTCATTTTATAATCAACTTGCACCAATCCCTTCCTAATGATCTCAAGCTTTCTTTTCATCATTCTTTTTTTGATCGGTTTTAGCTTTTCTGTAAAAAGTTTTCCATCGATGTGATCATACTCATGTTGGATGACACGCGCATTCAACCCAGTGAACGTTTTTGTATGCTCCTCAAAGTTTTCATCCAGATATCTTAAAGTTAAAACACCAGGTCGCTTTACATCACCTCTCAGATCTGGAATACTTAGGCAGCCTTCTTCGTAGTCTTTAACCTCTCCCGTTTCTTCAATCTTTTCCGCATTTATAAATGCTTGTTTGAATCCCTGAATGGTGCCATCCTCATCTTTGAGCTGCGCAGTATCCATCATAAATATACGGATAGATAGCCCAATTTGGGGCGCTGCAAGTCCAATCCCTTCGGCGTTGTACATTGTCTCCCACATGTTGGCTAACAAATTTTGTAGTTCCGGATAATCCTTATCAATTGGCTTTGCCACCTTTTTTAAAACTGGCTGTCCGTATGCATAAATTGGTAATATCATCTCTATCGGTATCTTTTACTTTCTAAATATTGTTGCAAAATTAAAACAGCACTAATTTTATCTACTAGTCCTTTTTCTCTTCTTTTCTTCTTTTTAGCGCCGCTTTTCAAAATTATTGCTTTTGCGTCTGAAGAGGTAAAACTCTCATCCACAAATGTAATTTTCTTCTCAGGATATTTTTTTCCGATCTTTTCACCAAATTTATGAACAATAGGTGTTAAAAAAGTTGGATTGCCATCTTTATGACGAGGCTCTCCTATGATCACTTCTTCAACAGGTTCATTTGCGAAATATTCGGTCAAAAAATCAAAAATAAATTTTGTTTCCACAGTATCCAAACCGTTGGCAATGATCTGTAATGGATCAGTGACAGCAATTCCTGTCCGCTTAGTACCATAATCTATGGCCATTATTCTATTCAATGCTAATATTTTGACTATGGCGTAAAAATAAAAAAAGAGGTGTATAGTTTAAACCACACACCTCTCTATAATACAATTTTTAAATTTTATTGTTTAATAAATTTAATAGCTTGCTGTTCTTGTCCATTGCTTAAATGTATGAAATAAGCTCCTTGAACCAATTGATCAACAGTCAACTGGAGGTTATTATATCCAGTATTAACGTTCATTTGCTGATCAACCAAATTTCTTCCTAACATATCTACTATAGAAATATTCAATGCAGTTCCTTGTTTCGAAATAAAATTTAAATTCAATACATCTGCTACCGGATTTGGAGCGATTGCTATTGATTCAATGTTTCTGATTGCGTTAGTAGAAGTTGGTCCAGCCTGACAATCAATATCAATTGATTTTTCTACCACACAACCAAGATCATTTTCCGATTTGATTGTTAATGTTGCTGTTCCTTCCCCAGAAATTAATCTAGCACTTGTAGCATCATTATCTAATACAAACCATCCTTGATACCCACCTGCTGTCAATTCCCAACCTACCACTGAAGGCATACTGCTTAATTGTTCTATCAATATTTCCAGTTCTTCGCCACAGTCTACTGTTTCTATTGGAAGAATCTCAAATAAAGGTTCTGCATCTGTGATGATTATTTCATGACTTGCAGTAGCATTTAGTCCACATCCATCTACAGCTGTATAACTGTGGGTGAATCTATAATCCATACAATCACCAACTTCTGTAATGTCAGGTCCTAACATTTCTGCTACACCACAATTATCATTTGCAATAACTTGTGGTTCAACAAATGATTGATATTCTGCAAAAGTCATTTCAACATTTTCCAATACCGTTTCAAAGATAGGCGCTTCCAAATCAGTTTGGACGAAGCTTTGAGAAACAATTGTCTCGTTTCCACAAGCATCTATCGCCTTCCATTCTCTTGTATGAATTGTTGTACAATCTTCTGTGTTTGTTGTTTCTACAAATGACACATCAACATCAGAACAGTTATCTTCAAAGTCAGGTGTATCAAATTCAAAAGAGTCGTTGCAATTTACCGTCGCATTTTCTAAAGTATTTGTTAGCATAGGAGCATCTTGATCCATTACTCTTTCAATTTTTTGAGAAGCAAAAGCCAAGTTTCCACATTGATCTAAAATCGTCCAACTTCTGATATATACATCATTTGCGAAACAATCTCCTTGTTCTGTATAATCTTCAAAAGAAATAGTCACAGTAGAACATTCATCTGAAACCATAGGCTCTCCAAAGACAACAGATTCTCCACATGAAATAACAGCGTCTTCCGGAATGTTGTCAAAAATCGGAGGCGTTACATCTTCTATTACAATTTTCTGAGTAACCGTTTCTGCATTACCACAAACATCTGTTGCTGTCCAAATTCTTTCTGCAGATCTTAACCCTTCACAAAATCCTGTTAATTCATTTTCTACGAATGTTATTTCTAATTCACTACAATTGTCAGTTGCTGTTGGTGTATCAAATTCAAATGAATCATTACAAGAAAGATATAGTACAGGTACTAGCTCAGAAAGTTCTGGTGCTTCTGTATCAGAAATGCTAATTGTTTGAGTGATCGTTGATTCATTTCCGCAAAGATCGCTTACCGTCCAAACTCTTTCTGTAGTCATTGAGTTTGCACATGTTTGGTCAATAGCAGAATCAACAAAAGTGACTTCAACTTCAGAACAAGCGTCAGTTGCTTCGATCATATCAAAATCAACTGCTTCTCCACAATTAACATTTTTGTCTACTAAGACCGTTTCAATTTGAGGAGCTTGTTGATCTATTGTTGTTATTTTCTGGCTAACAGAAGAAAGGTTTCCAGCATGATCTTCAGCATACCATGTTCTGATCATCACCTTACCTTCTTGACAGTTTCCTTCTAAAGTTTCGTCTATATGCCAGTTGTTAGCAAGACCACAGTTGTCTATTATTTCAGGTTCTGAATAAACAGCTACCCCACCACAGTCCACTACTATTTCTGAAGGAATATCAGAAAATGCAGGCTGAATATTGTCTTCTAAATAAACTTCTTGAACAAAGTTTGTGAGATTACCACAATTGTCTGTAGCTGTCCAAGTTCTACTTATCATTCCGATACAGTTATCGCAATCTGCTTCAACTTCATCATTGTCAACAAATTCTAAGGAAACAACTTCTCCACAGATATCCATTACTTCTGGTTGATCAAATTGAATTTCTGTTCCACAAGCTTGCCACTTAGTTGAAGAAATGCTAGAAAACTGAGGACCTTCAAGATCTACGATTTCTAAAAGCTGAGTAAATTGTGATTTGTTACCACAAACATCTTCAGCATACCATGTTCTTTGCATACCTTCTTGACCCGTACAATTTTCATTTACTATTTCATCATGATGTGTTAATGTGAAATCACCACAACCATCAATTACCGTTGGCTCATCAAATTGTTGAGCTTGTCCACAGCTTATTTGTTTATTAGTTTGAATGGCTTCGAAAGCAGGTGCATCTTGATCATTTAAAGTAATGGTCTGCTCAGCGATTGAAACATTTCCGCACATATCAGATACTGTCCAAACCCTCTTAATTCCACAAGCCTCTTCTAGGCTTACATCTTCGTAAGAAATATCTAAGTGATTTATTGTTGCACAATTGTCTTCACAAACTGGTGTTCCAAAGGTTACTTCATCAAAGCAAGCACTTACCTTATCCTCTGGTATATAAGTGAACAGTGGAGCTTCTGTATCTGCAGGTACTGTTATGACTTGCTGAGCTGTAGCTTTATTACCACAAGCATCAACACCAGTCCAAATTCTAGTAAATTCTCCACCTTCAGTGCAATCCCCTTGATGTACAACATCTTCGAAAGTCAATACAACATCCCCACATTTAGAAGTACATATAGCTTCCCCAAATGTTGCTTCTTCTCCACAGCCCATCTCCATGTCTTCAGGAACAAAGTTGAATTTTGGACCAATATAATCATCAGGAACAACCCATGCACTTACAAAAAGCGTACTTGTGTTTCCGCAAGCATCAACAGCTGTCCATAATTTATCTAGGTCATATCCAAAGGTTTCTCCATTAACTTCATTGCATTGATCAACATTTGGTACATGCAAAAAGGTTTCGCAAGTTACAGTCACATCACTACAATCATCATTTACAACCGGGTCTGGCCACACAACACCATCTGAACAATAGAAAGTAAATCTAAGTGGGAAGTCATCAAATACAGGAGGATTAAAATCAGCTGCAACATTAAAAGTAATGGTTTGCATTGCCATATTACCACAAGCATCAACAGCCGTATATTCATATACAACTTGTCCACCATTCATTATACTACAATCATCTGTTCCTGAAATCAAAACCCATGTAAGATCAACACCACCACTATTGTCAGTTGCAGTTACCACTGAAGGGTCTACATCGCTGCCACAGGCAACATTAAGATCATTTGGATCCCAAGTTATAACTGGAGCTATACCATCTTCGCCAGTTACCGTACCAGAAACAGTAGAAGAATTTCCACAAGCGTCTGTTGCAGTCCAAGTTCTTGTACAAGTACAATCTTCTCCATCGATAACGTCATCAATAAAAGTTATGTTTACATCACTACAAGCATCTGTTGCCGTAATGTCATCTTCTTTCATAACAGGTATAGAACCAAAAACTGGAGGCGTAGTATCTACAATACTAACTGTAATAGATCCTGTACTTTCATTGCCACATTCGTCTGTTGCAGTAAAATTAACCAGTGCTGAACCAGTGCCTGGGCAATCAGGATCTTCATCAATATTTCCATCAAAGTCATGAGTGAAAGTAACTTCAGAACAATTGTCTGTGACAATAGTATTATTTAGACCATCCAAATAATCTTGAAGATCGTCGACATTTCCATCAGAGCATTCCAAAGAAAATTCAGTAGGAACATTTGAAACATCTGGCGCTTCGTTGTCCATCACATTTATAGTTGCGCTTGTAGAAGCTTCATTGCCACATTCGTCTGTTGCTGTGAAGATAACCGTAACAGACCCCATACCAGGACAGGTTTCGGTCAAGCCATTATAATCATTTGTCCAAGTTACGTCAGTACAATCATCCATTGCTACTGAGCCACCCGCATTATCAAGCCAAGCTTGAATATCCGCATCCGTTGCTGCTGAACAATCAATATCTAAATCCGAAGCGTCTGTAACTGTAGGCGCTTCTGAATCTGAAACAAAGAAAGTTGCGCTAGTAGAAACCATTTGGTCACACTCATCTGTTGCTGTGAAAGTAACTGTTGTTCCTCCATCATTATCACAAACATCAAAACTTGGGTCTGCCGGATCAGAAGTCCAGATCAAGTCTCCACAACCAGTAGCTTCAGCGCCGCCATTGCTAGCAATCCAGTCAACAAAAGCTTGATCAAAATCATCGCCGCAATTTACAGTAAGATCCATTGCCTCAACATCTATCATTGGAGGACCATCATTTAAAATTTTGAACATAGCGGATGATGTAAATGTATTCCCACATTCATCTGAAGCGGTGAAGGTTACTGTAATACCTTCTTCCATATCAGAACAAGCAATATCATATTGAGGGTCAACAGGATCTGTTGTCCAACTTATACTACTACATTTATCTATTGATATGGCACCCCCATTATTATCTAACCATTCATTCCAGATGGTATCAAAATCATCTGAGCAATTTACCCATTTATCTTTTGCGTAAGCTACATCAGCTGGAGGAATTGTATCTACCATTACTAACACCGCTAAGCAAGAATCTATTCTACCACACTCGTCTTCAGCATAAAAAGTTATTAGTTGTGATCCTGTGTTGTCATCACAACCTCCTTCTAAATTGTCTGGATCGTAAGTGTTAGTAATTGAAACAACATTATTCATACATTGCCCAACTGCTTCTTTCGAATCTAGCCAATTTGCAATTACAACATCATCATAAGGATCACACTGCAACATAAAAGTATCTTGCGTTCTAAGATCTTCTTCAAATCTTATTCCATCTACAAATTCAGGCCCTTCACCAACGATCACATAAATTTTGGTACAACTGTCAAATTGTCCACAACCATCTGTGATATCGTATTTGTAGTGGTAACAAGTGAGATCACAATTTGGGCCTCCAATTTCATTGATCTTAATAAACTCAACTTGTATATCGTATTCAATACCACAGCCTACAGAATCAATTACTATTTCAGGAGCGTGAGTGATATCTTCAACACATGCAACTGGAATCGTAGAGCATTCCACTCTTAAGACTGGAGCAATAAAAGCAAACACTTGTCTAAAGTCATCTGTGTTTCCACATTCATCGATCATGGAAAATACCCTTTCAACTCTTAAAGGATCATCAGGACATCCACTACCTGTATGAAAATCATATTTAAAAGCAAAATTAGGTGTTGAACAATCATCAATTACCTCTACCAATGAGATATCTACATCCGGAATGGTCGCATCACAAGGTAGATTGATTATATCATCTGGGGCAATACCTACTGGAGGTGTATTATCAATGGTACAGATCTGATAAACCTCACTGAGGTCACAACATGTCGCAGCGCAGTTAAGCGTATTGATATTTGCTGGAATTGGATCCGAGGATACACCATTCAAAAAATTAAATCCATAAAAATTATAACATTCATTACAGGAATTAAATTCTGGCAACTGAAAGTAAGCAGTTGCACATGCACCAATTACATGAAATTGATTCGTAAAGTCAAGGACATTTCCTGCTTGGTCTGTTACTAGAATCACTGTGGTGTAATTAATACTTTGGGTATACCCACACAATGAAATCCCTACCATTGAGCCAGGACATACAATTTGATCAATACCTGGTTGAATGGTTCCACCATCAGCGAGGCATTGACTAAATGCAATCTGAGAGGAAAAAATAAATCCTATTGAAAATAGGAGTGTTTGTAATATTTTTCTCATAGTTGTCGGTTTAAACGTTTCTTTCTTAAAAATTAATGTAATAATAAAATGAGGCATTAGAAATATATCTAATGCTTATATGAGATGGTTTCGTTGATTTGTGTTGTTAACAAAGGGAAGATACAAAGGAAATGTGGAAAATACCGTCAAATACTCAAAAAAAACGCTGTTTTGTAATGAAAAAAACCTCTCCCAAGAGTGAACTTGGAAGAGGCTGAACAAATGAACTTTGAGACCCCTAATTTTTCGTTAAAAAATTAATTTTAACTACTCAACTAAAAATTATCTTCAAGGCCGTATTTAGGGCCATTATTTATTCAATTATGATCATCTTTTTAGTGGCCATATCAGAGTTTGTTTCAACTTGGTAATATAGTACCCCACTTGTTTGAAGATCATCTTTACTTAATGTTATTTCATTAAATCCTTTTGAGAAATCATCTGTCAATGAAAGTAATTCTCTTCCAGCGACATCGATCACCTTAATTGTAGCAACTCCATCAGTAGGCATATTGAATCCTATTGTTGTAAGCTGTGTAAATGGATTTGGTTGGTTTTGATAAAGCTCGAAAGCTTCTCCAACAACCTCACCTGAAATCGTTTCTACAATAAAGTCAATGTCAAATGCCTCATCTTGATTAATGGCTTCAGCTGGTGTATACTTAGAGTTTATATCTATAAGTTCAGATAAAACACCATCTTTCTTAGCAACAAAATTCAAGGTATAAAGTGCTCCTGTTTCCAAAACATTGTCATCAACACTTTGAGTATTCCAACTAGTTGTGATCACACCTTCATCAAGCATAGTGAAACCAAAGTTTCCGCTAGTCAAGTTTGAAACTTCCGCTGCATCAAAATCTATAAAATCCAATGCTTCATTATCAAAACTAAAAGTATACTGGAATCCATCAATTGAATTCATTCCTAATGCTGATATCGATACAGCCACTCTTTCGCCTGCTGAGAAAGTTTGCTCATCAGTAGAAAGTGTAATTGAATTCGCTGATCTATCATTTGAACCTAACAAAGTAATTGGTGAAGCAGTATTATTGATATCACCAATTTTGATAGCAACAAAATCTGCTAATTCTAATGAAGCAACTGCGTTTATGTTTACAACTTCAGGGAATGGTGCAGCAAATGGATCGTTGTTTGCAAATGTGTAATTTGCATCTACAAATCTCCATGACTTATTAGTAGGGAAATCTGTTATTACAAACAAGATCAATTGTCTCAATTGTACCAAATCAAAAGTAGTAATAGACCCACTGTTGTTAACATCAGCAGCTATCTTCTTGTATGGAGAAGTAAGTACTTCTGTACCGATGATATGCTGTGAAATCTTAACCAAGTCATAAGTAGACACACCGTTTAATGGGTTCATGTCTTTCTCTGGTTCAATAGTATAGTTACCATTCTGAACCAAGTTAGCAAAAGCATAAGTACCATTAGTAGTTGTCAAAAACGGATTCATTGTCATTGAAGAAGATGTAATTTCAACCATTACATTCTCAATATCCTGATCCATTTCATCATAGACTCTACCAGCTATTTCAGTAGCCGTAGATCCAGAGCCTGTAGTTACAGTAGGACAGATGGTTATGTTATTAATTGTTACAGTAAATGGAGTCGTACAGAAACTTGAGTTTCCATCAGCATCAGTAGCCCATACTTCAACTAGAATTGAAGTCGCCACTCTATTTCCATTTGCATCGATCGCAAGGTCTTCACAAGTAAAAGTAATTGCTGAGTCTAAAGGCGCTGTTGTTTGATTCGAATCAGAAGATCTGATTATCGTAATTTCTAATTCTTCATCAGGATTACACGGATCATAAGTAAGCGTTTTCTCAATCAAATCCTTTGCCCATACTTCCAACATACCTGTCTGCATGATTGGAGCAGATAATGTATGGCAACCTATTTCTGGTCCAGCATCATTTGGATTAACGATAAAGTCAAATTCACATTTAGCTCTATTTCCGCAGTTATCATCAGCAAAAACAATTACCAAATAGTCACCTACCTCTAAAGTCTCTTCAACTTCATTACTAAATCCAAAAATAGTATTTCCATTACCAACTACTTGGTATGTGTAATCTACTTCTGAAGAACAGTTATCTGAAGCAAAAACAGTGATGTCTAAAATACCTTCACAGTTATTGTTTGCAGTAGTACTAACTGGAGGAAGTGGACAAATATCAAATGTAGGTGCTACGTTATCGTCAATCTTAATAACTTGAACATATTTAAAATATCCATCACCGTCATCGCTAAATTTAAGTGGATTAGTTGAATCTTGAATACCACCATTTGTAATATTTGCAGACAGGTGATTATAGTTACACCAGTTAATTACAGTCCAAGTTCTTAAAATCTTGAAACAGGCTCCATCTACAACATCAAATTGTTGGTCTTCAAAATTTATTGCAACTTGAGCACAAGTTTGACCAGAAACGATTGGCCTTATTACTTCAGTCGCATCAGTTGTACAATCCGTCAATAATACATCCTCTGGGAATGTAACGAAAAAGTTATTGTCAGGAACGATAGTAATAATCTGTGTGCACGAAGTTGAAAGACCATTTGAATAAGCCGTCCAAGTTCTAGTTACCGTACCTTCTCCACAATCAACATCAACAACATCTGGTTCAAGAACCAAAGAATCTAAAATACAATTATCAAAGGCAAATCCATCAATTCCAGAAAAAGAGGTGGCATCTTCTATAACATTTCCCGTAAGGGATAAATCAGTAAAATCTTGCGTACAGTTTAAAGAGATAGGAGCTGGACAACTTATTGCAGGTCCGATCTTATCTTGAACAGAAAGTTCCACCATACATTCGCTGAAATTGCCAGCAGCATCTACCACTCTCAATACAACCATAAGTACTCCCAAGTCATCACAAGTCACGATAAAACAAGGTGAAAATTCTGAATCGTCTTCAGACATTCTCTTGATTAGTAATTCTTCAACACCACAGTTATCATAAGAACCAGAATCTAAATTATCTGCACAGATCCAAGCATCACCATCAACAGCATTAGTCAATGAAATAGTTGTAGAAAGATCACAGATCGCAACTGGGTTTGAGTCATCCTCAACCTGATAGAAAATACCACAATCTGCAGAATCATTGTCGCAATCATCTTCTGCTTGGAATGCGATCCAATAAAGACCTTCGCCCAACGTAACAGGATTGGCAAAATCTGAAATCGTACTGATCACAGCACCTGTTCCAGTACCCGTGGCAGTTGTAATGGTAGAATATACCAATCCAGAATAAGTGATAGGCATACTGCAATTATCAGTTGCAACTGGAGGAGTTATTAATCCTACAAATTCACAATCATGGTGACTATCGGTAGTTGTTAAAATGATAGGATTTGAAGCATCAAAACCTTGTTCACCATCTTCAGGACAATTTGTCCATTCTGGAGCAACAGTATCTACAGTCTTTACAAATTGTACTTTTTTAGGACCTACTACAGGCATATCTGTACACCAATCTAAAACAGTCCATTTTCTAAGAAACTTTTCAGTTGTTCCACACAAATCAGAAACCGGTTGATCTATGAATGAAACAGAATACCCACAAGTAGAATGAATTGCTTCACAAAGTGGCAAAAATTCTAAATTTCCTCCAGTATCAATTGCAGTAGTATCTTCACCAACAGTAGCCATACCTGAAAACAATGGATTGTTATAGTGAGGAACCCATCTTGGATTCATCTCTGCAAGCATACATGGCTCAAGACTGCTACCACATTCTACTTCAATAGAAGGCAATGGATTTAGGATATCTCCAGGTCTCCATACATATATAAATTGCATACAGGAGTTTGAAGTAAAACCAAGTACATCGGTAGCTTGCCAAGTCTTAACGATTACGTTATCTAAAACAAAATTAGCTGCAATAAAATCTGATACAGAGTTATCTGTTGGTTCAGGTATCGTAATACCATCGACAACTAATCCCATTGGCTGTTGTGTATCATTATAAAGATCTCCGTCTCCATCTGTGATACCATCTATGTCTCCACATACTCCATATTGTTCTTCAAACATTGTTGGATCACCATCAACACCCGTACAATCTTCAAAAGTTGGTTCTGCGCAAGGTACTTCCTCACCACATGAAATATTTTCTTCTTCTTCATCGGCAGAAATTGAACAGGATGGCCCACTCTTATCTTCAACATTTACAAATCCCCAACATGAGATGTTAGAAAACTGATTTGCAATTGAAGGAGTGTACTTGATGGTCACTTTGTGTAACCCAGGTGTAGTAATTGTATTGTCTCCAGGTTGATTTCCTTCAACACATACAGTATATTCTGATAAGTCAGCACAAGGAGCTTCAATTAGCATTCCTGGAGTAATTTCAACAGTACAACCAGTACCTAAAGTCACGTTTACTTGGTCGTCGCAAACCATAATTGGTTCAACAACAACTTTTTGTTTGCATGTATATGTATCACCATCACAGTCTTCAACTGTCCAAGTGATCGTGTATACATCAACAGTGGCTCCTGCAGCTACTGCTAATTCAGTAACTGTAGTGAGGTCGATCGGTGAAGCCGGTGTAACTGCAGGTGTTAATGCAGGAACTATTGCGTATGAAACCATTGTTTCATTACATGCTCCAGTAACCGTAGGAACTGGAATAGTGAATGCTTCTGCAGAACAACTCGGACTTGTCTCTGAAGCTGTGACAAAAACGTCAGATGCACAAGTAATTTGGCAACAAGCACTTGTTACTTCAATAGTAACATCCTTCCAATTCTTAAGACACGAATGAGAATACAATGCTAAGTAAACAAGATCATCAGGAGAAGTACACATGGCACCATCTGCTGCATAACTAACTGTCACACATCCTGCAGCATCAGGAGCACCTGAGGTACTAATAATTCCTCCAGTCATACTGTCATTAAATAACTCAGCTTGTGGGGTAAAATCAGTAGCACAAATCTTAAATTCATAAGATTTGGCATTGTCAATGGTAAACTCCCAAACATTTCCTGTTTTTCCATTAAAAGAATCTGTTCCATCACAAGTGATGGGTAGTGTTCTTGTACTATCTACTACCGCAGGAAAAGAGGTACATTGACTAAATAAATTTGCTTGTAAGCCCATAAATAAAAATAAGCTTAAAGTGTATTTCCCAATCATTTTAATATAATCTGATTTAATGTGTTCGGGAAAATAATTCGAAGTGGTAACCCCAATATTTTTTAAGCAAGGGTCTAAAAAGTGCTTCATAGTGTAAGAGATTTTTTAGTGATAAAAATTTAAATAGTGTTTCAAATAAAATTTAATAATATAAATAGTTTTAATATGTTACTGGACAAAGCAATACCTCTTAAGCCTGTCTTGTGCTAATAAGCACAGACAAGTATCTTAGTAAATAGCTATGGTCAAAAAAGATTGCCGTAGCCGATTACCCTAATACAGGTATTGGTTGTTTCTTAAAATTTGTTTGAAAGATTGATGAATGCTTTGACTAAAGATGTTCGTAGCAAATCATTTAAAATTGATTGCACGAAATATGCTCTTTTGACAATTGGCATCAATGCCGTCAAACGGGTCTACAAAGGTCGGTCTGTGGGAAGGTTTATGGATAACACATCATACATTTACTTATTAGTAATTATAATATGCGTTGGATGATTAAACTGACGTTTCTTGAAAACGTTTCGTTTATTCATAAAATAATAATATTATTTCAATAATATTTTATAATTAATTGCATATCAATTACTTATGATAAAACATTTAATACTCAATCAGTTAACCTTTTGTTTAAAAGCCGTTTTTAGGTTATTTAAAGAGCTTAAAAACTTTAAAATATAAATAAAACCAGGATATGTATTAGGAGTGTTATTTGAAGGGATCGTATGAACAAGAAGAAGATCATGGATGTGGAAGCTTATTGTTTGACCCTTACCATAACAAAAACAACGGTGGGCTTTTTACAAAGCGCCACCGTATGTTATCATCCCATAACCGATAATCTTTAGTGTTTCTAACTAAGTGTTGAATCTGAAAAAGCTACAGTGAAAACCTGTAATTAAGAATTTGAAAATTCTAATAAGAAATGTGTTCAAAAAGTTGATATAGTTCATGAGATCGTAATTTGTTAATTCTTAAACTAGTTAAAGTTTAATGGCTACAATAGTACCCAAAACGGAAATGGGAAAACAACAGGGATTAAAAACTTTTGTTGAGTGAGTTTCTGCTAAAAAATACTCAGCGAACTATGTGTGTGTTTTCGCATGGCAAATATAGATTATATAATCTATATAAAAGTACCTCAAATAGGGTATTTTTCGTGAGTAAAAAAAGTATAATATAAAAAACCCGCTCCATAAAATATGGAGCGGGTTGAAAATCACTAAAAAACTATTTAAAAATTTGAAAGTTGATGTTTGTAGTCTATCCTCTCTTACCTGGATCAACTAAAGTTTATGGGATGTAAACCATCAACTTTTTTATTTGGGTACATCTAATTATTTATCACAATCATCTTTCTAGTTGCAGAACCAAATGCTGTATCCAATTGGTAGTATAAAACTCCTGATGCATTTAGATCTTTCTTAGAAATTGTAATTTGATTTTGCCCTGCTTGATAAAATTTCTCTTGTTGAACAAGAACTTTTCCGTCAAGATTAAATACCGTAAGTGTAGCCTTAGAATCTGAAGGAATTTCAAATCCTATCACAGTCTCATTTGTAAATGGATTGGGCTTATTTTGATCAAGCTTAAATGCATTAAATTCTAACGGTTCTATAACTTCATTGTCAAAGATCAATGAAACATTAGATTCTTCTCCATCTGCGTTATAAGCAACAGCTTGTGTAAAGTCAGAATTAACTGTGAACACATCTTTTAAGAAAAGATTTCTTTTTGCTTCGATTTCAACTTCAAATAAATTTCCTTCCAAATTGGTACTTTCCACACTGTGCCATCCAAAAGTGATCGCACCTTCAGAAACCATATTCATTCCGAAATGTTGTTCCCCTAAATTTTCATTCAAGGCCTTCACATTTTTGATGTTAACGATACTCGGATCGAATCCGAAAGTGAATTGTATTGAATTAATTGAGGAAGTTTCTGACATTTCCACTAAGATAGATTTTGTTTCACCTTCTTTCAAGAGTTCATCGTGAGCTGATAAAATAATTTCATTGCCTCCATCTCTTGAATGAGATTCTTGCAAATTACTCGCTCTAGCAGAACAGTTTACATCACCAACTTTTACTGCAACGAAATTAATATTCATGTCTGCATCTAAGTTTGCAATATCATATTGCTCAGGAAAAGTTTGCGACCAAGGGTTTGAAGGATCTGAAAAAACATAAGCTTCATCAATAAACCTCCAACTTGTATTTGCACTAAAATCTGTAATTGCAAATAAGATCAATTGTCTCAATTGAACAATATCAAAAGTGGTGATCTGACCATCATTATTTACATCGGCAGCAATCATCTTGTAAGGAGACGATAGTAGATTTTGTCCTATAATATGTTGAGAGATCAAAACAAGATCGTAGGTAGAGACACCATTTAGAGGATCATTATCTTTGGTAGGTACTACAGAATAGTTTTGTCCAGTTAAAACTTCTGGAAAATCATAAACGCCATCTGTCCCAGTCATATCAACTGGTTCTATAGAATTTTGGAGATCAACCATTACTTCTTCAATCACATCATTTTCTTCATTAACTATTTTTCCCGCGACTCTTGAAGTTTCACCAGTTGATTCTGGCCCTAATACTAGGAAACTTTCCATGCATTCAGCAATAGGTCTATCATCTACTCCACCAACCCAAAATCTTACAAAGTAAGTTCGCTGCACACCTGCAGAAATAGAACCTCCTTGTACATTCCAAACTGGTCCATCACTTAGGTTTGACATAATGGTATTTGAAATTGTTGGGGTTTCATCAGCTGCATTATGACCAGTATATATTTCAAAGGTGTACAAACTCCAATCAACCGTTTGGCCTGGAACCTCAGCTAAAAGTATTTGATTTGGATTTCTGAAGCTACCAATTCTGATAATATTTTCGGCTGGAGCATCAGGGCAACAATCTTCAAAAGATACAGTGGATTCACATGTTGACATAAAAGAATCACAAGCTCTTGTTATATCCCAGGTCCGTGTAACCATGATTGTTGGAAAATTCGTTCTATCTTCTACATCTGGAGTTCTTGCAACAATCATTACATTATCATCACATAGCATATCCCCATTATTTAACATAGGATCTACCCAAGGAAAATTATCAATATCACAATCTATCGGTGTTGGTTGAGTTGGGCATGGTACATCAATAGCTGGCTCAGTAATATTTAATGTTTGAGTACATGACGTATTTGATGCAACACCATCTACAAATACTGTATAAGTTCTTAAGACTGTTCCAGTACTGCAACCGTTATCATTCATGAGCGCACCATCCGAAATCATTATTTCCGCAGTAGGCATGTCGCAAGTTGTGCTTAGAATAGGAAGGGGTCCTATTTGGGTATCTGTAGTGTAGTCATTACAATTTACATTTAAAGGGTCTGTCAATGCTCCACACTCAATTGAAATTACATCTTTGACAATAGCTTCGCACATACTTATTGAAGTAAGACCACAGCCATCCGTTGCTCTGATCACGACCATGACAGAGCTTGTAGCTCCATTAACAAAATCACAAGTAACTGTCACACAACCTGCAACAAAAGTAGGATCAGATCCATCTAAAGGCATTAAACCGATCTCTAATAGTGCCACCGAACAATTATCTGTTGATCCCGCTCCGATCACATCTGCACACAACATGGCTTCTTGATTTGAATCAAGATCAATTGTAGGTGCATCACAATGTGCTGAAGGTGTAACACCATCTCTGACATCGAAATATTTTGAGCATACTACAGAGATATTTCCACAAGCGTCAGCAACTGTAAAATCAGCTCTATAAAATCCTTTTGTTAAAGCAAACATCGTACCTTCTCCAGTTTCAAGTGTTCCTCCACCTGATTCTACCTCAGCCTCTGTACCTGAAAATACTTCAATTGTAAAATCATCTACATCGCAACATAAATCTGTAGCTGCAGGATTGTATACACTAAGATCTTCGGTAATTGAGCAATTTGACATTATGGTCAACACAATTTCATTGTCCTTGCCACCTTCTTCAATATCTCCAGGACAAGCACCGTCATCAAAAGTTGGAGGTGTTGTATCCAAAGTTTTTACAAGTTGAGTAAGGAGTATTGGATCGCTAGAATTACACCAATCGATCACATGCCATTTTCGTAAAAATTTTGATTTTACTGGACAAGAAAATGCAGTTGGAGTATCCTCTTTTTGACCAAGGCTAATTTTGCAATTATCATGTTGGCCAACCAAAGAAACATTTGTAACTCCATCAGGCAAGGTATAATATGGAGCAAATCTTATGTCAATAGCAGCAAGTGTTGCTGCTGATAGATCATCACTACCATCTCCTGTACATTCAGCTTCATAAGGCTCTACCATCACACAACTAATATCTGGCGCTAAAACAAAAATATATTCACTGCATGAACTTGACACTCCATTGTCAGCAGTTGCCGTCCATGTTCTTTCGATTATATGAAGGACATCAAAATCGCAGGTTCCTGCAACAGGAGCTCCAGGATAATCAGCCGGAATTAAAACATTTCGATCTGGTTGAAGCTGATCTGCAAATCCATCTCCATCTGTATCTGTCAAAGCATTCAAATCAATGTCCATACCTCCAACTGTAAAAATTCCACATTCGCCTAAAATATTATCTTCAGCAGTTGGTACTGGATCAGTTCCACAAGCCAAAAACATTGGTGCGTCAGAAGGTATAGTTATTCCACAAAAGTTTACAGTTGATTTATCTCCTAACATGCACATTGGCGCAGAATTATTAACTACTACTGCTGTAAAACAGCTCAGCATGGAACAAAATTCTGCTGAACTCTGGTCTGTACAATCTTCATAATAGCACACTCGAAGTGTGACGTCATAAGTCCCTAGCGCTGCAATAGGAATTGCATCATCAAACCAATTTACTCCATCTATGGAAATTTCATAAACAAAACAATCAGCGCCCATTGTATTTTCACAAATTGTGTTTTTGATCACATCTTCAATCTTTATTTCTGTCGAACAATTAAGTGTTGAAGTATACTGTCTAGTACCTCCTTTGCAGGTTAGGTGAACACTGTTCACACATAGCTGACAAGAGGCTGATTCGACTGGGCAATTCATATCTACAAAAAACCACTTGACATTATAGCAACCAGGATTTAATCCGTTAACAGCTGTACCGTAAGCAACAGCCATTTCGTCAAAAACGCCGTCGTCGTTTTCATCAATTACATAAGATAGATCGTCTAATTCAAAACAAGATCCTGTAATTACTGGGTCATCCAGTTGAAGGCCTGTTATATCACAATCTTCCATCGAAAGTGCTTCAGTTTGTTTTGAACAGGTAATGGTGCAAGTTGTGCAAGAAGTTATTAAAGTAAAATCTGCCCAACTTCCAATGCAGTCATGTTCATAGACAACTAAAAAGATTGGTCCAGCCTCACAACTATTGAAGGTATATTCTACACAATTTCCATTTGCTGCAACTGCAAAGGATTCAACAAATGTAGATTGATCTGACCAAAATTCAACGTTTGGAAAATCTCCATTACTGTTTTCGCAAACTGTAAATTCATACGTAGTATTAGCAGCAAGAGTGACCTGGTATTCGCCACCTGCTTCAACCGTGGGTGTACTTGTACATCCTGATGTGAAATCAAATTGTCCATCTAACACCTCAGTTGCTACTGGTGTATCAACATTAAATGGGTTTGGATCACAAGGATTTTGAGAATAAGCTGTAAAAATACAGCAGAACGTTAGGCCCATAACACTAAATAGATTTTTCAGTTTCTGAGGACTAACGTTTAAATTAAATAATAAACGTCTAGCGTGTTTCATAATGCTAATTTTGATAATTAAAAAGTTTTCAAATAATAATAAAACCATCATTACTCTGAATGAGGGGGTACCATTAATGCTTACAATTGTATTATATATTTTGATTTATTTAGTTGAAAACTGCGTTAAAAATACTCGTCATAGCTAAGTCTATGACTGCGTTTTTTGGCTTGCTTGCAAAAGATAAAAACAAAATCTATTGAAACAGTGTAAACCATAAATGGCATAACTCTTCAATAGGGGTTCTCAAAATGCATCAATATGATCAGGAGGTCTAAAGATTAATTCATCAGAATTAGTTCAGCCTCTTTAATAAAGTTGTATTAAATTTTTCTTGGCAGGTATTAGTTCTGAATATGGGATTAATCACATATCAGATAATCCTGATCTTGGAAGGGTCTCAAATGAGTGTTCGAGATATTGTTTTTTGTTTGTGACTACAAAGTGCAGAAGAAACTAATGATAAAAAATGTTGATGTGTTGTTTTTGTGACTCGATTTCATATGTAAAAATATCGGTATTTGAATGTCTAAATGAACGTCACTTTCCCAGAATATTCCTATTTCGCTATATGTTTGTAGAGTTTAACCTAATTGAATAAACACATTTTCTACATATAAAAATGAAATAATATGTGATATTTTTTCGATAAGATTTTTTTCAAATAGACCCAAAAAAAACGTCCCTCTGCTTGTGTTAAGCAAAGGGACCCATCCCAAAAACCGATTTAAACTGTGTTTAGATATTTCTTTTTCTAAACTTTTTAGAATGTTTAGTTATTTGTTTGTGTGTCTTTAATCTTAGTGTGTTATGTGTAAAATAGTTTTTTGCCCGTTCCGGTTCGCTCCTCAAATGTCCCCCGGACATTTGCCCTGCGGGTTCGTCGGAGGTTACTAAAACCTATCTATATTATTTTTATAATTCCTCCCCTATCTGTACCTCCTCATCCGTTCCGGTTCGCTCCTCAAGTGTCCCCCGGACATTTGCCCTGCGGGTTCGTCGGAGGTTACTAAAACCTATCTATATTATTTTTGTAATTCCTCCCCTATCTGTACCTCCTCATCCGTTCCGGTTCGCTCCTCAAATGTCCCCCGGACATTTGCCCTGCGGGTTCGTCGCTCTTCCACAAAAACCGATTTAAACTGTGTTTAGATATTTCTTTAGTGTGTTTAGATCATAGTGTGATTGATCTTTTATTTTCTTTTGGAATGTTGTTGTTATTGTTTTTTTAAAAAAAAGATAGAGGTGGAGGTCTTTCGACCTCCACCTTATCTTTAGTCTTTACAAATTCTTAGTCTAGAAGAATCATCTTCTTAGTCGCTGAATCTGTATCTGTATCTAACTGATAGTAAAGAACGCCTGTTGCTTGAAGTTCAGCTCTGTCTATTTGGACTTCGTTGTAACCTCTTGCAAAATCGCCTTCTATTACTTTCATCATCTTTCCTGAAACATCATATACCTTCAATGTTGCAGCAGTTGCTTCTGGTAAACTAAACCCGATCACTGTTGACTCATTGAATGGGTTTGGCTTGTTCTGCATTAATTCGAACGCACCTCCCGATACTACTGTTCCGTTTGTAGTGTTGAATCCTATCGCAACATCACTTAACTCACCTTCTGCATTGTATGCTTCTGCCTGAGTGTACTTGCTGTTGATGCTGATCACGTCATTCAAGAATGCATTTGCCTTCGCTGTGAATGTGATTGAGAACAATGTCTCATCATTTCCTACAGTTATTGCTTTTGCTTCGTTGTATGATGTTGTGATCACACCTTCATCAAGTAATGTTGTTCCGAAGTTGTTTTCTCCTACATTCAATGCTCCTCCTTTTGTTCCTACAAACTCTACAGCTGATCTGTCATAGTTTAAAGTGAACTGGTATCCATTGATGTTTGTAAATTCATTCGCCATGAAATCTACTGTGTAAGTTTCTCCTGCTACCATTTCAGTATTATCAACATTCAATACCAATGTTGTTGGCATCTCTCTGTCATTTGTACCTAGTAGAGTATTTGGATTCGCTGTTCCGTTGATATCTCCTATCTTGATCGCAAAGAAATCTGCTAACAACTCACCGTTTGTTGGTAAGCTTGCTACGTTGATTACTTCTGGGAATGTCTGTAACCAAGGGTTAGTTGGTACTGGGAAGACATAATCCATATCAACAAATCTCCATGAGTTATTGTTAGGGAAATCACTGATCACAAATAAGATCAATTGTCTCAACTGAACCATATCAAATGTTGTTACTGTTCCACTGTTGTTCACATCAGCTGCTATCAACTGGTAAGGTGAAGTCAATGGTGAAGTTCCAATGATATGCTGGCTGATCAATACTAGGTCATAAGTACTCACTCCATTTAATGGTTGAATATCTTTTCCTGGTGTTACTGTGTAGCTACTTCCTACTGGTAAGTTAGGGAAGCTGTACTGTCCTGTAATACCGTTTGCTGCTGATGTTCCGTTAACGTCTACCATTACCTGGTCTACATCTTCGAAATCTTCAGTTACGATATCTCCCTGAATAGCAGCTGAACCACCTCCAGTTCCCGGGCAGTTACCCAAGTTATCCTGTGCTATGATGTATGTCTCACAGAAATCACTGTTTCCTGCTGAATCTGTTACCCAGATCTCTACATTTACAACGCCTCCTGGTACGTCATCACAACATACTTCAACCTCTGTTTGTGGAGGACCTGTGTCTCCTACTCTTCTGATCAATACTGATGCTTCGATGTCTTCATCTTCATCACAGTTGTCAAAAGCATACTCTAACAAGTGAGCTGCAGGAATTGCAACACAACCGTCTCCGTCGTTCATTACTTCTACTGAGATTCCATTTAAACATACTGGTGTTGGATTCTTACAATCTTCTACACAGAATTCAAATGTTTCACTTAC
>ENA-ORXM01000593-ORXM01000593.1-marine-metagenome-genome-assembly--contig:-NODE-593-length-61405-cov-10.621837_pt1 | contig 61405 bp, 66 predicted proteins | sample MGYA00237867_ERZ511480 | MGnify/ENA primary metagenome ERZ511480 (study PRJEB26309, sample SAMN06266103) | marine metagenome | isolation source: Algal blade | place: United Kingdom:Sidmouth, United...
CCCGAGGCGAAGTACGTGCTGTAAAATCTTCAATAACTTTATTGCGGTAGGTTGCTAAATAATCTATTTAAAACGTATCTTTGCAGCCATTTTAATGAAATTCAAATTATTGCATCATGGACGCTATCAATTATGTACACGAGCAGCTCAATTCAAAGCACAGTCACCCCGATTTCGGCCCAGGCGACAATATTGCAGTGAGTTACAAGATTATCGAGGGAAGCAAAGAGCGTATTCAGATATTTAAAGGTGACGTGATCCAACTCAATGGGCACGGAGCTACGAAAACTTTTACGGTGCGTAAGATCTCTAATGGAGTTGGAGTCGAGCGGGTATTCCCATTCTCTTCACCTATCATCGACGATGTGAAAATCTTGAAGCGAGGTAAAGTGCGTCGTGCCAAATTATATTACTTGAGAAAACTTGTTGGTAAGAAAGCTCGTATCAAAGAAAAGAGACGTATCAAAGCATAATCTGCTTTGTTTAAAAATAAATGGCCATTGTCTAAAACTGACAGTGGCCTTTTTCATTTATATGATTCTCTCTCGTACATTCGTTCTGTAGTTCTAATAATCGATATTTATGTTGGCTCAATGTTTTCAATATATTTCCTCTCGCTTGATAATTGCCCTGGTGCTGGTCTGCTATTTCATCACAGCGTGTACACCAGAAGGTCCACCTGCGGAAGAACTCATATTGGGTAAATGGAACAAGCACATTATCTTCCCATACTCCAACTGATAGGGAGTCGGCACGAACTCCTATTTCGATGATAGAATCGGCATCTCGTTCAGCCGACTCAGGCACAAGACCCCCGCTAAATCCAAAGCCTATAACTCTGTCGGCTTGGCGTTTCAAAACCGGCGGGTCACCTTCGCCGGAAACATCCAAAGAAATATCTTTTTCAAATGTGATATAAGGCTCGGCGGCTTCTTCGAGGACATCTTCAATTGAGAGTATATCGTGGATGACGTCACCTTCATCCCCGCGCAGAGAGAGCTGTGCGAGGATTTCGCGGCATCTCTGGGCTTGCGATAACATCAACGCAGCGTCCTCGCCTAAATGAGTCTTGCTATCCAGCTCTCGCGTCATTTCTTTGGCAATAACCTGAATGGTCGCCAAAGGCGTGCCGAGCTCATGCGCGGCGGCGGCGGCCATACCGCCAAGGGCAGAGAGTTTTTGCTCATGGGCTAAGACCGCCTCAGTCGCCGCGAGCGCATTGGCCATAGTGCGGCTTTCACGGGTCGCGCGCCAAGCATAAAGTGAGGTAAAGGCAGAGCCAATGATAATGGCGCTGAACACGCCAAGCCTGAATCTTACAGGAAGCTCGAAACTACCTGGCGGCGACCACGGCAAGGGCTGGCTATTATAGATAAGCCCAAAAGAAAAAGCCGTGGCGAGCAGGCCGAGGCTTAGCAGAACTTTTTTGTTTAAGGTCGTGGCGCTGGTCACAACGGGCGCGAGGAATAGTAACGCAAAGGGATTGGCCATGCCTCCGGTCAGCCAGAGCAAGGCAGCAAGCTGTAGAAGGTCAAAACCCAATTGCAGTCCCGCTTCGCGGTCACCGACACGGCGGTCCAGCTCAAATGAAGCGGTGACGACCACATTCACCAAAATACTAAGCCCAATCATTGCTAAGCATGGAAGCAGTGGGAATTCAAAACCCAAGACCTGCGAGACGATTAATAAAGCTAAAGATTGTCCCACCACCGCGCACCAGCGCAACAGGACCAACGTACCCCGCCGCAACTGGCCGGATGTATTCGCCCGCTTTCTTACAGGCGCAGGGCCCGAGGCCTCTGAGGTGGCAGGTGCGTCAGTTGGCGGCTTGACGGCGGCGGTGCTAAGGGTCAAATCGGGGGCGTTCATAATACCCTTATAAAGACGAGACTTCGCAGATGAAAGCCATGATAAATTTTGCCGCAAGCGCGCTTTTCGCTTTAAGCCTAACGGCCTGCGGGCAGCCCACAGCTAAGGTCGGGAAAACGGTCACTTCAGGCACGGCGGATATTGGCGGAGATTATACACTCACCAATCAAGATGGAGACACGGTCACGCAAGCTGCAGCCCTCGGTAAGCCGCAGCTTATTTATTTTGGCTTTTCTTATTGCCCAGACATTTGCCCGACGGCGCTGCAGAAAATGGGCGCCGCTCAAGCGCGTATTGATCCAGAAGGCGATAAATTAAGTTACTTTTTTTTCTCTGTCGACCCCGAGCGTGATACAGCTGAAAGCCTCAAGCTTTATGTCACGGCCAATGGATTTCCTGAAGGTCTACAAGGCCTGACGGGAACGCAAGAGCAAGTAGATGTCGCCAAATCGGCGTTTAAGGTTTATTCTCAAAAAGTGCCTACACCTGACAGCGCCGCCAACTACACAGTTGATCATTCTGATATTATTTATTTGATGGATAAGGACGGAAAATTCGTTGAGTTTTTCTACGGCCAAAGTACCGTCCCGGAAATGGCCGCTCGTATAAACATGCATCTACAGACAGGTCAGTAACAAGACCGACTATTGCTACAGTGCAACCGCGCCCTAAGGCGATTTTAGGAGTGCTGAAAAGATCTTAATTGCCTTGACGGGGGCTTCGCCTCTACGCCCCTCGCGGTTTTGGCCTCTGGGGCCGCGCTGACCCCGTTCAGCATTGTGGTTGGCTTTGTTAAAGTCATCCTCACAACACCGACGAGGCACCTTGAGACATAAGGTTGGCTATTGGTGACAAAATAAACATAGACCCCGTTAAGCTTGCCGCCATTACATTCATCGAGGCGGGCTTGGCCGCTATCATCAAACCCGCTGACCTAAGTAAAGTCCTCCTTTTTTTTTACCGCGTCAGTCTCAAAATACGATTCCATATAACGCACCATTTCTGTGTTAACCGTCATAGTTTCAGTGTCACATTTGCGTCACTGAAAAGACATTAAACCTTCAAAAAACTGTCATTGCTACGTCATGAAATTAGATGATTTACCGCCCAAACAAAACTCGGAGGTTAGGGTGAACATCTCAAATATTAAGTTATCTCATATATTGCTTTCAACATCGCTCATTGCGCTGGGCACAGCCGTTCCAACAATAGCTTCCGCGCAAGTTCTGTCCGGAACAGTCACGGATGCCAGCGGGCAGGCTCCGTTTGAAGGCGCGATTGTTACGCTTGGCGAAACAGGCCGACAAACTTCCACCAACCGGTTTGGTGAATATCGCTTTTCAAACATTGCGCCGGGCACTTACAGCGTCAGAACATCCTATATTGGCACGGATGACGTGCTCAATACCGTGACCGTTCCTGCGGCCGGTACAGAGCTTAATATTACACTCGGATCAGATGTTGATTACATTGACAATATCATTGTTGTCGGCACGCGCGCGGCGCAGGCTAATGCGCTAAATCAACAGCGCGCCGCCGATTCAATTAAGACGATTATAGATTCAGATGGTTTAGGTAATTTTCCTGATACAACCGTTGCGGATTCGTTGCAGCGGGCTGCTGGTATTTCCATCGAGACTGACCAAGGCGAAGGCCGTTATGTCTCTATACGCGGATTAAACACAGATTTAATTTCGTCCTCCATTAATGGCGTGCGTACGCCGTCACCCGAAGATCGCCGCGGCGTCATGCTTGACGGTGTTCCGTCAGACCTGCTGGACGGTATTGAGGTTCAAAAATCTCTGACACCGGATGTTGATGCGGACAGTCTCGGCGGAGTTATCAACCTCAAAACCACCTCGGCTTTTGACCGCAAAGATAATTATGCTCGCGCGAAACTCGAGGGTACATATAATGAGATAAGCGAAACTCTTTCTCCAAAAGGAACGTTGACGCTCTCAGATACTTGGAATGACACATTAGGGGCGGCGGTCTCGCTCAGCTATCAAAATCTCAATATTGAATCCCATAATAATGAGATTGCGGAATGGGGTTTTGATGACGATACCGGACAAATCATTCCAAATGATGATTATGAACAACGTTGGTATGACATACAGCGTGAGCGCATCGGTCTTGTCGCTAACGTCGATTGGCGGCTAAACGAGTCGACAGACCTTTATCTGCGGACACTTTTTAACCGTTATGAAGATGATGAAGACCGCAATAAATTTGAAGTGCGCGAATTTGACGAAGAAATCATTGCGGCTGACGCTAATAGTGTCAGCATTCGCCGCGGTGAGGTCGATGCAGAGGTTCGCCAGCGCAAGGAAATCCGCGAAATCCAAACTTATTCCGTCGGCGGCAAAACACTGACAGGTCCTTGGACGTTTGAGTATCAAGGATCTTACGCCTTTGCCACGGAAGACGATAGCGATAATCATGATGCGCGTTTCCGTTCAGGGCCTGAACAGCGCGATAGCGATGGCGGCTCTGTGACGCTTGATTATTCCAACCCGCAGCAACCTGTCCTTAGCGGACAAGCGCTCGGCTTCTTGCAGGACGCATCAAATTACCAGCTTGATTCATTTGAGATTGAAGACACGATCAATGAAGATACTGAATATGCGCTTCAGCTTGATATTGCGCGGGAGAGCGTCATTGGTAACATGCCTGTGGAATGGAAAGTCGGGGCCAAATATCGCGACCGCAACAAATTCCGCGATCAAAATTTCAGCTTTTTCGAGCCGGACGAAGATGTTGAGCTTATAGATTTCATTGACTCTAATGCCGAAATTACAAATTGGCGCTTGGCTAACCGCATGTTCCGTTGGCCTGATGCGGATCTGACACAAGCCTTAATCGGTAGTTTCACGGATGACGAATTTATTGATGATGACAGCTTGCTGGAATCCTCAGTCGGTGATTTTGAAATCGACGAAACTATCCTTGCGGGTTACGGCATGGGCACATTCGAACTGGGCGATACAACCATCATCGCCGGGGTGCGGGTCGAAGCCACGGATACGGATTTGCAGGGCAATATCTTTGACGTTGAAGAAGAAACAGTGACATCGCGAGAGGTTTCTAATGATTACACAGACATTCTGCCAAGCTTGAATATCCGTCATAACCTTACAGAGAAACTCGTGGGCCGCGCCGCATATTATGCCGCCATAGTGCGCCCGTCTTTTGGCGAGGTCGCCCCTCGCGCCATCATCAATTTGGAAGATGAAGAAGTGATTGACCCTGTTACAGGTGATGAAATCGAAGTCGAGTTTTTCGAAGCTGAAATCGGCAATCCTGACCTTAAGCCCTATAGCGCCAATAACTTTGACTTAAGCCTGGAGTATTACCCGACTAATCTCTCTGTTTTCTCTGTCGGTGTGTTTTACAAAGATATTTCAGACGCCATTTTCTCAACTCGTATCAATGATGATGTAACTGTTGCGGGGCTTGTGCCTGACAGCTTGGATCTGTCTTTCCTTCCGGATAATGTGCTGTCTGATCTGCGCCGTGTGGATACATTTATCAATGTCGATAAGACCGAAGTTTACGGCATTGAGTTTAATGTCGTTCAGAACCTTGGCGATCTGAATGACTCGCTGGACGGGTTTTTAGTGTCGGGTAATCTGACACTCACGGACAGCAAGGCTACACTTCCTAATGGCCGCGAAGTGCCGTTTTTAAAACAGGCCAATACCGTGGCTAATGCGCAAATCGGATATGATAAAGGCAAATGGGATTTGCGCCTTTCTGCCAATTACCGCAGTGAATATTTGGACGATTTGGTCGGTGAGAATTTTGACCGCTACACCGATAAGCGCCTGCTGGTTAGCGCCTCTGCGAAATACAAATTCTCCAAACAGCTGCAACTTTATGTCGAAGGTAAAAACCTGCTGGATGAGCCAGAATATTATTATTTCGGAGATAAGTCCCGGCTGTCTCAATATGATGAATTTGGGTCAAGCTTCGTCTTTGGCGCGCGGTTCACATATTAATCCATAGGTAGAGGTTAGCTATGAAAAAAGTGTTTATTACGGCTCTCTTGGGCCTAACGATTTCGGGCTGCGCTAAGGGGCCTTCATCATTTGTGCCGAATGTTAAGGCTGCTTTTGAAACGCCTGTCATGGCGAGTGAGGGCGACGCGGCAGATGATCCTGCGATCTACATCGGGGCGACTGGCACGGGCTTTATCGCCGGGACAGATAAACAATCCGGTTTATATATTTATAATCTGGACGGAACCGAGCGTGAATACATGCCTTTGGGCACACTGAATAATGTCGATTTGCGCGAAGGGTTTACTTACCGCGGAAAGAGTTATGTTTTGTTGGTCGCGAGTAATGACGAGATCAATAATATCACGGCATTGCTTTATGATCCGGCTGCGGACAGCTTTATAAAGCCGGAAGGCTACCAGATACCAACAGGTGAGCTTTCGCCTTACGGGATTTGCCTAGGTAAGTCTGTGAACGGAACCTTCCATGCCGGCCTGACAACAAAAGCTGGGATTTACGAGCAGCATATTATTTCCGAGGTGGACGGCAAAATGAGCGCCAAAAAGGTCCGCTCATTCTCGACAGGCACCAAGACAGAAGGTTGCGCCTTTGATGACCGCACGCGCCAGCTCTACATCGCTGAAGAAGAGGGCGGATTATACCGCTATCCTGCGTCGCCTTCAGGCAAGGACGAGCAGATTGTTATCGCGCCGGCGGAATCTCACGGCATGACCGCAGATCTCGAAGGCGTCACGGTCTATGAGCAAGGCCGCAATGGCGGTTATGTTCTTGTCTCCTCACAAGGGAATAATAGTTTCGCCGCTTTTAGCCTGCCTGATCATAAATTTGCCGGACGCTTTAGCGTTGAGGACGGGGGTGTTGACGGCGTCAGCACAACGGACGGTATTGCGGTAACGTCAACGCCGACAGTCCGTTTTCCGAAAGGCTTTCTGGTTGTGCAAGACGACATGGACGAAACCTCTCCGTCCGAATCGGCGAAGAAACAAAATTTCAAAGTTATCGACTGGCGGGAGATTGAAAGTGTGTTGCAGGTGGCCGAGTAGCGTTTCACTTTAGAAGTCTTACCTATTCGCGCCGGGCACCCATTTCACGTCCGTCTCGCCTTGATCATTGCACCACCTGGCGGCGACGAAGAGGAAGTCTGAGAGACGGTTTAAATAAGTCAGCGCAGCTGGAGTTATCGGCTGCTCAGCGGCGAGTGCGACACAGACACGCTCGGCACGTCGGCAGACGGTTCGGGCTTGATGAAGGTAGGCGGCAGGCGGAGATCCTCCTGGCAGGACAAAACTCGTCAGCGGCTCCAAATCAGCGTTCAGCTCATCTAATTCCTGTTCGAGCCGCGTGGACTGCGTCTCAACCATACGCAGCGCATATTCGCTGTCCTCCGCGCCTTTGTCGGGCAGGGGCGTAGCCAAATCCGCGCCCAGATCAAAGAGATCATTTTGTATGCGCGAGAGCATGTCATCCAAACGGCGGTTCTCCAGATGCAATCTGACAAGACCGATCACGCTATTTGTTTCATCAACATCGCCATACGCCCGCACACGCACGTCGTCTTTGGACAGGCGTGAGCCATCGACTAGACCTGTTGAACCGTCATCGCCCGTGCGCGTATAAATCTTGTTGAGTTTTACCATTGGGGGTTAACCGCCGCGGCCTTTGGTTTGGATGTAAACGGTCAAAAGCAACAGCCCGACCGCAACAGCTTGGCCCATGACGCGGCGGCGCATCCAAATATTAGACGCCTGACGCGCCTCATCTGTTTTTCCGCCCATATTCTTTGCGCCCAAAACGAGCGTCAAAAGCACAAAAGCAAATGCGGCGCCTGTTAAAATCCAGAGAATTATCATTGTCTATATCCTTTAGCTCTAGCCCTCTTAAAACAGATAGGTATCATTTCAAAGATATATACGGTCCGGCGGCGATAATGACCTGCGGCTATTTTGCCTCGAAAATCTCAACGATCGTTTTGCCGCCCTTATTCGCGCCGCGATACATGCCGGGTGTGTTAAAAGAGAAAGTGTAATTGCCCTCTTCATCAATGGCGATAACGCCGCCATCGCCTTCCATGTCGGTCAGGGTTTTATGGATGACGTGATTAGCGGATCCGGAAATCGACTCGCCCAGATATTCGCGGCGGGAACAGATGTCGCGGGCGATACCTGCGCGAATGAAAAACTCGCCTGTGCCTGTCGCAGAGACAGCGCAATAGCGGTTATCGGCATAAGTGCCAGCGCCAATAATAGGCGCGTCGCCGACCCGTCCAAATTCTTTCGCTGTCAGCCCGCCCGTAGAAGTCGCCGCCGCAAGGTTGCCGCAGCCATCTTTGGCCACCGCGCCGACTGTGCCATATTTCGTTTCAGGCGTATCGAGAAAGCTGTGCTTCTTGGCTTTATTAGCCTTCACCTTTTTCTTCATCTGATTATAGCGGCGCTTAGTATAAAAATATTTGGGATCGACAATTTCGATATTTTCCTGCTCGGCAAAGGCTTCCGCCCCTTCGCCCTGCAGCATCACATGGCGCGATTTTTCCATGACGGCTCTTGCAAGCACGATAGGGTTTTTCACTGTGGTCACGCTGGAGACAGCACCTGCATTACGGTCCCGCCCATCCATGATGGCGGCGTCGAGCTCGTTCTTTCCGGCAGCAGAAAACACCGCGCCTTTACCCGCATTAAATTTCGGATCATTTTCCATCGCCATAACAACAAACTGCACAGCGTCCAGCGCGCTATAACCTTCTTTAAGCATAGTGCCGCCAAGGGTGAGCGCCTTGTTCAAAGATTTGCGGTAAGCCGCCTCGCGTTTATCTGTCATGTTGGCCTTGAGAATAACCCCAGCCCCGCCGTGAATGGCGAGGGTGTAATCATTCCCGCTCGGACAGTTGGGCGAAGGAACGTCAGCAGCTATGGCGGGCGAGGCTAGCGATAATGCCGCGAGAGTAAGAATGAGGTTGCGCATATTAATCTCCATTATTGCCTGTATAGCAAAAATTCCATCCACAACAAATGGCTTCGCCTCTCTGGTTAATTGGGCCGTAAAAATTATTCTAGGGCAAATTCTATTTTAGACAGGACAGACCATGCTCTCTGACTCAGACCGCGCCGAGCAACTCGGCCAAGCCACCCGCGAAAAACTCAAGCAATTCGTCGCCCGTATCGAACGGCTCGAAGCCGAAAAGACTGAACTCGCCGCCGACATCCGCGAAGTCTATGCCGAAGTGAAGACATTTGGCCTAGATACAAAAATTATGCGCAAAGTCATTTCAGCCCGCAAAAAAGAAGCTGCCGAACGCGCCGAAGAAGAAGCGCTCCTGGATATGTATATGGAAGTCGTCGAGGACCAAGCCTAAAATTTTGCGCCCTCTATCCAATCTCCGCGTCGTAAAATGCTCGAATGCCCAAAGGCGTCCTTCGCATTTTCTCCTAAAGCTTGAATTGAGGGCGCAAAATTTACGTTCCGCACTGCCTCGTCTCGTCGTCGTCAAATTCTTGAATGCCTAAAGGCGTCCTGCGAATTCCCTCCTAGAGACGGAAGCAGATAGAGCGCATATTTGTGATTTCATGTCGGGTCTGATCTCAGCGCATCACGGAAAGTACGAGTGTACTCGATGGCGATTGCGCATGAATGGAATATGAACAACAGCTTTGGTATATTAATATATTAACAATGTGTTAACTATTAAGGTCTCTACCTTATAAAGACTCGAAGTCCATAACGATTCGAGCCAGCTGTGCGATTGACTTAACTAACCGTCAAACGAAGAGCAGCTATTTGAAAGGGTATCTAATGCTCTATAAAAACTTCGATCATAGGAATTTTAAAGCTAATCTGGCAATGAGCTCTCTGCCATCAGATTGGGACTCACTCTTGCAGTTACTCGGTCTGATTATTGTGGCCGACAAAAAAACTTTAGAAGTAGAAGTCGATACATTTCTGGATGCCGTTGAAGAGTTACGCGACGTTATTGATCCAACCATATCTCTTACGCGGAATATGGCCCGAGATTGGTTTATTCTAAATAGAGAAAAGCTAGAGGACATTATCGATAGTTTGGCTTACGACAAGGCCATTTGCAAAGCCCTCGCACCAATTGAATCAATACCTCACAAAAGGGAAGTCATTCTTAAAATGCTAAGCATAGCCATTTCAGATAACGACTTTGCGGATGTAGAAAAAGGTCTGATAAAAAAGACAATTCTCTATTGGAACATCCCGGTTTTACACTAATAGCGCTTGGATATATTTAATTTTTTCACAGCAAAATTAAAGGGCTTTTTATAAAGCCATTTCTGGCTGATGCTCGGTATTTGTTAAAGGTTTCATAAATAACAATATCCTTCTATTTTGGCGAATGCTGCCATATCGATCAACATTAGCAGCGACCTTCTTTAGGCGGTATTGGCCACTCGGCTAATGTTCGCTTCTGACCTCAAACAGACATCTATCCTTGCTCAAAACACCCTTTTTCTTAAGCCTGACGCGCATTTAACAAACTCTATGCTAGACCTACGTACTCTCGGTTATATTGGGCCCGTTCCCTCTGAATGGACAGGCAATCGCGTAGGTTTGTTTTCAGAGAGACGGTGAGGCTGAGCATCGAACGTTACGACTTCGACTGTGCCGGGTCTCTGTGGAGACGAAGATAAGATGCCCGAGCGGCGTGGTCAGGTAGCGACAGCTATCGTACAGTCCATGACTCCGCGATCACAGGGCCTCCACAGAAAAATCGCCGCCGTGAGAGCGATCTCTCGTAAAACATTTTTATTTCTTCGGTGTTCCGTCGGGACATCGCTCTCACGGGCTGTCCGCTTTTTGGTTGCCCATGACATGTTTAGGTTTTCATTTAAAAAAAGCCGAGTCTCCTGACAGCGTAGCTATATTTGATATCAGCGTCTGAGACACTTTTTCAATTCTATAAATTTACGTTCGACTTTTGTTCTAATTGTGCTACAAGGACTTATGTCGGGTGAGTATGACAAACAGCAATGGCAGGCCGAGCAAAGCGCGCGCGATTCCGCTATTGAAAAGCAACGCGAGAAAGAGCGTAAAACGCGCGAGCGAGCGGCCCGTAATGCGCGGCGTAAATTAGAGCGCCTGCACAGAACGCTCTCCGACAAGGGCGAGATTACAGAGTTTGAAAATGAATTTGGCGAAAGCGTCGTAGAGCGGCTCGATAAATTTGGCTCAGCTTTCCGCGACCGCGAAAAGGGCCGTCCCGGTGACGCGCTGAGCTTTGCACAAAAGCGGGTCGTTGCGGCGATGAATAAAAAAGTCAAAGAGCTGAAGAAAAAGCCTGTAGATAATAATGACCCCGATAGGGATTATGAACGCACAGCGGACCGCTGGAAAAACACGGATAAAAAGCGCGGCTCTAGTTTTAAGCCCAAAAAGAAGCCTAAATTCACGCCGAGAGTACGAAATATCGAAGATGATATGCCGCCAGAAACTCAAGTGTTAGCAACTCAAGATAAAGACTCCGAGACTTTCATCCCTGAATATCGGCCTGAAGCCAAAAAACCCTTTTTACGTCTTGTGAAAAACGAACCATAAAAAAGCCCGCTCCAGCGTTTTGACAACGCAGGAACGGGCTTTTATTCGGTTAGCCTTTAGGCAGTTTTAGAAACGGGCTTTGAAACCTACATTAATCGCATGAGCTTCGGTCTGCTCGTTCGAGACGAGCTGCGGCGCAACGAATGGAATGAAGCCTTTATTATAGACATATTCCGCGCCGAAATCTAGGAAGTCATTGACGGGATACTCAAGTGACAAAGCGTGCTGTTGGTTTTTCTCAAAGCTGCTATTGAAGATCGGGTTTCCGAAATCATCACTGATGTTGCCCCAAGAGCCGACAGCTGAGATAGCTAAGCGGCGACCATTTGGTAGCATCGGTTTGACTCGCGCCTGAGCGACCAGAACATTTAACTTCTCATCAAAGTTGATGTTATTGATATCTGTCGTCGATCCCGTAGGGTCATTGAGATATTGCGGGAAGGGCGTTCCGTCCGGCAGTTGCGGAATTGCGGCGGCCCAAGGCTTAAGCGTTGTTGTGTATTCGACCATAAGATCCAAGAACGCGCTGTTATATTCCGCAAAGGCATTTACGACGCTGTTGCGATATTCAATAAAGTTGTCTGGCGCTGTGCCATTAACGCGGCCTTGGAAAGTATGGGCCGTGAAGTTATCGCGGTAAATACTATCATGCAAATAGCCACCGCCTAATGTGAAGGCTTTGCTGCCGCCAAGGCGGAATTCTTTTTCGCCGTTAAAGGCGTAATTGCCGATATTATTATCTTCACCGGCTAAGGCCACACGTAATTGACGCCCAGCAGAGAAGGCTGAGGCTGTGAGCTTCAAACCGTTTTTATAATAACCGACTTCAGCTACTGGTTGGTCTGAAACAGCCCAGAAATAATGAGCGCCTTCATTATGTGTAAAAGCGTTATAGCTGTCGAAGTTACCAAAATCGATCGTCTTGCGGCCAAAGGCGGCATAGAACGGCGTTTTCTCAAGATTACCAAAGACAACAAAGGCTTTGCGCAATTGGAACTCATCCTGATCGCGGCCATATTCGGTCTCGCTATATTCTGGCTGAAGATAAACGGTTGTCCAATCGCCAAATGTTGACGTGAAAGACAAAGCGGCGTGGTCTATGGCAAAGATTCCCGCTTCATCATCACCGCTATCACTAAAGAAAGGGAAGCGCGAAAGGATCGGGAATTGTCCGTCATTAGATGTTTTCTGATATTTAAATCCGCCTTGGAATCCTGCACCCAGATAAAGCGAATTATCTTTGAGTGTCCCATTGGCGCGATTAGCCAAGAGCGTAAGGGTTTTACCAGTCGTATTTTCCTGCCAGTCAAGCATATCACGTGAATGATAGGCATTCGTGCGAACCGTCACGCCGCCAATATTATGGCTACGGTTAGCTAAGAAAGCTTTCTGCGCAGCCGGGTCGTAATGCACGGCATTGGGACTGGCAAAACCGCGAAGCTGCAGGCCTTGCTGTGTTTGCACATAGCCATTTTCAGCAACGGAATAGCCAACGTTTTGTGTGCGCACATATTGCGGGGCAGCATGTTGATGCACGCCGTTATGAGATCCAGGATAGACCGTGTCTGTTACCGTATAGGTGCCAGGACCCATCTGGCGAAGCTGCGCGTGAAGCTGCTTTTCTTGCCAGCTTTGCGGGGCCACATATTGTGACTGATGCGCTTGCGGCGCTTTGAACATGCCGCGAAGACCATTATTATGGTTCGCCGTAACAGGGATAGAAACAGCCAGAGCTGTCGCGCCCAATAATGTAAGTTTAAGTGCGTTTTTCATGGTTTTTCCTACCGAGTTTAAGCTGATTTTGCAGTGTCCACATCGAGCTCGTGCTCGCGGACTTTGCGGTAAAGTGTTGAGCGGCCAATGCCGAGACGGCGGGCCACTTCGGACATATGTCCTGAGTAATTTTCAATGGCGAATTGGATAAGGTCACGTTCAATCTCTTCGAGTGTACGCAGGTGACCTTCGCGGTCCATAAAGGTGACAGACGGATCCTGTGTCGTCTCTGATTTTTTAACCAATGATGACAAAGCCCCTTCGGACTTAACTGACATCTCAGGCGTCAGTCCCGAAATTTGCGGGAAGTCATGCGGCTTAAGGTTCGTCCCGTCAGACAGGATCATGGCGCGGAAAATAGCATTTTCCAATTGGCGTACATTCCCTTTCCAGTCGAAACTCTTAAGCAATTCGATTGTATCTGATTGTGCGCCAGTCACATTCATCTGTTCTTGGGCATTAAACCGCTTGATGAAATGCTCAAGCAGTGCTGGAATATCTTCGCGGCGTTCGCGCAATGGCGGCACAGCGATAGGAAAGACGTTCAGGCGATAATACAGGTCTTCGCGGAATGTTCCGGCTTTGACATCTTCGGCCAGATCGCGGTTCGTCGCAGAGATAATACGCACATCAACAGGCACGGTGCGCTTAGAGCCGATAGAATCGACTTCACCCTCTTGTAAAACCCGCAAGAGTTTGACCTGCATATCCAGCGGTAATTCACCGACTTCATCCAAGAATAATGTGCCCGTATTCGCTTCTTGGAATTTTCCCAGATGTTTGGCGTTTGCGCCCGTAAAAGAGCCTTTTTCATGACCGAACAAAATCGATTCAACAAGTGTTTCAGGGATAGCGCCGCAGTTAACTGTCACAAAAGGTTTGTCCGACCGCTCAGACGCGCCTTGAATAGCGCGGGCAATAACTTCTTTACCCACACCCGACTCGCCCGTGATAAGGATAGGAATATTGGCTTTCGCGCCGCGCTCACCCATCGCCACAACAGGACGCATAGAGCCAGCATTGCCGATAAGATCGTCAAATGTTAGGCCGCCTTCAGCCGTCTTCTTCAGCCGCTTCACTTCGCCGACCAATGTCTTCATCTCCAGCGCATTGCGAATGGACACAATGATACGCTCGGGCGAGGCGGGTTTAACGACAAAATCCCGCGCGCCCATTTGCATGGCTTTGACAACTGTATCAATAGAGCCACGGCCTGTAAGAACAATAACAGGAAGCTCAGGACGTTTGGCTTGCAGCTCTTCTAATGTTTGCATGCCGTCACGTCCGGGCATAACAAGATCAAGCATCATGACATGAATATTTCCGCCATCTGCGCCCAGCGCCATTTCGAGCGCTGTATCGCCATTATCGGCTTGAAGTGTTGAGAACCCGCTCTTTTCAATCACTGCCTGTAGCAAGCGCCGCTGTGTCGGATCGTCGTCGACGATGAGGACCGTTTTACCCATTTGTTTCACCTTATACCAGCCAGGTCGTCCCGGCTCTTAGCGTTGCAATATGGGACAAAAAGGTGAAAACGCGGTTTAGGAACACGGTTAATATTTTGTGAGACCTCAAACTCTCGCGCATTTATTTATTTTCAGGCGAGCTTGAGCTATTGAAGCAGATTAAGTGCCATGATAGTGAAGCCATAACATTATAGCTGAGGCTCAAAGGGACGAAAACAATGGCAGCAGAACATTCTGATTATCAACGCGGCAGCATGGGCGTTGACGGACATAAGAAAACATTTGGCGGCTTTATGGGCACGACTGTTTATGGCGGGGCGGCCCTCGCACTTATCGTGATTTTTCCGACTTTGATTTTTGGCGTCCATATGGGCTGGTTACCCGCGCTTATCGTAACATTAGTCATCGGCGTCATTCTAGGCGTAGCGCTTAAGCTTAAAGGCGGATGGTATGCGGGTATGGTCGCTTCTGCGGTGCCTGTTGCTATTGCCAGCGCGATCATCGCTGCTATCCACGTTTAATTTCAATAAAATTTTTCTATAAAACTTTGCTTGGCGGAAGATTATATCTATAATCCGTCTGAAATCTTCCGCGTTGGAAAAATTTGCCTCACAGCATAAAGGTTCAGGACATTGAAAATTACTGTTTTAAACGATGCGGATGCTAAAGGCGGAGATAATGCGGAAAGCCGCGTCAGCGCGACACCTGATACTGTTAAGGGCTATGTGGCCTCGGGTCATGCTGTCACCGTGGTTAAAGGCGCTGGCCAAGCGGCTAATTTCTCCGATGCTGATTACAAAGCGGCAGGGGCCTCAATTGCCGCGTCTAACGGCCCAGCCGCTAAAACGGCTGATCTGGTCATGTCGATTACAGGACGCAATGCCAAATTCGTTGCGGGACTTAAAAAAGGTGCAGGCATTACAGGCCTGATGAACCCAACGGATAATCCTAAATATGCAGCCGCCTGTGCCAAGGCGGGCGTGACGGCTTTTGCGCTCGAATATATTCCGCGTATTTCTCGCGCGCAGAGCATGGATATTCTGTCGTCTCAATCGAACCTCTCGGGTTACCGCTCGGTTGTAGAGGGCGCAGGCATTTATGGCCGCGCGATGCCGATGATGATGACCGCGGCAGGCACAGTTGCTCCGGCGAAATGTTTTATCATGGGCGTGGGCGTTGCGGGTTTGCAGGCTATTGCCACCGCAAGGCGCCTCGGCGCCGTGACCACGGCGACAGATGTCCGACCAGCCACTAAAGAGCAAGTGGCGTCTCTGGGCGCAAAATTTATCGCGGTTGAAAATGACGAGTTTAAAGAAGCCGAGACTGCGGGCGGTTATGCCAAGCAAATGTCAGCGGAGTATCAAAAGCTCCAAGCCGAATTAACGGCGACCCATATTGCCAAGCAGGACATTGTTATTACAACCGCGCTCATCCCCGGACGGGCGGCCCCTGTCCTCGTGACAAAAGCGATGCTTGATACGATGCGTCCCGGCTCGGTCCTTGTTGACCTTGCGGCAGAACGCGGCGGCAATGTCGAAGGCGCTGTGGCTGGTAAAATTGTTGAAACAAAGAACGGCGTGAAAATTGTCGGCTTGCTCAACTGGCCGAGCCGTATGGCGTCTGATGCCTCCAACATGTTTGCGCGGAACATTAAAAACTTCCTCCCGCTCGTCACCGCTGAAGATGGCTCTTATGCGCCTGATTGGGACGATGAAATTATTCAAGGCTGCGCGCTGACGCGTGACGGGGCCGTCGTGCATGAAAGACTAAAGGGCTAAGAATATGATTACAGCACTTATCATGGCAGGCACCATATTTGCGGGAGGCGCGGCCGTCTCTCCTTTCATCTTTCAGTTCACAATTTTTGTTCTCGCGATTTTTGTCGGCTATTATGTTGTGTGGTCTGTCACGCCCGCACTTCACACCCCGCTTATGGCTGTGACCAATGCGATTTCATCCGTAATTATTGTCGGCGCGCTTGTGGCTGTGGCCGCAGGAACGCAAGGCGGGTCTTCACTCTCCACATGGACAGGCGTTCTCGCGGTCGCACTCTGCGCGGTGAATATTTTCGGCGGCTTTCTCGTCACCCAGCGCATGCTCGCTATGTATAAGAAAAAAGAAAAGCCTGCCGCTAAAAAAGTCACGACAACGTCGGGGGCTAAGTAGATGCCACAGCTTTCAGCAAATCTCGCCGCGGTACTCTATACAGTCTCTGCGGTTCTCTTCATTTTAGCCCTTCGCGGCCTCTCTTCTCCTGAAAGCTCACGGCGCGGGAATTATCTCGGTATGGTCGGTATCGCGATTGCTATTGTCACAACGATTTTAGTCGCGGGGCTTGGGGGTAAAGGTATGCTCCTTGCGGGCGGCGGCCTGGCTGTTGGCGGTATTTTAGGGGCCGTTATTGCTAAAAAAATCCCTATGACAGATATGCCGCAACTCGTCGCGGCGTTTCACTCATTGGTCGGTCTCGCGGCGGTCTTAGTGGCTGTAGCTGCGTTTTCATCACCTAGTAGTTTCGGAATTGGCGAAATTGGAAGTATCAAACCTGCAAGCTTATTGGAGCTTGCTCTCGGCGCGGCAATTGGCGCTATCACATTCTCAGGCTCAGTTATTGCTTTTGCTAAGCTCAACGGAAATATGTCAGGCGCGCCGATTATGCTGCCTGCGCGTCACTTGATTAACATTGCTTTGGCTATCGCTATTGCCGCTGTGATTGGCATGATGATGAAGTCTGGCGGAAGCGATCCTATGCTCATGTGGATATTGCTCGCCCTGACATTCGTAATTGGCTTCTTGCTTATCATTCCCATTGGCGGCGCAGATATGCCTGTCGTGGTCTCTATGCTCAATAGCTATTCAGGTTGGGCGGCGGCGGCGCTTGGTTTCACGCTTGGGAATTTGGCGCTTATCGTGACCGGTGCCTTGGTCGGCTCATCGGGTGCCATTCTGTCCTACATCATGTGTAAGGCGATGAACCGGAGCTTTATTTCGGTCATTCTTGGCGGATTTGGCGGCGATAGCGGCGCGGCAGGCGCGGGTGATAAAGAGCAGCGACCCGTTAAACGCGGCTCTGCCGAAGACGCCGCCTTTATCATGAAGAACGCGTCCAAGGTCATCATCGTACCGGGCTACGGTCTAGCCGTGGCGCAGGCCCAACACGCCGTGCGCGAAATGGCTGATAAGCTCAAAGAAGAAGGCGTTGATGTTGTCTATGCCATTCACCCCGTGGCGGGCCGGATGCCAGGCCATATGAATGTGCTCCTTGCCGAAGCCAATGTACCTTATGACGAAGTGTTCGAGCTTGAAGATATCAATTCCGAATTCGCCAATGCTGATGTAGCTTTCGTGATTGGCGCAAATGACGTGACCAACCCCGCTGCGAAAACAGACCCGCAAAGCCCGATTTTCGGCATGCCGATTTTGGACGTGGACAAAGCGGCGACGGTTCTCTTCGTGAAGCGCTCATTGTCTCCAGGTTATGCTGGCATCGATAATGACCTCTTCTATGAAGATAAAACCATGATGCTTTTATCCGACGCCAAGAAACTCGTCGAAGAAGTCATTAAGTCTCTTTAGTTTATGAAGTGGCTAAAGCTGATTATCTTAGCCGCACTTGCCCTTTATCTACTTGCCGCAGCAGTCGTTTATGGGTTGCAGCGGAAGCTTCTTTATTTCCCGCCTGGTCTTTACCTGACACCCTCAGATGTTGGCGTGTCGGAAATGACAGAGGTTGAGATGAGATTCGGCGATGAAGCTTGGGCCACAGGGTGGTATGCGCCGCCACGCGAGGCAGGCGGTAAAGTCGTAATGGTGTTTCATGGTAATGCCTCAGCCGTTTACTCTAATCATGATATTTTTCGAGACTTGATGACCGCCGGTTATGGTGTCTGGTCTGTGGGGTATCCGGGCTATCCGGGTCTCGCCCCTGTTTTGGCAAAGCCGAGTGAGGCTAACTTGGTTGATGGGGCTAAAAATCAATATAATTATCTAATCGAGCAAGGGCATGCGCCAGAGAACCTTGTCTTTTACGGCACGTCACTCGGGGCGGGCGTCGCTGCACAACTTGCAACTCAGCATAAACCGGCTTTGCTCATTATGGACGCTCCGTTTAATTCTGTGCTCGATATGGGCCGCAAACAGGTGCCGTGGCTACCCGTCTCAATTTTAATGAAAGACAAGTTTGAGTCTGATAAAGCCTTAGCGGGATTGGACGTGCCGCTGATCTGGATTCACGGAACCGCTGATCGCATTATACCTATATCTCAAGGCCAAAAACTCTATGACGGATATGGCGGCCCGAAGTCCGCGCATATTATTGAGGGCGGACAGCATACTAATCTCTGGTTCCTTGGCGGGCGCGAGATTGTCTTGAAGGCTATGGAATCTCCTTAGGAGTTTTGCGGCTGTAAAACAAAAGTAACCATCTGCTATATTACATATTGAAAAACGATAAGAAGCAGGTCATAGTTTTACTATGCTTAACTCACCACTCTCAGTTCATAATGTCACGAAACGCTTTGGGGGCAAAGTCGCTGTCGATGATGTCAGCTTTACCGTCAATCCCGGCGAAATTATCGGCTTTCTGGGGCCTAATGGGGCGGGGAAAACAACAACGCTTCGCATGGCACTGGGTTTGATAAAGCCGGATGAAGGCACATTGAAACTCTTTGGAGGTGAGCCTGGGGATGAGAGCGCCTTTGGCCGCATCGGTTTTTTGCCTGAAGAACGCGGGCTATATAAAAAACAAACCGCCCGTGAAAGCATTGCGCATATGGCACGGCTCAACGGGATGAAAGGCAAAGAGGCCTTTGAGCTCGCTGATGAGATGCTCGATAAATACGGCCTGTCCGAAGCTAAGCGTAAGAAGAACAAAGACATGTCCAAAGGCATGGCGCAAAAGGTGCAACTCCTTTCCGCTATCGCTCATGACCCGGAATTTTATATTCTGGATGAGCCATTTTCAGGTCTTGACCCCGTAAATCAACAAGTACTGGAGTCTATGGTACGCGAAATTGCCGAGCGTGACAGCACGGTGATTTTCTCAACCCATGTGATGGAACATGCAGAACGTCTCTGCGATCGGATTATCCTCATGGCGGGAGGTCGTAAAGTTTTTGACGGCCCAACTGAAGACGCGCTGGCCAAAGCGCCGCGCCGAATGGTCATCGGATCCGATACGGGCGGCTTTGCCGATAGCGTTGCGCCTTTTGCAAAGTCACTGGAGCCGCGAGAAGACGGGGCACTGGATCTCATATTAAAAGATGATGCCAAAAGCCAAGATGTTCTTGAACGCTGCGTAAAACAAAAAATAAATCTAACACGTTTTGAGCCCAAGCAGGCCACACTTCACGAAGCCTTTGTCGCGATGGTCGGGAAAGACTTGCTCGCGACGATGGAAATTGAACAGGCGGAGGCCACGTCATGAATATGCCCGCTATAAATTTACGCCGCACCTACCTCATCGCCCGCCGCGATTATCTTGGTTATGTCAAAACATGGGGCTTTTGGATATCGTTCTTCCTGCCTTTCGTCATAGGCGCGATTATTATTGCTATCAATCTTGCGGGCTTTAGCGTGTCGCCAACGCGTTATGAAACGATTTTGGACCAGACGGGAACTCATTCTGCCGCGATATTAAAATCCGAAGCTGATAAGCAAGAAGAGTTGATGGCGGGTATTCTCAATAGCTTGGGCGGAACCGTTTTAAATGACCAAGATGCACAAAAACTTGAAGAGATTATAGACAGGCAAGGCATTGACGAGGGTAAAGCCTATATTGAAACTAAAATGCCCGGCGCAACCAAACGTATGAAAGCGCTAGACTCTAAGCTCGTTTTTATTGATCCACCATCCCGTGATTTAGAAGAGCTGAAAGCCTATATGCGCGGCGATAAAATGGCATCTTATGAAGGTAAGGATGTGAAGTTAAATGGTGTTTTGCATATCTATAATGACGGGGAGTTGACGGCAGATTATTGGTCGCCCAATGTCACGGATAATCCCGTGCGCGATTTAGCGAAGTCTTATTTTCGAGATGTGTCCATAGATAATTATTTGGGTTCAGCAGGGTTGAACCGCGAGGGGTATGATTCCGCGCGAGAGGGCCGCATAAAAATTGAAGCTTTTGACCCGACCAAGAAAGCAACAGCAGATGGTGAGGGACAGAAAGTTGGCTCAAAAGACCGCATTCCCTACATAGTAGCTTTTGCGCTGTCGATGATGCTCTGGATGACGGTTTTTTCGGGGGCCTATATGCTGCTCACGTCTATGCTCGAAGAGAAGATGAATAAACTTCTGGAGATGATGCTAGCAACAACGCGGTTCTCCGAGATTATTCTGGGTAAGCTTTTGGGCGTAGCATTGCTAACGATTACAGCTATTTTGCCTTATATTATTATGGGCATCGTCGGGGTTATCGGCGCCATTATATTCGGCCCATCCGATGTGGCTCAGGGCTTGATTACAGCCTTCTCGCCTAAAATGGTTATCTTCTTCACAATCTTTCTTGTTTTAGGGTATATATTTTACGGGTCACTCTTCATTGCGCTCGGGGCTTTGGCCGAGTCTATGCAAGACGCACAAACTCTCACCACGCCGATTATGTTTGTTTTGATGGGCGCAGTGTTCATTGTGCCGATTGGACTTACGACGCCCGATAGTCCGCTCTTAATATTTGCAAGCTGGTTCCCGCTCTCCTCGCCTTTCGCGATGTTAATGCGTTTGCCAGCTGATCCGCCGCTTTGGCAGCTTATGGCCTCTGTAGTTCTGTTGGCTGTCACAACGCTAGGCGTTATTTTGCTCTCAGGCCGCATCTTCCGCTATGGCGTCCTGTCCGGCGCAGGTGTCAAGGGCGCGACAGATTGGTTTAAGCGCACGATATTACGCCGCAAGACAGTCTAAGGTTTTTTGTCTATAAGGCGTTTATGACAGACGCATCACATAAAGCCCGCGCGGATATTTTAGCCGCCATGCTATCCCAAGCCGCCTTTGATGGCTGGACGCAAAAGGCTCTGCGGGCTGTAGTAAAAAATACGAATTTGCCCAAAGGCGCAGAAGAGCTCTATTTTCCAGATGGCCCGCTAGACGTTATTCGTTTTTGGTCAGAGCAGATGAATGCTAAGATCGAGGCGGATTTGGCAGAGCTAGACCAATCATCCATGAAAATTCGCGATAAGGTTACAGCAGGTGTTCTCTCGGCGCTTTACGCTATTGGTCCACATGAAGAGGCCGCACGCCGGGCCATGTCCCGCATGAGCCTGCCTGATGCCTTGGGGCAGGGGCCCAACCAACTTTGGTCTGCGGCAGACACAATCTGGCGAGCCATTGGCGATACCAGCACGGATGTGAATTACTATTCCAAACGAACGATACTCGCAGGCGTTATCGCCTCAACCCTGACGGTCTGGCTCTCAGATGAGGATCCGCAAAAGCCCAAGGCGCGTAAATTCTTAGATGATCGAATCGCTAATGTGATGAGCTTTGAAAAAGCTAAGTGGGATTTTAAGAAACGCGCCGCCAACATGCCCAATCCGGCAGAGATTTTTGGGCGTCTGCGCTATGGCGGACGTAAGGGCCGTAGACGCCGCCGCGGGTAAATCCTTGAAAAGCTTTCGATTCTCAAAAAATTGTATATGAAGCGAAAAAAGCACTTGCAGAATTTCAGCTACTACATATTGTGGGCTTAGCAAATCAGTAACCTATATGTGGTTGATTTTCACTTTACATTACGATTTTACAGGCCGATTCGAGCTTTGAGAGGGACTATCATGGGAAATATGGACTTTATTAAGCAGTCAAAGTCAGGACTTTTGATTCCCAGCCATAGTTATAAGCCTTTCCGCTATCCATGGGCTTTTGATTTTTGGAAGAAGCAGCAGCAAGTTCACTGGATGCCTGAAGAAGTGCCTTTGGGAGAAGACTGTAAAGACTGGGCAACAAACCTGAATGATAATGAGCGTAATCTACTGACGCAGATTTTCCGTTTCTTCACGCAATCCGATGTTGAGGTTGGCGGAAATTATATGGAAAATTACATGCCGCTCTTTAAGCCCGTCGAAGTGCGGATGATGCTGGCAGCGTTTTCTAATATGGAGACCATTCATATTGCTGCTTATGCGCTGCTGCTCGAGACCATCGGCATGCCCGACTCAGAATTTGGCGCTTTCATGGAATATGAAGAGATGGCGGCCAAGCATGATTATTTGGGTAAATTCGGCGTTGGGAGTGAGAAAGACATTCTAACCTCTATGGCTGTCTTTGGCGGCTTTACCGAAGGGCTACAGCTCTTTGCGTCATTTGCGATGCTGATGAATTTCCCGCGCCTGAACAAAATGAAGGGCATGGGCCAGATTGTGACGTGGTCTATCCGGGATGAGAGCCTTCACTGCGAAGGCATGATCAAAATGTTCCACACATTCGCGGCTGAAACGGGCGCGCTAACTCAATCGGTTAAAGATGACATCGTTGATTGCTGTAAAACGGTTGTGAAGCTTGAAGATAAATTTATCGATTTGGCTTTTGAAATGGGCCCGGTCGAAGGCATGACGTCGGAAGATATTAAGCGCTATATCCGCTACATTGCTGATTGGCGCCTTAAGCAGCTGGGCCTGCCACCTGTTTATGGGATTAAGCATCACCCGTTGCCATGGCTGACGGAAATCTTAAATGGTGTTGAGCATGCGAACTTCTTTGAAGCTCGCGCCACTGAATATTCCAAAGGCGCGACAGAGGGCAAATGGCACGGTGATGAAGGTGTTTGGGGCAAATTTGAAGAGCTGCAAAGCCGCAAACCAGCGGGGTCGCAGTTGAACTAACTCAGCGGTCACAAGAGAATTTAAGGCACCTATGACCGGGTGCCTTTTTTTATGTCCTCATAAAAGGACCGTGCTATAGGGCCGCTATGGAAAACCGTATAAAAAAATTCGATGGCGTGTTCAACTTCCGTGATTTTGGGAGTTACCAAACGCAGGACGGAAAGAAAATTAAAGCGAATAAACTGTTTCGGTCGGCTCATCTGCATAATACAAATGATGCTGATAAGGCGCGGTTGGTTGATCTGGATATTGGTTTGATTGTTGACCTGCGCCATGCACCTGAGCGGGAACGCCAGCCCACACAGTGGCCTGAAAACCAGACGCCGCGCCGCTTAAGTTATCCTGACCCTGTCGATGGAGAGAGCGGCAAAGTCGCGCCGCATGAAGCATTTATGCAACATGATCTGCACAAAGCTGAGGACGCTCGCAACTATATGCTCGGCTCTTATGGTCTGCGTCCGCATGATGACGGATTTAAACAAATTTTCGGAGACACACTCCGGCATATGGCTGAAACTGGTGATTCTATTTTAGTGCATTGCGCGGCGGGTAAAGATCGCACGGGTACGCTTTGTGCCGTTATTAAGGGAGCCTTAGGGGTTGATCCAAAAACAATCTATGAAGACTTTATGCTCACAATGACTGCGGTCAATATTGACGAATTCTTGAAGCCTGCCGCGAAAATGTTCACCCAGCGCTATGGGCGCTCAATAGACCCAGAAGCCATTCGACCTATGTTTGGGGTCGAAGAAGCTTATTTGAAAAGCTCGCTAGATGCGATTGAGGATATGCAAGCCTATATCCATGATATCCTAAAAATTTCAGACAAAGAAAAAGCCGCTCTAAAAGCGGCTTATCTGGAATAATATAATGACGCTTTAGGTCACATTCCCATTTGTCGTACAATTGGGTTTGCCGCTCGAAAAACTACAGCTGTAATTATTTGACGAGGTGCCGCCGCTGGTATCTTCAATGTCAACATTTGCAGATTTGCGTGGTTTCAACATAAAGACTTCCTGCAAATCTACATCTGTTTTCATATAACGCAGCTTTAATGGCGTATAGCTATATACAACGCGGGCCACGACAATACCTGAGGTATTACTGAGTATCCGTTTATCTAAACTTGAAGCATCAAAAGTAGAAGGAAAGGGGCCGTTTAATGTGGCCCTTCCTCTTTGGACAATTGAATCGTCCGATGCGCGCGAATAGCTGGAAATTTCAATTTTAACCTTACTTTGTTTACTGGACGGGATACCCATAACCAACATTGTTGCTGTCATTATTTCCGACATTTCATCAGCGGACACAGTTTCAGATTGCGTGGTTAAGTCACCGGCAACATTGGCAGAGTGAGACACTTGGCGGTCAACCGAAATAGCTGTGGCGACTTCGGCCATGCCAAAATACATGAACAGCATTACAGGCGCTATAAACGCAAACTCAATGGCCGCAATGCCGTCTTTGTTTTTAAGAAAGGCTGCCGGTAAAGATGACAGCACGCGAGATTTAAGGTGTGTATATTTATTTTTCATAACGGGCTCTGATCTCATTATGTCACTGGGCAAGCGCCAGGCGCAGGAAAGGGTTCATTTCTAAATGCTGTCGTGGCATTCAAAAGTCGAATACCTTTGCCTGGAACGTTCTCAAGGCGCGTTAATTGTGGAGGAAGCACTAACTTGTGATAATATAGTCCTCGAATAACAACAGGCACATTCGCGCCTGTATTTGTCCATTCACCATTAGGGATATCATCCGTTGATGTCGGGTCAGATGGATCTTCTTCTGCTGGCTCAGGAGGATCAACAAGCGTTATAGTTTTGAAAGCGGTTCCGCTAACAACATCAATGCGTAACCGCTTCTCACAACGTCCCAGACCTTTCATATTTTCACAAACAAGCTTTTTGAAGTTATCTTGCGTGCCGCAAGCTTGAAAATTTCCGGTACGGATTTGTCGCCCAGCCTCACTCACAGCGTGGTTTAACGTAGAGTTAATAAAAAACACAATGGCAAGTTCGAGGATAGCAAAAAGCAACATGAAAAACGGAATTGCTAATATCGCAAACTCAATGGCTGCTGTGCCTTCACGGTTTTTTAAATAGTGCCGCATTCGTCTAAAAGAGTGATTTTGTACCCGCAGCATAGTTTATTCCCATATCCACAATTGTGAGATAATACGGCTTAGGATATTAATTTTCAGACAATAAAAAGACTTAATATTTTATTAAAATTCTGTTTTACTGACCTGGAGGAGTCATACCTCTAGGAGGGCCGCTCATCGTTGTCCCTGAGTCTGAGTTACTCATCGGAGACGATGTGAATGATTGTGTTGGTACCCCCGAAGCACTATTGTTCGTAATCGCCGCGCCGCCACCTTGATTATTCGCCATGAAAGTTCTTGAATCTCCAAGAACAGGTGCAGGCTGGCAATAAGGGGCGCAGCTGTAAGTTTCGCGATCTTTGCCGTTATAAATTCTGACGCCATGTGCTGGAAGGGTATTAACAACCTGAATATCAGCATCCATGATTTTATGGCCGGAAGCATCTAAAACAACGAGATTTGTTTCGCCATATCCGCGTCCGATAACAAAAATCGTGTTTGAAGAGTGGACGGAGACATCAGCGATTTCAGGATTGCCAATAACAACGGCTCCTGCATTCGCCGGAAGATAAACGACTTCCGTCTTATTAAGTTCGACACTATAATGCCCACCTGATCCAGCGTGAGCAAGTGCGGGTGTTATAGTGATAACACCCAAGGCCAAAAGTGATTTTAAAGACATAACTCTCATGAGACATACTCCGATATTTCTTTTGGTTTAGGGTAATGTGGTGAACGAAGGGTTTACAAAATGAGCTATTGCGCTCCAATTGCCACGTTTTCTCACTTTATATATACACGCATGTTTAAAGTGATGTCTTACAGAATGGCTAAATAATTTTTTTACCGCAAGTTTACCATGTTGTTTAAACCGATAGTAATGCGTGGTGCCTATAAGAGCTTTAACAGGGATTACCCTGCTAATGAGGAATTATCCTCAAATTTAGACTAGCATACGTGGGAGTCAGTTATGCAAAATTTAGTTACTCGTTTTATTAAAGACGAATCCGGTGCAACAGCCATTGAATATGGTCTGATTGCAGCTCTTATCTCAGTCGCTCTTATCGCTGGCGCTCGCGCTATCGGTAGTGGCCTTGACGAAAAGTTTACTGCTGTTTCTGAAGCCATCTCAGGTGAAACTGTAAACACTGGTGAGTAATTCGTTCTAAACGAATTATAAGATTAGGCCGCGTCTTCGGACGCGGCTTTTTTTTTGCCAAAAATTTCGAACTGAAACCCAACATTAACCATAGGGCGCTATCACTGCCTCAAACTTATTGGAGCTATAGCATATGTTGCTAACTTTTTTTATTGTTATGGTCTTTGCAGGTACCATGCTTACGGCGGCCGCCAAAGATGCCACGTCAATGACGATTCCGAACTGGATAAGTCTCGCGGTTATTGCGGGCTTTATCATCGTAACCCCTTTTATTTGGGCTGACTGGGGCGTTTTTTCCCAGCATTTGTTAGTAGGTTTGACCTTTTTTGCTGTTGGCTTTGCGATGTTTGCCTTTGGATGGCTAGGCGGCGGCGATGCTAAACTCATGGCGGCAACAGCCCTGTGGTGGCAATGGGATGACGCGGCTCTCTATGTCATATACACGACATTCTTGGGCGGTATTTTGGCTATACTGCTAATATTTGGAAGAAAATATATACCTAGCCGCGTGTTGACGGCGCAATGGGCTCATCACTTATTTAAAGACGAAAAGAAAATGCCTTATGGTTTGGCTTTAGCTGGCGGGGCGCTGTTGACCCTGCCAAAGAGCGATATATTTCTTAGATCGCTAGGTTTATGAGGGTTTTATCGCCTCTGTTAACACTTTCTTTGCATGCAGTTCCTAAAAATTAACCATGCTTTATCAAATCATCATCTACTGTCGTTTGAAATAAGGCTCTGTGAGGAATAATGGATACCAAAAGACTTATATTGATTGCCGGTCTCGGTGTAGCGGCATTTATAGTATTCACGCAGGCTAAGAAGCTTGGCGCACCTGCACCTGTCGTTGCGACGCAAGCTCCGGCCCCTGTCATTCAAAAAGTGGAATATGTGAAAGTCCTTGTAGCGGCAAAAAACTTACCGCTTGGCTCACGCCTGAACGAAGCCGCATTTGAGTGGAAACAATGGCCTGCTGAAGCCGTAAGCCCAGCCTTTATATCTAACGACCTGCGGCCAAATGCTGATTCAGAACTAATAAACGCTATTGTTCGCTCTCAGATTGTTGAGGGGGAGCCTATTAACGAGGGCAAGCTCGTAAAATCCGGCGAATCCGGCGTAATGGCGGCTCTTTTACGTCCTGGCATGCGCGCTGTTACGACTCGTATTTCCGTTGATACCGCAGCAGGTGGCTTTATTCAGCCCGGAGATCGCGTAGATATAATACTTACGCAATCTGTCCAGAGAACCCGTACTGACGGTAATCAAGGCACTAATCAGCGCATATATATCTCTGATACTGTCTTTCAAAACGTTCATGTTTTAGCGATTGATCAAACTTTTTCTACATCATCAGAAAGCGGTGCTTCAAAGATCGGCTCGACAGCCACATTTGAGATGTCACAAAAAGACGCTGAGCTGCTTCAGCAAGCTGTCGCAAAAGGCGATCTGACTCTGACATTGCGGGGTATTCGAAATAGCCGTGCTATCGCGCCATCAACAGCGACATTCGACAAAGAAGAGGGTGAAGAAAAACAATCAATTTTAACGGTTTATCGGGGTGGACAGCCTCAACAAGTCGCGATCAGAGGGAAGTAATATGTCAAGCAAGACACTCATGACGCTGGCATTAGGAACAGCTGTTACATTGGCATTAGCCGCGTCAACTATAAAGACGGCGGATGCGGGAACACGTTCATATTCTCATATTCAATCAGCGTCTGCGGGCACGGTGAATATTCAGTCTCCCGGCCAAAGCGCTAAGAGCCGTTCCATTGTTCTGCCATATTCAAAATCGACAGTTATTGAATTGCCGCAAGAAATGATGGATGTCATCGTTTCAAATCCTGATATTGTAGAATCCGTTATCCATACGTCACATCGTGCGGTATTGATTGGGAAACAACCTGGCCAAACAAATGCTTATTTTTATGGGCATAATGGTCAAGAATTATTAAGCCTTGATATTCGTGTAGAGCGCGACATTATTGGACTCAAGTCTTTGATTTCTCAGCATGTTTCTGATGCGATGGTCGAAGTTCAAGCTGTAAATAACAACATACTCCTAACAGGTTCTGTGCAGAACGCCTCGATGTCAAACCGTGTCGAAAAACTAGCGACGATGTGGCTAGATGAAAATACTGCTGGAGGCTCTGAGGGTGAAATTGTAAACCTCATGTCTGTTGAAGGCAAAGACCAAGTTCTCTTAAAAGTTCGTATTGTTGAAATGCAGCGTTCTGTGACTAAACAAATGGGTATTAACCTGAATGCTATAGGGCAGTTAGGCGGTTCTACGGTCTCATTACTCAGCAACTCAGCTTTAAATACGGGCGCTGGTTTTAGTGGCGCTTTCGATTGGAATAACACAAGCGGCGGTGATTTGACGTCACTCGGCGCAGGTTTGCAAGCGCTTGAGCGCGTAGGATTAATCAGAACACTGGCTGAGCCAACATTGACGGCTATATCAGGCGAAACGGCTAACTTTTTATCAGGGGGCGAATTTCCCTTATTGACGGGTGTTTTCGTGGATGAAAACGGCCAGCTTCAACGCGAGTTCGAGTTTAAGCCTTATGGTGTTGCGCTTGGCTTTACGCCGGTTGTATTAAGTGAAGGACGTATTTCCCTTAATATTTCAACTGAGGTTTCTGAGCCTACGACCGAAGGCGCGTTTGAGACAGGTGGATTATCATCAGATATTCTGGGTCTGCGGATTCGTCGCGCGAATACTGTGGTTGAGCTTCCCGCAGGCGGCAGCCTGGTCATTGCTGGACTTATTCGCGAGGAAAGTCGACAATCATCAGACGGTGTTCCTGGTGCAAAAGATATTCCAGGTTTTGGCGCTCTTTTCCGTAATAAAGACGATTTAAACACTCAGACTGAGTTAGTTATCATGGTTACGCCATATCTCGTGGATCCGACACATCCCGATAAAATACAAACACCATTGGATGGTTTTGTTCCGGCGGATGATTTGGACAATATCCTTTTGGGTAGAATGAACAAAATATACGCCGCGAATGGCAAACCGAAAATTAGCGCTGATACGCTAAGCGGTCCATTTGGCCATGTGGTAGATTAAGGAGAGCCTGATGAAAAAATATAACAGAACTCTCATGAAAATGACGGCAGTGGCTTTTTTGACAGGAACATTGTCGGCTTGCGCGATACCTACAGCGACTTCGCCGCCAAGTATTTTCAATAATAAAGTCCAAGTCGCCGAGTCAATTGAACGGCTTGAGCTATATACGCGTCCAAATGGTTTAGAGCTTTCAGCCCGTGATCAAGCAGCTGTGAGCCAATTTTTGCAGGCCTATGGCCATGGCGGAAATGGTCCACTTTATGTCAATATTCCAAGCTCGGCACAATCCGGACTTGGAGCTCAACAGGCGCAAGCGATGATTCGTCAGAACTTGAGTGCTATTGGTCTTGGCAGAGCTCAGGTGCAGACAGGGCAATATCAATCCGCTCAAGGAAGTCCTGCACCGGTTGTCGTCTCTTACCGGACATTAAAAACTATTCCGCAGGATTGCCGTCAACTCGGCAATATGGTGGATACATATAATAATCAGCCATATGATAGCTTCGGATGTTTTCATACGGCTAATCTGGCAGCTATGATTGGCGATCCTCGTCAACTTATTGAACCTTATGATATGACGGCTCCAGATTCTCAGCGGCGCCAGACAATTTATGACAAATATATTGCGGGTGAGAATCCAGCCTCTACGCAGCCTGATAGACAACAAGTTTCTGTAGAAAATTAAGTTAATTATATAATGACGGACCCTACCGGATGAGTGCCATGAAACAGACCCCAAAGCAGATGATGAGCCCAACACCTGGCGCCCCTGTACCATTAGGTGCTTCAGCGCCACGTGCGCCTATGCCGATGGGCCAGCCTGTGCCCATGCCGTCACCAAAACCTATGCCCGCGCAACATGCGCCGCAGGCCATGCCACATCAGCATATGCCGCCCCAAAATATACAGCCTCAGGGCATGCCTAATATGCAACCTGGACAACATATGCCGCCTATGCCGCAGCACGCTCAGCCCATGGTTCAAACTATGGCCGCTCCAATGGCCGATCACATGGATAATATTAGCCGTGAGGGCGGGGATAAAGCGCTTCCACAAATTTCAATTCATGCTTTTTGTGATCGTCAGGAAACGGCCGGCGTTATAAATGAGTCTTCACGCGATTGGCGTATGAAGCGCACGAATATGAAAATTTACATGGGAGGCCTTTCGGCAGCTATTGAATTTTATCACAAAGAAAACACACCCAGCCTTATCCTAGTTGAATCTGGCATGCGCGGAGCTGAGTTGTTTTCCCAACTCGAAGAATTAGCGTCTGTTTGTGATGCTGGGACTAAAGTTGTTATCATCGGTGCTGCCAATGATATTCGTCTTTATCGCCAACTCATGGATAAGGGCGTTAGTGATTACATTGTTCCGCCATTCCACCCCATCAGCCTTATACGTTCTATGGGCGAACTTTATTCAGACCCTGATAAGCCATTCATTGGTCGTGTCGCAGCTTTCTTTGGAGCCAAAGGCGGTGTGGGTTCCTCAACAATTGCGCATAATATCGCGTGGAGTTTGTCGGAGAGCATACAGCAAGAAACGGCTTTAGTTGACCTTGATTGCTCTTGGGGCACAACAGGATTGGATTTTGCCTATGATGCTAGCCAGGGTCTAGAAGAAGCTTTAGCTGAACCAGAGCGTTTAGACGAGACTTTACTTGATAGGATTATGGTTCGGCACACACCTAAGCTGTCTATTTTGCCATCATCAGGTTCACTAAATCAAAAAGCGATTATGACGCCTGAAGCTTACGAAGCTGTTGTCAATGGTGTACGCGCTATCAGCCCTTTGACAATTTTAGACCTACCGCATTATTGGTGCGATTGGACAACGAATGTTCTGATTAACAGTGATGACGTCGTTATTACGGCGACACCTGATCTTGCTAATTTACGTAATACCAAAAATCTTATCGATTTTTTACGTGCGCAGCGTCCAAATGATGCTGAGCCTATTCTAATTTTGAATAAGACAGGCATGACCAAAACATCTGAGATTTCGGTGAAAGACTTTGCTTCTGCTGTAGGTCTTGATCCTGCGCTTGTTCTGGGTTTTGAACCTGAAATTTATTTTGAAGCCTCAAATGACGGTAAAATGTTGACCGAAGTTAAAGCTGCTGCCCAGGCCGTCAGTGGCATTGAGTATATTGCACGACGATTAAAGACCGGAAGTTTTGATTCTGGTACATCGCCTGCGACCGCGAAAAGCAATTCACTTTTGGGTAAATTATCAAAATCAAAAGGTGATGGCGCCGCTAAGAAGGAAAGTAAGTCTCTCTTCTCCTTCAAGAAGAAGGGTTAATTAACGCTGATGTTTGGTAAGCGCGCAGAAACGACCGGCCCGGCTTTAAAAGCCCCGCCTGAAGTCGAAAAAGAAATTGTTAAATCGATAGAGCCCACGAGCGCGCCGCAGCCGCAAGGAAGTTCGGGGAATCGCTCTGAGCCCTCTGAGGAATATTATGAAACGAAAGCGACGATTTTTAATGCGCTTTTCGAAACTATTGATGTTACCGCCCTCGCTGGTATGCAGCCCGACAAAGCGCGTGAAGAAATTCGTACAATTGTCGATGAAATCATTGCCATTCGCAATGTGCGTCTCTCCGTCGCCGAGCAAAACCAATTAATTACAGAAATCTGTGACGATATTCTGGGCTATGGCCCGCTTGAGCCTCTGCTAGCACGTGATGACATTGCTGATATTATGGTCAATGGTGCGAAGCACGTCTTTATTGAAACCAATGGTAAGATGCAGAAGACAAATATCCGTTTTCGTGATAATACCCAGTTAATGAATATCTGTCAGCGGATCGTCTCCCAAGTGGGCCGCCGCGTTGATGAAGCCAGCCCAATTTGTGACGCGCGCTTGCTTGACGGGTCGCGCGTTAACGTGATTGCACCGCCTCTTGCGATTGATGGCCCCGCACTGACCATTCGTAAATTTAAGAAAGACTCGCTGAGACTTGCTGATTTGGTGAACTTCAAATCTATCTCACCTGCTGGCGCGCGTGTTCTTGAAATCATTGGTGCTTGCCAGTGTAATATTATTATTTCTGGCGGTACGGGTTCTGGTAAAACTACGCTCCTCAACTGCTTGACCAGCTTTATTCATCCTGATGAGCGTATCATTACCTGCGAAGATTCGGCAGAATTGCAGCTTCAGCAGCCACATGTTGTGCGCCTTGAAACGCGTCCCCCAAACCTAGAGGGTAAGGGTAAGGTCACCATGACGGATTTAGTAAAAAACTGTCTGCGGATGCGTCCTGAACGTATAATAGTGGGTGAGGTGCGTGGCCCCGAGGCCTTTGACTTGTTGCAAGCTATGAACACAGGTCATGATGGTTCAATGGGAACCCTTCACGCCAACTCACCGCGAGAAGCCCTCTCACGTATTGAATCTATGATTACGATGGGCGGTTTCTCGCTACCCGCTAAGACAATTCGCGAAATGATTACAGGCTCTGTCGATATTATTGTGCAAGCCGCCCGCCTTCGCGATGGTTCTCGCCGCATTACCCGCATTACTGAGGTTATCGGTATGGAAGGCGACGTTATCGTCACGCAGGATTTGCTTGTTTATGAAATGGACGGCGAGGATGCTCAAGGAAAAATTATTGGCGAACATAAGTCAACCGGTATAGCCCGTCCGGCCTTTTGGGATCGTGCTCGTTACTTCAATCTTGAAAGAGAACTGGCCCAAGCCTTGGAAGATGCCGGTAGCTAGTTTATGGAACCGAATACTCTCATAGCTTTGGCAGCAGCAGGCGGCGTTTTTTGTCTTGGCTTCTTATTACTGGGAAGCGGGCCGTCCAAAGGGGATGTGCGGGTTCGCAAGCTTTCAGGCAAAAACTCAGCCGCAAATGGGTTTCTGGCGAAAATAAAAACTGAGGACGGAGGCACCCGCCGTAAACAAATCGAAGAAACGCTCGGGAAAATTGAGGAGCGGCAAAAAACGAAAAAGAAAAAAGCCAAAGCATTACCGGCACGCCTGATACAGGCAGACTGGGCGATGAAACCTCAAACTTTTATGACAATGTCGGGGATTATCGCAGTCATCGCGGGTGGCCTTCCATTCGCCATGGGCATGAAGCCTTTATTTTGTTTGGGATTAGGTATTGGGTTAGGCTTCGGCATGCCGCGCTTTATATTAAATAGCGCCATTAACCGACGCCAAAAGAAATTCACAGCTCATTTTGCAGATGCTATGGATATTATTGTCCGAGGCGTGCGCACGGGTTTGCCGTTAGGCGATTGCCTCAAGATTATTGCGCATGAAAGCCCAGATCCGTTGGGTGCAGAATTTCGCCGTGTTGTCGAAGGCGAATCCGTCGGTATGCCGCTGGAAATATGTCTTGAGCAAATGTATGAACGTATGCCGATTTCCGAAGTGAACTTCTTCTCGACCGTATTAAATATTCAGAAAACAACAGGTGGTAATTTGGGTGAAAGTTTGGCGAACTTGGCCTCTGTTCTGCGGGGACGTAAATTATTGCGGGAAAAAATTAAAGCCTTGTCAGCCGAAGCTAAAATGTCAGCGATTATTATCGGCTCTCTGCCGATCTTTGTAGGTGGATTAGTTACCGTTATTGCGCCCGATTACATGGAAGAGCTTTATACAACACCTACAGGTCACAGAAATCTGATGATTGGCGCAGGTATGATGGTTTTGGGTACGACCATGATGCGTAAAATGATTAACTTTAAGTTTTAAGAGGAGGTCGGTATGGATGCATCATCAATGGCAATGTTCCAAAATGTGGCCTATCTTATCGTGGCATGTCTTGTAGCTGCGACGCTCTACACAATTTTTAGTCCCATGCTTGAGGGCGACAAGCTCAAAAAACGTATGGACTCCGTTGCAAATGCTAGGGAGGGCATGCGTGCTAATCGCATGGATCAACTGAACAGGCAGGCGGGCCTTCGAAAAGAAAGTAAGGGCTACATAAAAAACATGGTGGACAAGCTTAGTCTTGAAAAACTCTTGGAAGCCTCTGATCTTAAAGATAAACTGGCACAGGCTGGTATGCGCGGCCAAAAACCTATCTATACGTTTTATATTTTCAGGCTTGCCCTGCCGATTGCAGGACTACTTATAGGTCTGATTTTGTTTGTTGGTCTCAATGTTTCACAATGGCAAATGCTACAACGCATCGCCATGACGGTTGGGCTTACATTATTTGGATATTACCTGCCCGCTATTTTTGTTAAGAACGCGGCAGGGAAACGTCTGGCTTCAATTGTACCCGTTTTCCCTGATGCCTTGGACTTGCTGCTGATTTGCGTGGAATCTGGTATGTCTGTCGAACTTGCTTTCGCGAAGGTCGCAGATGAAATGGCTGAGAACTCTGTCGAGCTTGCGGAAGAATTTTCACTGACGACCGCTGAATTATCATTTCTGAGTAGCCGCCGTATGGCCTATGAGAATTTTGCGCGTCGTAACAATCATGCAGGTATGCGCTCTGTGGCTACAGCTCTTATTCAGGCCGAACGTTATGGTACGCCGCTGGGTGATACTTTGCGGACGATGGCAAATGAAAATCGTCAAATGCGTGTAATGGCAGCTGAGAAGAAAGCGGCCTCACTTCCGGCTAAGCTAACAGTCCCGATGATCCTCTTCTTCTTGCCAGTGCTCTTTATTGTTATCCTTACACCAGCTTCAATGCGCTTGATGGGAGCTTTAAGCTAAACAAGTCTTCCGCGGAAGTTTAACTAAAGTATAAAAAAGCCGCTGATGAAAATCAGCGGCTTTTTATTTGCTTATCAAAGACCATTTTATCGACGTCGTCTATTTGGCGCACGTCCGTTATTATAGGTTTGCTCGTAACTTTGTCCGTAAGCTTGCGGTTGCGGGGCATAGGCTTGAGGCGGTTGTTGTTTATAAGCCATTGGATATGATTGCTGCGGAGCTGGCGCTGCGCCTGCCATTTGTGGGCCGCTGGCTTTAGGACCTAAGCCACGTGAAATTTGGTCTAACACGGAAAGTTGTTCAACTGTCGGTTCAGGGTTTTGTCCCATAGGCATAATAACTTTACCTCGTTTCGATTGTTGCGCGGCCAAACGCGCAGCATCAGAGGCGGTCATTGGCGAAGTTTTTCTAGAGGAGGTGTTGCTGGTGTAACTTTGCCCCGCCACCGTTGTGTTCTGACTTAAAGACCGGCTTGGGTATTGTCCTGCGCCATAAGTTTGTTTTCGCGTTCTACGCTCTGAGCTAGGAATACCTGAAAGTGTGCGTTGGCTCGGAGCTGAGTTTCGCGGCTGATAGGCCTGTGGTACGCTATAGCTTTGCGGCGGAGCCGAGGCCTGATTTTCATAAGCGCCAATCCCTGATTTATAAGTTCCGGCTTGCTGTGCTCTTGAGGGTTGGGGGGCTGCGCGTAGATTTGGCGTCGATTGACGTCCCGCATAGCGTTTAGCTTCTTCGTCTTTTCCTTGAAGCTGTAAAATCAAAGCTAAGTTTTGGCGAACAGATTGACTAGCCCCGGGGACCGACACGGCACGGCGTAGCCAACCTTCCGCTGTCACGGGATCGCCTGACAAAGCGAAGCTAAGCCCGACATTGGCCATAACATTCGGATCATGCGGCGTTATCTGTAGGGCCTTGGCATAATGCTTACGGGCTAATTCATACTCTTCTTGTTGATCAAGCGCGGCTCCTTTTAGAGACCAAAGCCTTGCATAGCCGGGGGCGGTGCGTAGCGCTCCGTCGAGAGGTTGCATAGCCTCCTGTGCCCGCTCGGCGGCGATGAGGGCCGCAGCAAATTCTGCTGTTAGATAAGGATCGCGAGGGTAGAGGGCACGTGTTGTCTGGGCAATCTCAATGGCTCGCTGAGGATTGCCAAGCTTGCGCACGGCTGCAGACAATTTTATCGCGCTTTCAAGGTCGCCGGGGTTAAGCTCATATTCCCGTGACCAAAATGCGGCTTGGGCGAAAAGTTCTTGGGTCGTAATATTCTCGCGCATTTCTCGAGTGGCAGGTTGGAAGTTTGAACCCTGAAGGGTTTCTGTCATCTCCTGCTCAGAATCTGTATATCCTGGAGCAACAGCGCAGCTGGCGAGAATTAGGGCCGAACTTGCGGCCATTAGCGTTATACGAAATGTGTTTCTCAAGCGCATAAGGACTCCATAGGAAAACACACGGTTGCACCGTGATAAGATTTCGTTAACAAACGTAAACACATAGAGTTAACGAGACGTTAGCAAATTCAGAGTGCGGAGCCCCAATGTCAGCTATTTTTGCGACGAAAGACGATGTCACGGCCAGTGCCGTTATAAAAGATATTTACATAGTTAGGCCTGATGAATGGCCTGCGGTTAAATTGACACTCACGCAAGCGCAACAAAGCTTTTCGGACGCGCGTCAGTTTTCAGGTGAGGCCGGGCAGAAACTACAATTGCCTGATGAGACAGGCGTTATCAAGCACGTGCTTTATGGCGCGGGTTCTGCGGAAAAAGATGTTTTAGGGGCGATGCGAACAGGGGGGCTGTCGGGCTCTTTGCCTTCGGGATATTATCAATTCGTACATTTGCCAAACGACTGGAATCCTAATCTTGCTGATATAGGCTGGGGACTGGGGGCCTATAAATTTGAAACCTATCTGCCAACAAAGACAGAATTCGCGACATTAGTGATAGAAGACACATCACGCCTAACTGAAACCCGCGCTTTGACGCAAGCCGCGCATTTATGCCGAGACCTGATCAATACACCCGCTGGGGATATGGGACCTGTAGCGCTCCATGAGGCGGCAGAAAATCTGGCAAATGAGTATGGGGCAGACCTTAGCGTGACCATCGGTGATGACCTGCTTACAGATAACCTGCCGATGATACATGCTGTGGGCCGCGCCGCGCATGAGGCGCCACGCTTAGTGGAGTTTGAATGGGGCGATCCTTCTCATCCGCGTTTGGCGCTTATTGGCAAAGGCATTACTTTTGATACGGGCGGGCTGAATATAAAAAGTGCTTCGGGTGCGCGTATTATGAAAAAGGATATGGGCGGTGCGGCCCATGCTTTGGCTTTGGCGAAAATGATCATGGCCAACAATTTGCCTATACGGCTTCATTGTCTGGTCTCGATTGCGGAGAATGCGATTTCAGCAGGGGCTTATCGCCCGGGCGATATTTTAACCTCGCGCGAAGGCTTAACCGTTGAAATTGACAACACAGATGCCGAAGGACGGTTAGTGTTAGGGGATGCCCTAACAAAGGCCGCCGAGTCTGAACCTGCTTTGATGATAGATTTTGCGACATTGACCGGCGCGGCACGTGTCGCCTTAGGGCCTATCTTGCCGCCATTTTTCTCTAACAGAGATATGCCTATTGCGGATGTTTTGGCCCAGTCAAAACTTCAATATGATCCCATTTGGTATATGCCGCTTTGGCAGTCTTACAATGCGATGCTTAGCTCTCCTATTGCAGATATGAAGAACTCAGGCGGGGGGTTTGCTGGTGCCATTACGGCGGCCCTTTTCCTAGAGCGCTTTGTGAAAGGCCGTCCCTGGATGCATTTTGACGTTTATGGGTGGTGCCCTACCGCTTATCCTGGGCATCCGAAAGGCGGAGATATGTTTGCTTTAAGAGGTCTTTATCACTGGCTTAAAGCTGGCGGCTTAAATGGCGACTTTACGTCTTAATAGGTCACCTGACGTTTTAATGCCGTGGCAGCCCAGCGGTTGATATGCCCCGAGATTGCGGCATGCGTAATTATCGCAATCAGTGTTGTTATGACAACCGACGTACTAATAAGTGCCCAGCCATGTAAGTCAGGATACATTAGAATTAACGTCTGAGAGACGGGCCAATTACCCAGATATAGCCCTAAGACAATATTGGGCCAATTATTCATCCAAGTTGTCAGGCGCATAGGTGTTTGGATGATAACGATGGCGAGATACGTCCAGAAAAATGTCCCGGCGATTTCGATGCCTGGTGTCCATGACATATAAGCATATTGAACAGCCGCAATGGATAACATACCGACCAATAGACTGGCTTTAGCTAGGCCTGATGTGGGTAACTTGTCTTGCCATCCGTATAATGCGGCACCCGCTAAGAATGCGTAGGATAAACGTAAGGCGGCAAAAGCGGGAAAAATGGATTCAAGGTTTTGTTTAGCCGCGTAATACCCCGCGACGCCGTAAACCAAGGTTGCTAGAACCGCTAAGCCTAAAAGCACATGTTTTGATTTAAAAATACCCAAACGCCATCCCAAAGCCATAGCAATATGAGCGACGGCTCCCCAACGGAAGGTCCAAATCGCACCTTGAATCAAGCGCATATATTTTGCGTCATCTAATAAACCTGGCAAGCGTGCTCCGGGGTCAATACAGAGAACTGTTTTGAAGAAGTACGAGGTCAATTTTGCAACTTCTTTGGCCAGCGAGGCGTCTGACTTGCAAAAAATAGGGTAAATTACTGTCACAGCTGCCAGCGTATAGGCCACAAGTAAGGGGCCGTTGCGAAGCATGCGAGACGCCAAGTAACGTAGTGATGACCCATGTCTGGTCAAGCTTCTGACAGCTAAATAGCCCGATAGACAAAATAAAATTTGAAGACCAAACCAGCTCGGATCGTAACCCAAATGCCGCAATACTTCGTATTTTCCATCCAAGGGCGACATTGTAGAAGCGTAGCCAATTGCCATCAGTACAACGATGATTGTTCTGACGGCATTTAGCCGTGTCAGGGACATTTGTGCCCATTTTTCTGTATCCGATTGTCTCATTACAGCCCTGCACTCGCTAAATCACTAAAAATCTATCATAAAATAATTAAAAAATTTGCTTGTGTTTGAATCACTTAGAGCTTTGCAAGAAATACGCCAGCAATTGCCGCTTGACCAGAGAATCGCGGCTATGCGAGTCAGAGTAAATTATTGATTTGTTTTGAGGGAAGGTGACCCGGTTCCATGTCTGTTTCAGGTAGCACATCCCGTATGAAGCGCAGTGAAGCGTTATCACTCTGGCACCGCGTCACGCTTGAAACGGTCATTGCTAATGGTCCTGATTTATCAACGCGGCAATTAGCTATTTTGATGTCAGTCTATTTGGAATCTTGCAGTCATACGGTTAAATCTCTATCCGAAAAATTAAACGTGACCAAAGCCGTTATTTCGCGCGCTTTAGATACACTCAGTAAACATGGCTTTGTTGCCCGTGCACCTGATCCGTCAGACAAACGTTCTGTTATCGTGACGCGCACATCTGGCGGGATATTATATCTGCAGCGATTTGCTGATATTATTCAAACGGAAATTAAGCTGGATGATGTTGGCCGCGCGGCGGCTTAAGTGACGCGCTCCGTACAATCAGATCCACGGACAACAATACCGCGCCTTAAGGGTCCGCGTCTCTCAACTCAAACGATTATTACCCCAGTAGCGCCGCTACACTGCAAAGCGTCGCGGCGTTCAGGGCAAGAGACTCAATTACTTTATGGGCATCATTTTGATATTTACGAGACTAAAAAAGGATGGGCTTGGGGGCAGGCAAAGTCTCCCATCAAAGGGTCAAAGCAAAAGGGGTATGTTGGATATGTGTCTGCTCGCGACTTGGCAGATGTTAAGACAAGGGCCAGCCATATTGTGACAGCTTTCAAAGCGCCAATGTTCACGGAGGCTGATATTAAAAGCCACATTGTCCAATTCTTGCCATTAGGTTCACACATTAAAGGCCAAAGCCGTCTCCCTAACTTCGTACAAATTGGCGCGGGCGGATATATTCATCGCCGCCATTTGCGTAAAATAACGAAGCCGCCAGAAATTTTGGATTTTGTAGATGTTGCGGAGTCCCATATGGGATTGCCATATGTTTGGGGTGGTATTAGCACCGATGGGCTTGATTGCTCAGGCTTAGTTTTGTCCTGCTTGCGCGCTATGGGCCAAGACGCGCCGCGCGATGCTGATATGATGGAGGCAGGATTGGGACACAATCTGCGCGTGACGCAGCGGGGCTTAAAGCGCGGGGATCTGGTATTTTGGAAAGGCCATGTGGGCATTATGAAAACAACACGGCTATTAATTCATGCAAATGCACATCATATGTGTGTCGCGACGGAACCTTTAAAAGAGGCTACTGCAAGAATTTTAGTGTCAGGCGGCGGGCCCATCACCGCAATAAAGCGGCTCTAAGCTTATTGCTCAGTTGTCGCTTCCGTCGGGTCATCTGCTGGTGGTTCAATGACGGCTTCCTGCGCCGGCACTACAACCTCCTCAACTTCGGCAGCCTCGGGACGAGCTACGGGACTATCAGCAGCGACGCGTAAATATTCTATGACGGCAGCGCGGTCGGCTTCTTTTTTCAGCCCTACAAAGTTCATATTGGTGCCAGAGAGGTATTTTGTGGGTTTTTTCAAAAAGCCATCAAGGTCTTCATAACTCCATGTCAGGCCTGATCCTGCCATTGCGCCGGAATATTTAAATCCGGCATGTTTGCCGGCCGAAGCGCCAACAACATTCCAAAGATTTGGACCTGTACCATTTGCTCCGCCATTTTCGGCATTGTGACATGATGTGCATTTTTTAAAGACTTTAGCGCCGCGTTCGGCGTCCATTGCGCTTACCCATTCAGGTTGCGGGAACGGGAGAGGTTCGGCAACGCCAGGTGTTTCAACTTCCATTGGTCCCACAGTATAAGCTGGTGTTTCAGGCATATCTGAATGCATGAAAAAATGCGGGGCTTCCCGCAACACCATTACGCCCAAAGCTGTCGCTAATACAGCGCCTGCAATTTTGTTAAAACCAAGCTCGTCCATGACGTTGTCCTTAAGTGGTCCTAGACCCGACTCTGGCCGGGCATCATTCCTGCGTCTTTTATAAACTTATCACGTAAAAGCAAACTGAAAACCTCTTGCGGCGAACCGTCGCAAAGGCTTTAAGACATCTTCAAAAAATAGGGACTATTTCAGCTATGACCGACGCCATTGTTTATCAGGGGGAACCCGGCGCATATTCTCACTTGGCATGCCAAGAGGGCTTTCCGAACATGATGCCTAAGCCTTGCGCAAGTTTTGCTGCAGCCTTTCGAGAAGTGAGCTCAGGCGCGGCGAAGTTGGCCATGATTCCAGTTGAAAATACTGTCGCAGGCCGAGTCTCAGATATCTATCACCTTTTGCCTGAAGGTGGGCTCTACATCATTGGGGAGCAATATCTGGCCGTTCATCATCAATTGCTCGCGGTGCCCGGTGCAAAGATTGAGGATATTAAAACTGCAAGATCGCATCCTATGGCTCTGGGGCAAGTCCGTAAGCGGCTGGAGGCCATGGATATACGTCCTATAACAGACGTTGACACGGCAGGCGCAGCGAGGGCTGTGGCACAAATGGGTGATAAGTCTGTTGCAGCCATCGCCTCAACATTGGCGGGCGAGACTTATGGATTAGACCTTTTAGCGGCGGATATTGAAGATGCTACGCATAATACAACTCGGTTTTTAATCTTAGCAGATAAGGCTTTAGATTTACCAAAGGATAATGGGCCTGTTGTTACTAGCTTTGTCTTTAAGGTGCGGTCTGTACCCTCGGCACTTTACAAAGCTCTAGGCGGTTTTGCGACGAACGGCATCAATATGACTAAGCTTGAAAGCTATATGGTTGGCGGGTCTTTTCAAGCCGCGCAATTTTATGCTGACGTAGAGGGTCATCCCGAAGATGAAGGCATGAAGCACGCATTGGAAGAATTAGCCTTCTTTACTGAGTCTGTGACGATGCTTGGTACTTATAGTGCTCACGCTTTGCGCTATGATGGTGCGCGTTCACGAAAGGGTTAGGGGGTTTTGATTAGGTATTTAACGGTCTAGAGCCTATAAGATTTTGTATGAAAACGCTCTCGCTTACTTTGTCCTTACTTTTTGTCACACTGTCCGTCGGTCCTGCTTTCGCGAAAGATCCAGTTTATACGTCATGGAAAAATAATCTGGCTGTCGGTGGCTATGACACGGTTAGTTTTTTTTCAGGCAAACCACAAAATGGAAAAAAAGATCTAACCTTTGACTTTGCAGGAGCGAAATGGCGTTTTGCGACGCGAGGTAATCTTGATTTATTTAAGACTAACCCTGAAGCTTTCATGCCGCAATATGGCGGCTATTGTTCTTGGGCGGTCGCTAAAGATAAACTTGCTAAAGGTTCGCCGCACTATTGGCATGTTGAAGACGGTAAGCTGTATTTGAATTTTAATGCTCGCATACAACGCCGCTGGGAGAAAGATATCCCGGGCTTCGTGAAGGCGGCTAACGGAAATTGGCCTGAAATATTAAAAGACTAAAATTATGAGGATTAAGGCATGAAAAAAATAAAAAAATATTTACCCGTAATTCTGGCTCTAATTTGTAGCGCTATTTTTATTGATAGCTTGCGATTTAAATTTACCAATCACCCAAATACCCAAGAAATTTTCGGTCGTTTGAATGAATGGGCCTCGGGCCTCGGGGCTGAAGGGCTCTTCGCCCAGACAGGCCTGTTCTCACAATATGTAATTGGCGGCGCCGAGCTTTTGGCATCTAGCGCATTATTATTAGGGTGTTTCTCACGGTTTCGCCGACTACAAGCTTTTGGCGCTCTACTCGGCATTGCTGTCATGACGGGCGCGATTAGTTTTCATCTCTTTACGCCGCTTGGGATAGATCCAAACAATGATGGCGGAGGCCTTTTCGTTATGGCTTGTATCGTGTGGTTATCTTGCGCAGCGCTGTTATTTATTAACCGCAAAGAACTAGCTTATGGTCTGAGGCACATTGGCAAGGCTCTATTTGGTAAACCGTCCTAATTTTCTAACCAATGCCTTAAAAGGTGATGCGCAATCGTAAAACGGGGAAGGCGTAAAAATTTCTCTCCAGTCTTATTATAGACAGCCTGCACTTCGTCTTTGGTAAACCACTGCGCGTCTTCAAGTTCAGCCTTATTGATCGTTAGAGTTTCACTTTCGGCCTCGCAGATAACGCCCATCATCAACTGACTAGGCCAAGGCCAAGGTTGGCTGAAAATATAGCGTGGGTTCTTAATTTTAAGGCCGACCTCTTCAAAGGTTTCGCGGGCCACCGCTTCTTCCATGGATTCGCCAGGCGAGATAAATCCGGCCAGCGCTGACATAGCGCCTTCAGGCCAGCCTGCGCCGCGTCCGAGCAGCACTTTATTACCTGATAAAATCAGCATTATCACAACAGGATTTACGCGCGGGAAATGCTCGGTCTCACAGCTTGGGCATTTGCGTTTCAAACCGCCTTCCTGAGGTTGACTGACTTGGCCACAATTGGCGCAGAAACGATGATTAATATGCCAATCCAGCAAGGATTTCGCGCGCCCCGCGAGAGCCATCTCTTCAATGGATAGAAAACGTGTTGCGCTGCGTAGCTCTTTGTAATCATCCTTATGGGTCACATCTTCAGGGTTCTGAAGCGAGGCCGCAAAGATCGGCGCATCGCCATCCATACCCAAAAAAATAGGACCAGGGTCAATCAGGTTGCGTCCGATAAGCTCTGAAGGGTGAATGCGGAAGAGGCCGCCGGTTTCTTTTAAAGCCGGAGAGCCTTTGTGAAAGCAAATGCAGCGCGCTTGCGGCTTTGCAACAAAGGCTTGAAGCTCTTCTGGGGAGCGCTGCGTTTCCACGTGATCAATGGTGCCGCCCGCAAAAGGCATTGTAAAATTATCTGTCATAAACGGCTCTGTAACGGTTTAGGGTGACCTTGCCTAGTTAAGCTTTGCTGCGTTTCGTGACACGCATAGGCATACCGTTCTCAGGCTGAATAGTAATACGAAGCTTAGGCCAGGGGACATCATCGCTTGCATAGTCAAACCGGTAATTCCGAACTAGAAGCGCAATAAGAATGACCGCCTCCTGCATCGCAAACTGCTGCCCGATACAGACGCGCTCGCCAACTCCGAAGGGCAGATATTGAAACCTCCCAATATTAGCACGAGCAGCCCCGAGAAACCGCTCTGGTATAAAGGCATCAGGTCTTTCCCAAAGTGTTTTGTGGCGGTGGAGTTGCCACGTATTTAAAAACAGAACGCTCTTTGCGGCAATCGTGATGTCATCCTTTACATCTTCATTGATGGCTTCACGGACGATGAAGGGTGCAGGAGGGAACAGGCGCATTGTCTCTTCAAAACAGGCCAGGGTGAAGGGAAGAGACTCCCCCCATTTTTCAGGGGCTATAGTGTCAATCTCTAAGGCATCAACTTCAGCTTCTAAGCGGGTGAGAGATTTACTATCATTTGAGAGAAGATAGAAAAGCCATGACAAGGCGCGCGCTGTGGTTTCGTGCCCCGCACCTATAAAGGCGAGAACATGGTCTTCTATATCGCGGTCGCTAAAAGGCGCTGTATTTGCATCACCAACTAATAAAAGGCGGGAGAGAAAGTCATCTGGTAGGATATCTCCTGCATCGCGCCGCATTTTCCGATCTTTTGTAAGCTCTCTGATCATTTCGCGCAGGTGTTTGACGGCTTTTAAGCCTCGCAAACGCGTCAAGCGAGGAACCCAATCTGGCGCTTTTAACATATCCAGAGGGTCGGGCCGCCCTACATAGGTTAGCGCGGTCGCCACATCTTTGAGCACGCTATGCTGTTCCCGTTGTATTTCGCCAGAGAAAAGCGTGTCTGATAAGACCAGATATGTAAGGGCCGCCATAGGATTAGCAATTTCTATGACGCCATTTGTCTCAAGGAAATTTGGCATTTCGCGTTCAGTTGTAGTTCTCATCACTTGTGCAAAGGCGCTGACATTGCGCGGCGTAAACATAGGTGACATGGCCCTGCGGGCATGGCTCCACTTCTTGCCTTCCGCAGAAATAAGGCCATCCCCAATAACGGCACGCAGAACACGTTGACGGATTTCGCTGAATTTATAGTTACTGCGATTATCAACGAAACAATGCTTGATGAGCTCTGGGTCGTTGATCACTGAAAAGGATGTCCCAAACAGTTCATATTGGGTCACAGGGTCTTTAAACTGTTCCGCGTTAAAGCTCTCAAGGGGATTTCGTGCAATGGTAAGTAAGGCAGCAGGCGCATGATACCAACGATATTCATCGATCCTTCTTGAGGCTGGAATAGGAACGGAGGGGGTGAAAACCCCGCCTTTCGAAGAGGGGTCAGGGCGGTTTTTTGCATTATGACGGGCCATCTAGTCCCTCCAATCAGCGCAGGGTAACGCACAACCTACTGACGTCAATGAGATATATTCGACGCATAGCTATGCAAAAATGTTAAGGAAATTTTCCAGTGATTACATCAAGATAATATACTGTGAAATAAATGTCTCATACTAAGTGTAAAAGCGAAATCACCGTCTTATTTATAGTTTATTTTACTCATTTGGCAGCAAGCGCGGCTATCTTTAAAACATAAATGGAAAGAAAATGAAATTTTCAAAAATTGCTTTGACAACTGTTGCTGTGGCTGGCTTAGCCTCTACGACTTCAGCACATGATAGCGGAGCTTACATCAATGTGGGAGTAGATACCTATGAATTTGATGTGTATAATCTTGGCGGTATTCAGTATTTCTTCACAGAGACTTACGGTATCCGTCTTGAATATACATATCTTGATGCTTCTGGCGGTAAGGCAGACACGGCCGGCGAATCATATATTCGCCAATTCTAAGGTTATATAATCTTGTTATTAGAGAGCCTGGGTCTATGGCCGGGGCTTTTAATGGATAAAGCTCTCACCATTGGGCCATAAACTGTGACATAAATGTCTCATTATTTTTGAAATGATAGTATTCACAGCTATTCCTAGTTGTTTCATTTGCTATTATGATAGAAAAGTTTCGCGATTAATAAAAAAGGGAACGATCATGAAATTTTTAAAAATCGCTATTAGTGCGGTTGCCATTGCAGGCTTTGCGTCTGCGGCATCTGCTCAAGATACAGGTGCTTATATTAATGTGGGTGTTGATGCCTATGAGTTTGATGCTTACACGCTATCTGGTAAGATTGGATATAAGTTCACAAAATACCTTGGCGTCGAAGGTCAGGCCGCCGTTGGAATTATTGATAAAAAAGATACACTTCGAGGTTTTGAAGCGAAAGCTGGTGTCGACACGTCTTTTGGCGCATTTGGTATAGTCCGTATTCCGACAGGCAAAGGGCTGAACCTTATTGGGCGTGCAGGCTATCATGCCACACAACTTAGTGCGGCTGCTGGCAATGTTGAAATCGATGTTGATACCGATGGTTTTGCCTTTGGTGCCGGTAGTGAGTATATTTGGGATGATGTAAACGGGATTCGTCTTGAATACACATATATGGACAATGATAGTAATGAAGGCAGTGATGTTTTCACACTCTCCTATGTCCGTAACTTCTAATATTATAGACATTTAAGTTTAGAAAGCTTCGGTCTTTGGCCGAGGCTTTTTTAATGGGCGAAACACTTGCCATGAGCCAACTCTTTGCCTATTTACCCGCTCGGAAGGCTGGCTTGGACGGCACTCTTGTTAACCCGGTCAGGTCGGGAACGAAGCAGCCGCATGCGAGTCCTTGTCGGGTCAGGTTCAGTCTTCCACCATTATATGTTTGCGCATCACGGCCGACCAACCCGATGCGCGTTTTGCGCCTTAATTTCTAGACGATTTCGGGTAGTGCAATGCTCCTTTCACCGCCATACTCTCCGTATGACTGTCGAGCCAAAAATTGCCGCTATCCTCGCAGGTGGCTCCGCGCGCCGTTATGGCGGGCAAGATAAGGGCGAAATCTGTATTGGGGGTGAGCGTCTGATTGATATCATTCACGCGCACCTAAAACCTCAATCGCAGAGTATACTTATCTCGGGCCTCCATGATTATAATTTAGGGTTTGAGGTTGTTCCTGATCTGCAGGCCGCTCCAGGAGGACCTGTCGGCGGCATTTATTCTCTCTGGAGTACGTTAAAGAAAGTCACGCCCGAAGGATTTTTCACAGTGCCCGTCGATGGGCCAAACTTACCATATGATTTAGCGGAACGACTCTACAACTCATCGTCCTCGACTCTCGCCGTGGATGAGGCAGGTCGACACCCAACTTATGCGTGGTGGCGCATGATTGATTTGGCTCGGATTTGGAGGGAGCTTGATTTTGAAAAATCAATATCTCTGAACAGATTAGCAGATATTACATTAGCACAGCCAATTAAATGGGCAGGGGCCGATAATTTTATAAATATAAATAATCTCCATGACCTTAATGAATTTGTAAAGGGTGCTTGACATGTAAAGTGTCCTTGTCTAAGTAAAGGGTGCTTTACAAAACAGGAGGCGATTATGCTAAGCACTATATTTGCAAAACAAGAGATGAGGCGAGGCAGAGCTTTGCTTCTTAGTCTCTGCGCGTATTCAGTTAGCGCCTGCGGTAATGAGGCAACAACAATCCAAAGTGTGTCAGCTATGCAGACTGAGCCTAGAATTGCGGTTGCTTCTAGCCCTGATTATCAATCGGGTTGGATTTCTGTAACGCGTCAAGGTGCGGGTCCTGACGTCATTCTTATTCCTGGCCTCGCGAGTTCCGCATCTGTTTGGGAGGCTACTGTAGCAAGGTTCAAGCAGACTCACCGTTTACATGTTGTGCAAGTTGCTGGCTTTGGAGGGGCGCCTAAAAGTACAGTTGAGCGGACGAGTATTATCGAAGGTCTTGCGCTTGATGTATCGGAATATTTAAAGGCTGAAGACATTCATAACTCTGTCATCGTCGGACATTCACTTGGAGGGTTCACAGCGTTACATGTTGCCCGTGATTACCCAGATAGACTTAGCCGTGTAATTGTCGTGGACTCGTTACCATTTTATTCTGTTTTATTTAATCCAGCAGCAACAGTTGCAAATACAACTGCACAAGCTGAGCAAATGGTTGGGCAAATGCGGCAAACGCCCAAAGCGGCTTATGATGCTATGCAAGCCCAAAGCGCGCGAATTTATGCCCAGGGCGCTGATGCGAAAAAGCGAATTTTCAAAGACGGCGCTGCTTCCAATCGGGATGTAGTGTTGGATGCTATGCTTGAATTAACGACAACTGACATACGGGATGATTTGAGAGCGATTAAAACGCCTGTCTCTGTGATTTACGCACATGATGACCGTATGGGTATGAAAGCTGAAGAAATGACAAAACTTTATGAGGAGCAATACGCGCCGCTTAATGAGGTCACCTTTTTCCGAATCGATAACAGTTATCACTTCATCATGGATGACCAGCCTGCAGCTTTTTACGGCGCTCTTAATGAATCTTTTTCTACAAATGGAAGGAAATAACCATGAAACCTAAAATTGCCCAAAAACGCTATATGTCCTCAATCATAGGGACGTCATTAGCATATGTAGCAAGTGTATTCGGCGTAAGTTTTTTACATGATAAGGTCGCTGACGGTTCTGTCGCGGGTATTCTTCTAGCCCTTGTACCGGGAGTGTTTATTGCTTTGATGACGGCTTCAATGTGGCGTTTTTTAAAGGAGACAGATGAGGTCGCCCGTCATGAATTGACTCAAGCTATGATGGCTGGGCTTTTTGTTCTTTTAGCTCTTAGCGGAGGATGGGGACTTATTGAGCTTTATAATGATAGCTTGCCACGTCTGCCTATCTTTTTTGCGTTCCCACTTTTCTTTTTGATATTTGGGCTTTTTAGCGCGCTTAAATACAAACGGTGTGTGTAAAATGGAAAATAACCTTAAATCTCTACGTGCTGAAAAGGGGTGGTCACAAGCTGCGCTCGGCGATCAACTTGATATCTCCCGTCAAAGCGTCAACGCCATTGAAACAGGACGTTATGATCCCTCATTACCTCTTGCCTTCAAAATTTCTCGCCTCTTTGAATTGAGCATTGAAGATATTTTTATCGACGGCGCAGTTTAACTCTGGAGCTCGCCTTAAAGGCGAGGCACCGCATTACTAATCAAGTTGAGCGGGATGGAGTAACTCTCTTTGGTTTGGCGCAGCACAATGCGAGACTGCACATCTGAAATTAAATCAATTGAGAGCAAGACTTCGCGCAGGAAGTCCTCATAAGTGTGCATATTCTTGGTGACGACGCGCAACATAAAATCGACGGCGCCTGTCACCGAAGCACACTGAACTACTTCCGGCATACGCGCGACAGCTTTTTCAAATTTTTCCATATTAGTGCGATTGGGCAGAGCCAGTTTTACGGCGACGAAAACTTCGAAATCAAGTCCTAGCTTTGTACGATCTAAAATCGTGACGCGCTGTTTAATAATCCCTATTTCTTCCATGCGTTTAATGCGGCGCCAACAGGGCGAGGAGGACAGGCCAACTTTATCCGCAATATCTGCCACCGAGAGGCCAGCATTACTTTGAATAAGGTGTAAAATTTTGGCATCAATGCCGTCAATTTGTTCAGGCATGTTTCGCCTCCTGATAAGTTTATGGAGGCAAATTATTGTGCATTTAAGAGAAATTCAATACATAATATTGTAGGATTCGTCATATATTTGGAAAAGACTATCATATTATCGTAAAAATGGATGCCCAGATGACAAAAAAGTCAAATCAATCTCGTCTTTACGTACCAGAGCCGCCTTTTCGGCCAGGTGATACGCCTGATTATTCGCATATCTCTGTGCCCGCTAATCACTCCCCGCCGCGTCCTGATCCGCTTTGCGATGATCATGAAACGGTGGAGCACGCAACAAGCCTGATTCGGGTCTTGAGGTTTAATGGGGATGCTGTGGGGGACTGGGCCCCGAGCCTTACGGCAGATCAAAAGCGCAAAGGTTTGCGTGATATGATGCTGACCCGCGCGATGGATGACCGTATGTTTAATATGCAGCGTCAGGGTAAGATGAGCTTCTATATGAAATCACGCGGCGAAGAAGCTGTCTCAGTGGCTCATGCTATGGCCTTGCGTAAAGACGACATGACCTTTCCGACTTATCGTCAGCAGGGCATTTTGATCAATCGCGGTGCGCCGATAAAAGAGATGATGTGCCAATGTCTGTCTAACGCGGGGGACCGTTTGCAAGGCAAGTCAATTCCGGTGCTTTATTCTTTCCGCGACTTTGGTTTCTTTTCTGTGTCCGGCAACTTAGGGACACAGATGATTCAGGCTGTCGGCTGGGGCATGGCCGAGGCCTATAAAGATAGTGACGGGATTGCCAGCGCCTTTACGGGTGAGGGGGCGACGGCTGAAGGTGATTTTCATTATGCCTTGAACTTCGCCTCGACATATCGCGCGCCAGTCATTTTGAATGTAGTCAATAACCAATGGGCGATTTCATCCTTCCAAGGTATTGCTGCTGGCGAAGGCGAGACTTTCGCAGCGCGTGGCAGCGGCTTTGGCTTGGCAACACTTCGTGTCGATGGGAATGACTTTTTAGCTGTCTATGCCGCGACAGAGTGGGCGGCAGAGCGGGCGCGTAAAGGCGGCGGCGCAACGCTGATTGAGCACTTCACTTACCGCAAAGAAGGGCATTCCACCTCGGATGATCCGACCAAATATCGTCCAGAAAATGAACCAGAAGTCTGGCCCTTTGGCGACCCGATTGATCGCTTAAAGACTCATCTAATTCAAAGTAATGAATGGGATGAAGAGCGCCACGCAGCCCAAGAAGAAGAATGCAAAGTTGAAATCCGTCAAATTTATAAAGAGGCGGAAAAAATGGGAACACTTTCCAGCGCGACCAATGTCAATGATTTCACCATGTTTGAGCAGGTCTATGAAAAGCTTCCCGGTCATTTGCAGGCGCAAATCGAAGCCTTCAAGGAAGAGCTTTAGTCATGGCTAGAATGAATATGATTGAAGCCATCCGTGATGCACTTGATGTGAAGATGACTCAGGACTCCAGTGTCCTCGTTTTTGGTGAGGATGTCGGTTATTTTGGCGGCGTTTTTCGCGCCACGGCAGGATTGCAGGAAAAGCACGGTTTACACCGCTGTTTTGATACGCCGATTTCCGAAGGCGGCATTGTTGGCATTGCGATTGGTATGGCGGCCAATGGGCTGCGCCCTGTCGCAGAAATTCAGTTCGCCGACTACATCTATCCGGGATATGATCAAATTGCGTCTGAAGCGGCGCGTCTACGCTATCGTTCTAACGGCGAGTTTTCTGCCCCGCTGACTATCCGTACCCCTGTGGGTGGAGGAATTTATGGCGGCACAACACATAGCCAAAGCCCAGAGGCTTTGTTCACCCATATTGCAGGGTTGAAAACGGTTATTCCGTCAAACCCTTATGATGCAAAAGGCATGTTAATTACGGCCATTGAAGATAATGACCCTGTCTTATTCTTAGAGCCCAAGCGCCTTTATAACGGGCCCTTTTACGGAGACCCTCATATCCCGTCTGTGAGTTGGGCTAAGCATGAGTTAGGCGAGGTTCCTGAGGGCCATTACACTGTGCCATTTGAGTCTGTGCGCAAAATCAATGATGGGCCTGATTTAACGATATTGGCTTATGGCACAATGGTTTGGGTGGCTGAGGCCGCAGCTAAAGAAGCCGGCGTGAATGCTGATATTCTTGACCTTCGCTCATTGCTACCGCTTGATATCGAAGCGATTTCTAGCTCTGTTAAAAAGACAGGGCGATGCCTCATTCTTCACGAAGCTACACGCACATCAGGGTTTGGTGCAGAATTATCTGCCCAAGTCGCCGAAGCGTGTTTCTTCTCGCTCGAAGCGCCCATTGTCCGCGTGACGGGCTGGGATACGCCCTATCCGCATGCCCAAGAATGGGCCTATTTCCCAGGCCCAAAACGCGTTATGAATGGCATTCGAAAAGTCATGGGCAACAGTTAATGGGCGAATATAGATACAAATTGCCTGACATCGGGGAAGGTGTCGTAGAGGCTGAAATCACAGCTTGGCATGTCGCCCTTGGTGACACGGTTGAGGAAGACGCGCCTATCGCAGACGCGATGACCGACAAGGCAACAATAGAGCTCACGGCCCCTGTTGCAGGCGTGATTAAAATGGTGGCTTGCGAAGAGGGTGATATGCTCGCCGTTGGCGCCGATCTTGTTGTGTTTGAGACCGAAGGGGACGCTCCGCCCGCGGAAGATGAAAAGGCAGAAGAGTCAAGTCCCAAAAAAGCTACGTCCTCAACTGTCAATACACAATCGACTTATGCCTTTAAACTGCCTGATATTGGCGAAGGCGTTGTCGAAGCTGAAATTACGGCGTGGCATGTCGCCGTTGGAGATGAGGTCGAAGAAGATGCGCCTGTTGCTGACGCGATGACGGATAAAGCGACAATAGAACTGACCTCACCTGTTGCAGGCAAGGTTATAAAAGTCGCTTGCGCAGAAGGCGACACGCTCGCTGTCGGGGCTGACTTAGTCGTATTTAACGTGGACGGCGATGACAATGTTAATGATGACATAGAAGAGACCGCGTCTTCGGATATTACGCCCTTAGCCACAGCCATTGTGCCGTCTAAACCCAAACCCGCTGTAACTAGACCTTCTGGGGGTAAATTTCTAGCGGCACCCGCTGTGCGCAAGGCCGCAATAGAAAAGGGTTTGGATTTATCTTTAGCTAAAGCTTCGGGCAAAGATGGCGAAATTACCCACGCGGATTTAGCCTTGCTCGAAAAAAGCTTTGCTCAGCAAGACGGCGAGACCCGCATTAAAGTTATCGGGCTACGCCGTGTTATTGCGCAGCGAATGCAAGAGGCGAAACGCCATATTCCGCATTTCACTTATGTTGAAGAAATCGATGTCACGGAATTGGAAGCTCTGCGAAAGCGGGCCAATGAGAAAAAGAGCGAAGACAAACCCAAGTTAACCGTGCTGCCCTTTATCATAAGGGCCTTAGCGAAGGCCTTGGAAGATTGGCCACAGTTTAATGCGCGCTATATGGACGAGCAAGGATATGTCTCTCAATTTTCAGATTTGAATTTAGGTATTGCCGCGCAAACTGATGCGGGCCTCATTGTGCCCGTGCTTAAGAAAGTGCACACACTGTCGATTTGGCAGATGGCCGAAGAGATTGCGCGATTGGCCGAAGGCGCGCGGACGAATAAACTTACAACAGATGACCTCACAGGTGCGACGACAACATTGACTTCGCTTGGGCCTCTCGGAGGGCTTGTTACAACGCCCGTTATCAATCGTCCTGAAGTCGCTATTTTTGGCCCAAATAAAATTCGCTCAAAGCTTGTGTTAGAAGCAGGTGAAATTACGGAACGCCTTGTGATGAATTTCTCAGTCTCATGTGATCACCGCGTTATTGATGGCTATGATGCGGCTAAAATGATGCAGGATATGAGGCATGCTCTGGAAGATCCCCTCTTTATGTTTCTGAGTTAGGAGCCTTTTCAGTTTCATGCCGCATAAATTGACTTGTCAGAGGGCGTGATTTCGCCTAAACGGCGCACCTTCTAATGACGTGGTGGGGTAGCTCAGCTGGTTAGAGCGCAGGACTCATAATCCTGAGGTCGTGAGTTCAAGTCTCACTCCCACTACCACTTTTTTTGAAAACTCAGATCAGTGAAAAATTTACTTTAGCGTATTGAGTATGAAGAGGGCTAAGACGATGAGTCCAAAAGAAATCACGACGCCCCATATATTAGTATCCTCGCCGTAAATTAAAACACCTGCTAGAGGAACAAGCAGAAAGCTGAGCGCAAAAATAGAATATGATTTAGACAGGGGCACTTTTGTTAAAGCAATGACCCACAATATCATCGCCAAGCCATAAGCTAGGCCTACGAAAATAGTTGTAGTAATCAATGGCAGATTAATGAGATCTGCCAAGTTCCGTCCTTTGATTTGCGTTGCAATATGCTTGAAGCCAATCTGTCCCAAAACATTTAACAGAACCGCTGCTAGGACAAGTGCATATCCAACATTAAACATAGCAATTCACGGCATAGATCAAATTAATATCAGGCACAGGGACTTTTAGAGGCCAATACCAATCTTTGCGATCAGGGTAATGGAATTTAACAAGTTCTCTGAGGTTAAAAATTGAATTTATATGCTCACACGCCATGTAATAATCATAAGGCAGACCTGCTTTCTTGCCGCTTGAGCGCGGGCCAAAGTATCGTCCAAAACGCCATGCCCAACCTGGGTCACAAGGAAGAATGAGGGATAAGACACCGCCAGGCTTTAGGATACGAGTCCATTCCGTTAGTGCGTCAACGGGGTGTGGTATATGCTCTAAAACATGGGTGGCGATGACCCTGTCTATACTATCATCTTCAAAGGGTAATGTGCTGCCTTTAAGCTTTAAAATCTCGACGCCTTGTGGCCACGTTTTGCTATTTAGAAACTCTACAACTTTGGGGTCATGATCTGAGGCAATATACTTATCAAAGCTATGGGTGACATGCGGAAAATGGGCCATGGTTCCGACGCCCAATTCCAATACAGTTCCGTAATGTGCGTTTAAGCGATTATCTTTTTCAACAATCGAATGGGTGCGCGTCAGAACAGATGATGAGAGAGAGTCATCGTAATTAGCCTCTTCATAATTTTCGAGCCAATTGGCTTCAAGAGAGTCCCATGAGGGTGCCTCTACAAAGTTCTTCTTCACATTCGTCTCCAACATTAAAGGAATGGTTGTTGAATATTACATAATTTCAGACGTGTTACACCAAGGAGCGGTAATTGGCTAAGCCTTTTAAGCAAGCGTCACTCATTTGGTTGTTTTCGCTTTCGAGACATGCGTCGTTTCTTCTGAAGCGTTTCATCCTCCTTTGCGGCGTCCTCCAGCGCTTTTTTTTCATCATAATCTTTGATGAGCTTCGACCCGTATTGGATACTGGAGGGGGCAATGATAGTGCTGTCCGTATCAATTTGTGTGCCTTTGATTGTGGACTCTATACCAAAGCGCTTATCATCTTGCGTAAGTCGTGGTTCTTTGTTGGGAGCCGGAGGCAGATCAGCTGTGTCCACAATCGTAATTTTGGCTTGTGCTTTTGGTTTTGGCGAGAGGCGCCATAGTGTACCATTATCAGGATCAGCGAAAAATAAGCCGCGCTTATCCATAACCATTGGACCGGGTGAGCCCCAAGCGCTACGGTTCGAGCGAGTCATGAAACCGTCGAGCAGCACGCGAGGTTGGCCGCTAATCTGTCCAAATTCTGTCGGGATAGCAATAAGACGCATGGCAGCAGGGCCCGTCTGCGCGGCAATAATATGTCCGTCCAAGCGGCGGGGCCAATCTTCAGGTACCGTAAACTGGCCTGGCAAAATCATAGATGAAATAGATTGTCCGGCATAAAACTTTGCGGGCGTTGTGCCTAGCGGCCCGAGTGTGTTCTCAGCGCCGACCCAAATATCTGCGTTTGACCGCCTAGAAAGGCTTGTCAGCCGCCCCAGTTGATCTTCACCAATAAGAGTTGCTTGACCCGTGTTTATGTCTAGTTGAAGGATACGAAAACTGTCGGTCTTTGTGGACAATCCCAAGAGTAAGTGATTTTCATTGTATCCGGCCAACAAAATATGCGGCTTTCTTGATGAGTTTGCGGAGCGCAAGCTTGCAAGCTCTTGAGGGATTTGACCAGGCTTTATAGCCCAGACCGCGTAAGTGTCAGCCACATAAAGCGTGTCTCCTATAACAGCCAGCCCTGTGGGACTTTGAAATGTAAAGGGTAGGGGACGGCGCAGGTCAATTTTTCCATCTTGCCTACGATCTGCTAAACTCCAGATGCGGCCGCTATTCTTGTCGGCCGTGTATAGTGTTCCGTCAGGACTGATGGTTATGGCTGATACTTTTCCAAGACCATGCGTGCTTTGGCTTAGATCCAGTTCGGACAGAGTGTTGAGATTGTTTGAGGATCCGCCGCGTTGTTTTTGAACGCTTACAGCCGAAACAGCGCGCACATTGTCATCGCTCGCTAAGGGTACAATATCCCATGGTGCGGCCCAGCTGGTCGAGCTCAGCAGCGTAAATATTCCGAGACTTAAAACGAATCGCATGAGACTAACATGACGGTTAAGTGTTAAAATTACGAGACGTAGCTGCAGAGTCTGTGTAAAAAATGTTATAAGTAATCGCCTTGTAATGGGCTTGTCACAGAGCCGTTAATAAGGTTAGCTATGATTCGTAATACATCAGGAGACCGGTTTTCAGTTTTACAGTGCAATACATTTTAGATGACGTGAGTCTGGTGGCTCTATGAGTTATCTTGACACCTCAATTGATACATCTATTCGCGACGCTATTCCTGTGGCCCAAGGGAACTACCCTTGCCTGATCCTTAATGCCGATTACCAACCACTCTCTTATTTTCCGCTATCGCTCTGGTCTTGGCAGGATGCTGTAAAAGCTGTTTTTCTTGACCGGGTGAATGTCGTGGATCGATATACACAAACCGTACGTTCCGCCAATTTTGAAATGGAAATTCCGTCCGTTGTTGCGCTCAAAGATTATGTTGCGCAAAATCGATCTCCGGCCTTTACGCGGTTTAACCTTTTTCTACGCGATGGGTTTGAGTGCGTTTATTGCCACAGCCCGGATGAGCTTACATTTGATCATCTTATTCCGCGCCGTCTGGGTGGTAAAACGACGTGGAAAAATATCGTTGCGGCTTGTTCTAAATGCAATCTTAGAAAAGGTGGCCGCATGCCTAAAGAAGCGGGAATGGTACCACAGGTTACGCCCTTTCAGCCGACCATGCACCAACTACAAGCGCAAGGTCGTCGTTTCCCGCCTAATCATTTGCACGAGAGTTGGCTTGACTATTTGTACTGGGACGTTGAGTTAGAGGCATGAGATTACATCCTTATGCTATCATTCTAGGTCTGGCCCTAGGCTTCTTTGTTTTACTAACATTGCGTCATCCGCCCTTTGCCGTTTTGACAGCCATACTTGGCGTACTTGGTTTTGATCTGCTCTTTAAAAATCGGGCAAAAAAACTTGACCATAAAGATGACGACAAAAAAGATGATAGCAAATGAGATATTTGTTGTTAGGCGCAGCTTTCTTGGCCGTAAGCGCCTGTGGCCCTAAGGTTGACACATCGCCTAATGTTATTCTTGAAACGGAAATGGGCGTTATCGAAATTGAAACCTATCCTGAAAAAGCCCCAGTATCTGCGGGTGATTTTTTAAATTATGTGGACCGGGGATATTATAACGGTGAAGGATTTTACCGTGTCGTGAGAGCAGATAATGACCCGCGCAATATGGGCATGTCCCTAATCCAAGGGGGCCGCTTGGATACAGAGCCTAAAGGCGCATTTATTGCTCATGAGCTCACCTCTGAAACAGGGCTGCGTAATGATAGCGGCATGGTATCAATCGCGCGGGACGAACCGGGTACTGGAAGTGCAGCCTTTTTCTTTATCAATATCGGAGATAATAACTTTTTGGATGAGGGTGGCGAACGCAACCCTGATGGCGCTGGATATGCCGCCTTCGGCAAGGTCGTCAAAGGTATGGATGTCGTTAAAGCTATACAGGCCGGCAAGGCTGATGCCCCAACAGAAGAAGAGGTTGTCAGAGGACAATATCTAACGCGACCTGTGCTTATTATTAAGGCTTATCGTAAATGATCAGGCGAGTTGTTCTGTTTGGGCTGACAGCCATTCTTATTGCGGGATGTGCAGCAAAGGTGCCTGAGTCGGATGCAACTTATTATCTGGTACGCCACGCGGAAAAAACGACAGAGAAGTCTGATCCCTCTTTGACGAAGCAAGGGCAACAACGTGCGGAAGATTTGGCCCAAAGATTATCGGACGTTAGCCTAACGAGGATTTACTCAAGTGATTATATTCGTACGCGAGATACTGCCGCCCCTGTAGCTACGTCCAAAACCTCGAATGTCAGCATCTATGACCCGCGTGATTTGGACGGTTTCGCTCAAGAGCTTTTGGCGAAAAAGGGGCATATTCTCATTGTCGGTCATTCTAATACAACACCGCAACTTTCGGCATTGTTAGGCGGTCCAGAGGGTACACCGATTGTCGAAGCTACCGAATATGATCGGCTTTATATTTTGCAGAGAAACGGTAATGAGGTGAGCGGGCGCATAGCGAGATATGGAGAGGCTTCGGAATGGTAAACCAAACACCTAATTCACCAGAGATTTATGATTGGCAAAAGCCTAAACCGCCTTTCCAATTTGGGAGGGTTATGAATCGATCATTTAGCGGCCTGTTCAAGAATATAAAACCTATTATGCTTGTCATTTTGTTGAGCTTGGTTGTCAGTTCTGTTTTGAGTGCACCAGTTTATTTTCTAGATTCAACGGATCCTAATGCGTTACTTCAAAGCCCCATTTATTGGATTGTGACGGGCCTTTCTTCCATTTTCGGCTTTTTATTTTTTATGTTTATCTGTGTTTTTACAGATCATTATGCCTTTGCTCACTTTACAAACAGGTCTGCAGAATTTCGTCATGTTACACTCAGGTCAATTAAATTGACGATTCCTGTTATATTTATTGTAGTTCTTTATTTTATTTCTAGCTACATCGGGATGATATTCTTAATTGTCCCCGGCGTGATTATTTCAGTCGGTTGGACTGTAATTGGCCCGGCTTATTTGCATGAAGACACGCCGCTTTTTGGCAGCTTTGGCCGCTCTTGGGAGTTGACGCGAGGGTATAAATGGTGGGTGTGGCTCGCAACGATTGTCATGGGACTTATTATGACTTTAGTTTTTGCTTTTGCAGTAGCCCTGATCTCATTGACGGCCTATTCAGGATTTACAGGAAGTGAAATTTCATCGGCATTTACGATTGGCGCATTCTTCATGGGGCTATTAATGAGCCTGTCCATCTATTTGGCACTGGCACTTTACGCGTCTTTCACAACCGCGCTCTATACAGAGTTACGCGAATTAAAAGAAGGCCCGCTGGCCGAGGAAATGAGCGCAGTCTTTGACTAAGCCGCCGCGGCTTCGGCCTTAATGCGTCCTATCATAGCATTAAGCCCGTTGGAGCGTTGAGGAGATAAATGCTCCTGCAAGTCGAGCTCTTTCAATATTGCATTCGCATCAAGTTCCTGGATATTTGACGCTTTGCGGTTTGAGAAGATCTGTAGGGCGACTGCGACGAGCCCTTTGACGATATGAGCATCACTATCCCCGCGAAACGTCAGGACGGGGTCATCATCATCCGTTCTGTCGCTCACAAGCCAGACTTGACTCACGCAGCCCTTGACTTTTGTGGCCTCATTTTTTTCAGCCTCGTCAAGCGGTGGCAGGCTTTTGCCCAAATCAATGACATGCATATAGCGTTCTTCCCAATCACTCAGGAAGGCAAAGTCGTCTATCATGTCTTGTATATCTTGCGGGTAGTTCATGAGGCTTAGTTAGGGAGCGCGAGGCCCCCTTGCAAGTGTCATTCAGCCGCTCGTGCGAGAAGGGCGAGGGTATCTTCCTTAATCATATCCGCGCCTTTTTCCGCAATCATGATGGTTGGAGCATTGGTATTACCCGATACGACATTGGGCATGATAGAGGCGTCAATAACGCGAAGGCCGTCCAGTCCGTGAACGCACAGTCGATCATCGACAACAGCCATATCATCGTGGCCCATTTTACAGGTTCCGACAGGATGGTATTGCGTATCAGCACGGGCGCGTATGTCGGCCTTCAGCTCTTCGAGCTGGGGCACGATGTCATCGATGTATCCGCCGGAGGTGGAGTAGCCCACACCGTCGGTGGAGAGGTCGTACACGGTGTTGCCGGCGGCGAATTCGCCATTGGCGTGTGCGGTGGTGATCTCGTAGACCGCGTTGTCGACCCGCTTGAGCATCTGCAGGACCACCCAGCCGGCGGCGAACCCGAACAGCGCACCACCGATCGCCTCCTGCACGAACAGCACGCCGATGTGGGCGGCATCGAAGGGGTCCCCGTCCACGGCCATGCCGAAGATGGCCAGGAAGACCACGATCGCCACGCCGTCGTTGAACAGCGATTCCCCGGCAATGGTAATTTCCAGCGACTTGCTGGCCCCGGCGGTCTTGAGGATGCCCATCACCGCGATCGGGTCGGTGGGCGAGATCAGGGAGCCGAACAGCAGGCAGTAGATGAACGGCAGGGGGTGACCGGTGACCTGGAACAGCCAGTGGCAGCTGAACGCCACCAGGAACATGCAGCTCAGCATGCCGAAGGAGGCGAGGATGCCGATGGTCCACTTGCGCGACAGCAGGTCGTCCAGGTTCACGTGCATGGCGCCTGCGAACAGCAGGAAGCCGAGCATGCCGTTGAGCAGCGTCTCGTCGAACTGGACCTGGCCGACGATGCCCTGGGCGATGTTCTCGGCCGCACCGAAGCCTGCGTAGTTCAGCAGGATCAGCAGCAGCGAGAACAGCAGCGAGATCACCATGACGCCGATGGTGGTCGGCAGCTTGAACGTGCGGACGTTGATCCAGGCGAACAGCGCCGCCACGGTGATCAGGATGCTCGTTATCGACAGCAGGCTCATCGGGACGGGGGGTTCGCGGGCGGGGCAGGGGCGTGGAGGGTAGCCGTTCGAGGGCGCACGCGTGGCCATCGGCCCGGGCACCGGCCGCCTCGACCACATCGAGCAGGCTCATCGAGACGCTCGCGTACAGCGAATCGGGCAGGCCGTTGCGCACCCGGCTGGCCACCAGCGCGTCCGGCCGGGCCCGCAGCATCGCGAGCAGTTCCTCCAGCCATCCGGGCTCGACCGTGCAATCGTCGTCGATGAAGACGAGCACCTCACCACTCGCG
>ENA-ORXM01000595-ORXM01000595.1-marine-metagenome-genome-assembly--contig:-NODE-595-length-61312-cov-8.260325_pt1 | contig 61312 bp, 63 predicted proteins | sample MGYA00237867_ERZ511480 | MGnify/ENA primary metagenome ERZ511480 (study PRJEB26309, sample SAMN06266103) | marine metagenome | isolation source: Algal blade | place: United Kingdom:Sidmouth, United...
GATCTGTTCCTCGTATTCGGCGTCGACGCCGTCGGTGAATTCTTCCTGCCACCAATCGGCATGTTTCTCCCACAGACACGGCTCGTTCACAGCACTCACGTCACGACGATAACGAACCGGGGCCACGAGGCCGCGCGGTTACGCACGTGTTCGTTACTGTCGCCACCCCCTCAATTCGTTGACCTTCATATCTTGATGGCAATGCACTTAGGTTTTCTTAGTGATCTGGGAATGGGGGTCGGTTGGTTGCGTTACTACCTCTGTAACAACGATTTCACCAATGGTGAGAAGTGGAGAAAAGAACATGAGCAAGGCAGTAGGAATTGACTTGGGTACAACAAATTCGGTTGTAGCCACGATCACGGGCGGCGAGCCCGAGGTCATCGCCAACGCCGAAGGCATACGCACGACCCCCTCGGTCGTCGCGTTTGCCCGCGATGGCGAAGTTCTGGTGGGCGAGGTCGCCAAGCGACAGGCCATCACCAACCCTGACCGGACAATTCGGTCGGTCAAGCGTCATGTGGGCACCGACTGGAGTGTTGGTGTCGACGGTGCCAATTACACGGCGCAGGAGATCTCGGCTCGAGTCCTGCAGAAACTCAAGCGCGATGCCGAGGCGTTCTTGGGTGAGTCGGTCACGCAGGCAGTGATCACGGTTCCTGCCTATTTCGACGACGCCCAGCGCACTGCAACCAAGGAAGCTGGCGCTATTGCTGGCCTCGAGGTGCTGCGAATCATCAACGAGCCGACCGCGGCTGCTCTTGCCTATGGCATCGACAGCGACGACGACAGCGACCAGACCATTCTGGTATTCGACCTGGGTGGCGGCACATTCGATGTGTCGGTACTTTCCATGGGCGACGGCGTGTTCGAGGTGCTCTCAACCCACGGCGACACCCAGCTGGGTGGCGACGACTGGGACCAGGCCGTTATCGACTGGATCCTCAAGTCCTTCAAGGACACCGAGGGCGTCGACCTCTCTAGCGATGCCATGGTCATGCAGCGGCTGAAGGAAGCTGCTGAGACGGCCAAGATCGAACTGTCACAGACACAGACAACACGAATCAACCTGCCGTTCATCAGCGCCACCGATGCCGGCCCCAAGCACCTGGATCTGGAGCTCACACGCTCCAAGTTCGAGGAACTGACAGCCGACCTCGTCGACAAGCTGCGTGCCCCGTTCGAACAGGCTCTGGCTGACGCCAAGGTGTCCAAGGGTGACCTGGACCATGTGATCATGGTTGGTGGTTCCACCCGTATGCCGGTCATCACCGAGCTGGTGAAGTCCATCTCCGGTAGTGATCCTCACAAGGGTGTCAACCCCGACGAGGTCGTTGCTCTGGGTGCTGCGGTTCAGGCTGGTGTGCTGCGAGGAGATGTCACCGATGTCATCTTGTTGGATGTCACGCCTCTGTCGCTGGGTATCGAGACCATGGGTGGGGTCATGACCACGCTCATCGAGCGCAACACCACGATCCCCACCAAGCGCTCCGAGGTCTTCAGCACCGCCGAAGACAATCAGCCTTCGGTCGATGTCCATGTACTTCAGGGCGAGCGCGAGATGGCTCAGTACAACAAGACGCTGGGCAAGTTTCAGCTGGTTGACCTGCCCCCTGCTCCCCGTGGTGTGCCTCAGATCGAGGTCAGTTTCGACATCGATGCCAACGGCATCGTGCACGTCTCTGCCACCGACAAGGGCACCGGCAAGGAGCAGTCGATCACGATCACTGGTCAGTCGTCGCTGTCCGAGGATGACATCGAGCGCATGATCAACGATGCCGAGGCTCACGCCGAGGACGACAAGCGTCGCCGAGACGACGCCGAGACCCGCAACGACGCCGACAACGCGCTGTACCAGGCTCGCCGCCAGCTCAACGATGCCGACGACTCCTCAGACGAGCGTTCGACACTGCAGGCTGCCGTCGACCAGTTGGCTGCTGCTGTCGAGGCCGAGGATCTCGAGTCCATGAAATCCAGTGCCGACGACGTGCGCACAGCCGCTGAGAGCTACACCCAGTATCTCTACCAGCAGGCGGCCGCTGCCTCGGAGTCCGGCGACGCAGGCAACGTCGAAGACATCATCGATGCCGACATCGTCGATGCGGAGATCGTCGACGACGAGGGCGTCAACGCCTGATCGATATCCACCAACACCATCGGGGCGCAGTCGGTTTCGACCGGCTGCGCCCCTGTGCCGGCCCATCACCAAGGAGGTGACCGCCCATGAATGCAACCGCCGAATGGCTCGACGTCGATTTCTACGACGTCCTCGGTGTCAACAGTGACGCCACGAAGAAAGAAATCAAATCCGCATACCGAAAGCTCGCCCGCACGGCTCATCCCGATGCCAATCCCGATGACCCCGGCGCCGAAGCACGATTCTCCGATATCGCCAAAGCCTACGAAGTACTCTCCGACAACGAGAGCCGCACCGAGTACGACGACCTCCGCACCCAGCAGATGCATCGTCGATCCCCGTCATCGGCCGGCTTCGATCCATGGTCGAGCCGTTCGCATCAGCAGTCCAGCTTCGTCGACTTCAATGACCTGTTCGGCGACTACTTCGCCGAGCAGCAGAGCCGACCTCGGCACGGCAGCGACATTTCGGCTTCGCTCGGTCTGGACTTCGTCGATGCAGTGCAAGGCCTGACCACCACGCTCTCGGTCGAGGGTCGATCCGTCAAGGTGCGCATCCCTGCCGGTGTTAAAGATCAACAGACGATCCGCCTGGCCGGCAAGGGTGCGGCTGGCGCCAACGGCGGACCCGCTGGCGATCTACTCATCCAGATCATGGTCAGCACGCACGCCACCTTCGGGCGAGCCGACAACAACCTGACCACCACCGTGCCTGTCCGCTACGAGGACGCAGTACTCGGCGCCGAAGTGTCGGTACCGACGCTCGACGGGCCAGCGGTAACAGTGCGCATTCCTGCGGGCAGCTCCAACGGCCAGAAGCTACGCGTCAAAGGCAAAGGCGTACCCATCGCTGGTCGACCCGGCGACCTGCTCGTCACCATCACCATCGAGGTACCCGAGAGTGTCTCCGACGAGGAGCGAGCGCTCCTTGAAAACCTACGAGCTCTCCGCAGCTAGACCCAGCTCTAGACCCCCTTGAGCGCCCGAGCAAGTTCTGACCACCGCTCCGCCCAACCTGCGTAACTGACCTGGTCGACTACGCAGGTTTTTCAAGCACCGCACCTGGACCACTAGTTCTGACCACCGCTCCGCCCAACCTGCGTAACTGACCTGGTCGACTACGCAGGTTTCTCGAGCACCGCATCTGGACCACTAGTTCTGACCACCGCTCCGCTTAACCTGCGTAACTGACCTGGTCGACTACGCAGGTTTTAGAGCGGTGGTCGCTTGTCTCAGGGCTGGTCAGCTGGCTCGGCGGTGTCTGATACCTCGGCCGAATCCACCGGGTGGAGCTTGTCGTAGATTGCATCGGCGACCGCATCGGGAAGCCAGCGAAGACTCTTGAGCTCATCGGCTGATGCGGCTCGGATGGCCTTTACCGAGCCGACCTCTCGCATCAGGCGCTTCTTTCGGGTGTCGCCCAGGCCTGGGATGTCATCGAGCACCGACTTGCGCATGCGCTTGTCGCGAAGCTGGCGGTGATAGGTGATGGCGAAGCGGTGACTCTCGTCGCGGATCCGCTGCAGCATGTACAACGCTTCGCTCTGGCGAGGCAACATGATCGACCGCGGACGTCCCGGAATGAACACTTCCTCGAACTGTTTGGCCAGGGCCGCCACGGGAATCTCGTCGGTCAGCCCGAGTTCTTCGAGCACCTTGACGGCGACGCTGAGCTGACCCTTGCCGCCATCGACGAGCAACAGCTGCGGCGGGTAGGCGAACTTGCCCCACTCCTCTGGTGGGCGATCCTTGTCCTTCACATAGTTGGTGAAGCGGCGACGCAGGACTTCTTCCATCGCCGCGAAGTCATCATTCCCGTCGACCGTCTTAATCTTGAATCGGCGATATTCGCTCTTCTTGGCCAGGCCGTCTTCGACCACCACCATCGACCCCACGTAGTCGGTGCCCTGGATATGGCTCATGTCATAGCACTCGATGCGCAGCGGCGAGAGAGGGAGGTCCAAGTACTCCTGCAACTGGTTGATCGCCTGACTGCGGCTGTTGTGATCACTCTGGCGCTTCAGTCGATGTCGCTGGAAGGACTCTCGAGCGTTCTGCGTGACCGTCTCGGCCAAGTCGCGCTTGTCGCCTCGCTGAGGAATGCTGATGGTGACCGCCGACCCGCGTTGTTCGCTCATCCATTCTTCGTACATCTCCTGGCTCGCCGGCAGATCGGGTACCAGGACTTTCTTGGGATGGCCCAGCGGGTTGTCGTCGAAGTAGAGCCGTTCGAGAATACGGGCGATCAGTTCGGGTCGATCGAGAGACTCGGCCTTGTCGACGATGAAACCACGGCGGCCCAGCACTCGGCCCTTGCGCACGAAGAACACCTGCACCGCAGCTTCGAGTTCGTCGTCGAACAGACCAATGACGTCGAAGTCCTCGTTCCGCGTGCCGACCATCTGGTTCTTCTCGTTGGCCTTTCGCACACTGATCAGACGATCGCGATAACGGGCGGCGAGCTCGAACTCGTGGTCGGCACTGGCGTTCGCCATGTCGATTTCGAGGCGTTCGACGATCTCGTCGGTATCGCCTTCGAGAAACTTGATGAGTTCGGCGGTCAGCTCTCGATAGTCATCCTGGCTGATCGCATCGACGCACGGCCCCGAACACTTCTCGATGTGGAAGTCCAAGCAGGGTTTACCGAGCCGGGCGTGGCGGTTGAACTTGCCTTCAGTGCAGGTGCGGATCGGAAACGTCCGCAGCAGCAGGTCCAGCGTTTCTCGAATTGCGTAGGCGTGACCGTACGGACCGAAGTAGCGGTTGCCCTTCTTCTTCTTTCCACGGATCACCATGGCTCGCGGCCATTCGTCAGCCAGGGTGATCGCCAGGAACGGATAGCTCTTGTCGTCGCGATAGCGCACGTTGTAGCGCGGCTGATGACGCTGAATCAGCGTGTGTTCCAGCATGAGCGATTCGACTTCGGTGCTCACTTGGATCCACTCGACGGAGTCGGCCTCGGCCACCATCTGGGCGGTGCGAACCTGCAGATTGCGAGGGTTCTGGAAGTAGTTCGACAGCCGTGCTCGCAGGTTCTTGGCCTTGCCGACATAGATCACGCGACCGGCGGCGTCTTTGAACTGATAGGAGCCAGGGGTTGTAGGGATTGTGCCGGTTGGCGGGCGAGTCACCATCCCTGCCGACTCTAGTGGTGGTCTTACTGGCAAACTGGGCCCTGTGAAAGGGGTCATGGTCTATCTGGCGGTTGCGGCATGCCTGCTGGCATCGTGCACGGCCTCGACCGAGTCCGCCGGCAGTGGCACCCTGGCCGCCACACCAGCACCGACCACGCCGGCGAGTCTCGACTCGCCCGACTCTCCTGTCGCTCCTGCATACGACGAACCCCAGGCCTATGTGCCGGCGGGAAGGCCAGGCGACGCCGCTTCCTATGCTGAACTCGTCGACACACTCACCCAAATCGTGCCGATCGAGCTACGAGGCGAGGTCCCGTGGCCTGACCTGCGGCACCCCGATCCGATCGTCGCGCAGACCGAGATCTTCGACCTTTGGATCTGGATGGTCGAGAGCCTGACCGAACCACAATTGGTCGAAATCATGGCCGCTCCCGGCAGCCCCAGTCGCGGAACCGTGGTATCGGTGTTCGGTTCTCTTTCGGCACAGAACGTTTTCGAAGTACGACCAAAACAGCCGTATCGGGCATTCGACCATCTTGTCGTCACGTTCGAGTCAGCTGGGCTCCCCCTCTGGCTCGCCCGAGACGTTCCCGACGATGCGGTGGTGATCTACTACAGCGACAATTCTGGCCCGGTCGATGTGATCGACCAGGACACCAGAGAGATCGTGCGCCAGCAGTCGGGTATCGACACACGCGTGTGGCTGTCGATCATGGTGCCCACCGACGTTGGCTGGCGGTTGTGGCGTGACCAGCTGATCGAGCCGTCCAGTCCCGATCTGCAGGTGCCCGAAGTGCCTCCCCCACCAAGCAGTGACCCCGTTCCTCGAGCCCCAGAGCTCTGACGTGCGTCGATGTTTGCATTTCGTCTGCATGATGGTGCTGGCCACACTGGCGGTCGCAGCCTGCACCCCACAGGCGACAGAGATCGGTGGCAATGATCCAGGAGCGGTCACACCTGAACCATCGCCTTCTGACCCCGACCCTGATCCGGGTGAGGCACCCGGCGGTTTCGAGGATCCCTCAGCCGGGCGCGACCGAGCGACCGATGAGCCACGTCAGGTGCCGCCACTCGATCTGCCTGCGGTTGCTCCGGGCAGTGATCAAGCCGCCGCCGATCTGCTGACCGACTTGGATCAATTCATCACCGATGACCAGCGAGCTGCCGGTGTTCCGTGGCCCGACCTGCGCAACCCTGATCCGGTTGCTGCCTATCAATCGGCGGCCCGGTTCCAGAACTGGATGTCGGGAAACAACCCCACCCCAACGCTCGTCGAGGGCTATACGGCCCCGCTCAGTCCCGAACGCAGCTTCGATCTCGAACTGTTCGAATTCCGCAACAGCTTTGATCTGCGCGCGGCTCCGGCGTCGCCGCCGTATTCACTACGGGTCGAAGACCTGGTTCATCCCGCAGCCACCGGCATCACCGATGCTCTGCTGGCGCAGGTGCCCGAGGGCAGCGCCGCCGTCGTCTATTTCGATTCGGTCGGCGATACCGACATCTTCACCGTCGATGGTCAGTACTGGGATACCAGCCCGGGCTGGGGCGACCTCGGCCCGTGGGTCGCCATCATGGCCCCTACCGACGTGGGCTGGCAGGTCTGGTGGGACGAACTGACCGACCCTCCCCCACCAGGATCTCGCGAGCAACGAGGCTTGCCCCAGGAAGAACAACCACGCGTCGATGTCTGAGAACCACTGCTGTCAGTGTCAGCGCGAGGTTCAGCGGGTCAGAAAGAGCTGCAGTTCCATGATGGCATTGTCTTCGACACTCACGACGGCGGCCGCTGTGGGCTTGGGGATGTCGTAGTCGGCGAGCAGCATGCCTTCGAGATTGCCAAAGACGGTGATGACACCTGCCTGAACCTCGGCGGTCAAAGGGATCGTGACCTCGTTGGTGACTCCATGCACGGTCAGGTTGCCAACCGCTTGCACGTCGATCGCTGCTCCTTCGGCCGGGACAGACCCCAGTTCGATCGGTTGGTTGAGTTCGAAGCGGGCCTCGGGAAAGGTGTCGGTCTCGAGGCCACCGTTGCTTGCTCGAAGTGCGCTTGTTCGGGGGCCACTATCGGTGATCAGCGTGGTCATATCGACGATGAACTCGGCGCCGATCACCTGACTACCCACGATTTCCATCGACCCTGACACGTCTGGTGTGCGACCAACAACGGTCTTGGCGCCGAACCCAGCCAGCTCTTCATCGATTCGGAAGCCAGCAAATGTCGTGCCGCACGCCTCGGTCAGGCAGTCTTGGCTGAATGTGCCGAACGAGGTGTCGACCATCCAGACACCGTCGGTCGCCGAGCCCACCGACGCATTCGCATCGGGCTGCCCGGTGTCGAGCGCAGCCTCGTCGCCGGTGGAATCCTGGGCCGCGTCATCGTCAGCAACATCGTTGGTTGGCGCTTCGGCGGTCGTCGACTCGGTCGAATCATCATCGTCGCCGCCCGCTGCTCGCTCGTCGATTGCTTGCTGTCGGGCGTCGGCTCCCTCGACCGAGTCGACCGAGGCGGGCGAGGTGTCGCGGAAGAACACGAAGTACAGCGCGGCAACGACCACCACCAACCCGATTACACCGATTCCACCGATAAGACCTTTGCGATTACTCACGCTGCGATGTTACGACACCCGCAGCGCGCACCGGTGGCACCTGCTCGACGTCCTACTTGCCCCGACCGGCGAGAACCGGTTTCAGGAACATGCCGGTGAAGCTGTCAGGATGCTCGGCGACCAACTCAGGCGAACCCTGAGCAACGATTTCGCCACCGCCATCGCCACCGAATGGCCCCAGGTCGATGATCCAGTCTGCGGTCTTGATGACATCGAGGTTGTGCTCGATGACCAGCACGGTGTTGCCCTGGTCGACCAACCGGCTCAGCACATTGAGCAGCTTGCGGATGTCTTCGAAATGCAGGCCGGTCGTGGGCTCATCGAGGATGTAGATCGTGTGGCCGGTACTGCGCTTGGCCAGCTCGCTGGCCAGCTTGACCCGTTGAGCCTCGCCACCTGACAACGTCGGCGCCGACTGCCCCAGACGCACATACCCCAGACCAACATCGACCAGAGTCTGCATGTGGCGCGCAATTGGCGGCTGGTTCGAGAAGAACTCGAGCGCCTCTTCCACCGGCATGTTCAGCACGTCGGCGATGGTCTTGCCCTTGAACATGATGTCGAGCGTGTCTCGGTTGTACCGACTGCCCTTGCAGACCTCGCACGGGACATAAACGTCGGGCAGAAAGTGCATTTCGATCTTGATCGTGCCATCGCCGGCACAGGATTCGCAGCGACCGCCCTTGACGTTGAACGAGAAGCGGCCCGGCATATAGCCGCGAACGCGTGCTTCTTGTGTCTGCGCAAACAGCTTGCGCACATGGTCGAACACGCCGGTGTAGGTAGCTGCGTTCGAACGCGGCGTGCGACCAATTGGTTGCTGGTCGATGTTGATGACCTTGTCCAGGTTCTCGAGTCCATCCACGGTCTTGTGGCGGCCGGGAACGTCCTTGGACTTGTAGATGCGCTGCATGAGCGAGCGATACAGGATCTGGTTGACCAGCGTGCTCTTTCCCGAGCCAGACACGCCGGTGACCGCGACAAAGCAGCCAAGCGGAAACTCGACATCGAGATTCTGCAGGTTGTTCTCGGTGGCGCCTCGCACGGTGATGACTTCGCCGCTGGGTTCACGCCGCACTGCCGGCACCGGAATTTCCTTCTTGCCGGATAGGTACTGGCCAGTAAGCGACTTCTTGTTCTTCAGCAGTTGCTTATAAGTGCCCGAATGCACCACCTGGCCGCCGTGTTCACCGGCACCGGGACCGATATCGACGATGTGATCAGCGGTCTGCATCGTCTCCTCGTCGTGCTCGACAACCAGGACCGTGTTGCCGAGATCTCGCAGGCGCACCAGGGTTTCGATCAACCGTTTGTTGTCGCGCTGGTGAAGCCCGATCGATGGTTCGTCGAGAACATAGAGCACACCGACCAGGCCGCTACCGATCTGGGAGGCAAGCCGAATTCGCTGGGCTTCGCCACCCGAAAGCGTGCCCGCGGACCGACCCAGAGACAAGTATTCGAGCCCGACATCGATCAGGAAACCAATGCGGGCATTGATCTCTTTCATCACCTCGGAGGCAATCAGCATGTCTCGATCGCTGAGCTGAAGCTCGGACAGAACCTTGGCGGCGTCGCGAATCGACATGGCGCAGATCTCGGCGATGGTGCGACCGTCGACCAGGACAGCAAGTGACAGCGGACGAAGCCGAGCCCCACCGCAATGCGAGCAATGCACCTCGCGCATGTAGCCCTCGATCTGTTCACGCTGTCGATCAGAATCGCTCTCGGAGTGACGGCGAACCAGGTAGGGAACCACGCCTTCGTAGTTGGCTTGATAACTGCGGCGGCGTCCGTAGCGGTTCTTGTACGAAACCTCGACCTGGCCTTTGCCGCCGCCGTACAGCAGCAACTTCTGCTTGGGTTTGGTGAGCTTGCCCCACGGTGCGTTGATGTCGATCTTGTTGTCCTGGCACACCGCTTCGAGGAGGCGTTCGAAATAACGAGAGCGACCCCCACCCCAGACGGTGATCGCACCTTCGGCCACGCTGATGTCTTCGTTGGGCACGATCAGCGATGGATCGACCTCGAACCTGGTCCCCAAACCATCGCAGTGCTGGCAGGCGCCATAGGGAGAGTTGAACGAAAAGTTACGGGGTGCGATCTCTTCGAACGACTTGCCGTCGCTCGGACGCGACAGATGTTCGCTGAATGTGAGCGTTTCGGGCTCGACATCGCTGTCCTTGCCGGGCACGATCTCGATCTGCGCCAGGCCTTCGGCCAGACCGAGAGCGGTCTCGAGCGACTCGGTCAGTCGGCGATCGATGCCGTCGCGCTGCACCAGGCGATCCACGATCACCTCGATGTCATGCGTCTCGTAACGTTCCAGTTGAAGCTTGGGCCGGCCCTCGTCGTCGTCGCCGGCAATATCGGCAAGATCGTAGAGTTCGCCGTCGATGCGCACGCGAGCAAAACCATCGGCTGCCAAGTCGGTGACCAACGTCTCATACGTACCCTTGCGGCCACGCACCACGGGCGCGATGACCTGAAATCGAGTGCCTTCGGGCAGGGTCAGAATGCGATCCACGATCTGTTGCGGAGTCTGGCGAACCAGGCGTTCACCGGTGTCTGGATCGTGAGGCACACCAATGCGGGCGAACAGCAGGCGCAGATAGTCGTACACCTCGGTAATCGTGCCCACGGTCGAACGGGGATTGCGTGACGCGCTCTTCTGATCGATCGAGATCGCGGGCGACAGGCCTTCGATGAAGTCGACATCGGGCTTGTCCATCTGACCGAGAAACTGACGCGCATACGCGGACAGCGACTCGACATACCTACGTTGGCCCTCGGCGTAGATCGTGTCGAACGCCAACGACGACTTGCCAGAACCCGACAGACCCGTGAAGACGATGAGCTTGTCGCGCGGCAAATCGACATCGACATTCTGCAGGTTGTGCTCTCGAGCACCCTGTACGACCAAACGTTCCATTATTCCGCTCGCTTCGCTGCTCCTGGCATACGCCAGATCTTGTTTACGTGCATCACAAACTTGGCCCTACTCACTCCGATACGCACCCTATCGACCCGACACGTTCGAACATGCGTTCTAGCGGGCGGAATCCGCGTGGTTGCCGTCGCCCCAGACTTCGACAATCCGTTCACCCATCGGTGTCGACGGTGGTCCCTCGACGAATGGCCAGAGTTCCTCGGCGATACGGCGCCAATTTGCCGTGGCTTCGAGCTCGCCGAATACTGCCAACAAGCCGAGATTGATGCGTTGGACGATCGTGTAGTTCGGAGGCATGTTGGTGAACTGGGCAATGCCATCGGTCGCCTCGCTGAAGGCGAAGATTTTCCGGACCGTCTCCGACGCGTATTCAGGAGTGATCGTGTACTCGTCGTCGTGTCGAACGAACTCGTAGAAGTGGCTGAAATAGTCGTGCAGTTGGTCTTCGCCGACCTTCTGCTCGGCCTCGGGAACCATGAGCTTCTGACGGATGGCTTCTGACCGAAACGTCACCATGTCCTCGTCGATCACCATGGCCCGGATGAGCTTCATGAAATCGTCGATGGCCTCTTGGTCGAAGTGCTTGACCAAGCCGTAATCCAAGAACGTGACTTCGCCGCCGGGACGAAAGATGTAGTTCCCCGGATGCGGGTCGCCGTTGAATGCACGCAACTTGTACATCGAACCAAACGTGAAGCGGTAGAGCGTCTCCGCAGCAAGATCACGTTCTTCCTGCGACCAGGTCAACAACTCATCGAAGCGGTGTCCGTCGGCGAGTTCTGTGGTCAGCACTCGACGAGTCGAGTACTCGGGTAGTACCTCGGGAACATGAATGTACGGGTGCCCTTGGTAGTAGTGCCAGAACTTGCGCTGATTGCTGGCCTCGAGTTCGTAGTCGACCTCTTCGACCAGACGCTCGGTCAACTCCTTGACGAGCGGCTCGGGGTCGAGGCTGGGGAATGCTCGACCCATGATGCGCAGCAGCGGATCGGCATTGCTGAGATCGTTCTTGATTGCCTCATCGACGCCGGGGTACTGCACTTTGACAGCGACCGCCCGCCCGTCTGGCGTGAGCGCGCGGTGCACCTGCCCGATCGATGCCGCCGCGATCGGCTCGCGATCGAACTCCGCAAACACGTCTTCGGGTGGCGAGCCGAGTTCGGCACTGATCGCGCCCACCACCAGGTCGTGGCTCATCGGCGGTGCATCTTGTTGTAGCGCCGAGAGTGTCTTGCGCATGTGCTCGGGCATGCCTTGGTCGAGGTAACTCGCCATCTGGCCGAGCTTCATGAAGGCACCCTTCATGTTCCCCAGGCGCTTCACCACATCCTCGGCCGTCTTCAACTCGAACTCCCGGTCGAGTTCTTCCTTGCGTTCTGCATCGGCAAAGATTCGGCGTGCCTTGTGCGCACCCCAGCGCGCTCCCACCTTTGATCCGAGCCCGGCGATCTGCACGTTTCGCGACGCACGGCCGACTTTGCTCAGTGGGGAATCTGGACTCACCTGGCGACTCTATTGGCCTCGGTTCCGCCTTGGGGAGCCAGGCGACGAAATGTCGCCGTGACCCTGGACACCGTCACGACTCGTTCGATCCAGCGATCTCGAAGATGCCCGTTGCGCACGGTCGTGGGTAGCCATCGGGTCGTACAGTGCACTCACAAATGTTGTGGCTACTCGTCTCGTTTGCGATCGTCTCCGGCGGCGCGTTTCTCTTCTACGGGTTCGAGACGCTGTTCGCAGAACCACCCCGTGGTGAATACGAGCGCTTTGGTATGCCGCAGCTGCGCCAGTTGGTCGGCACCATGCAGATGCTCGGCGGTGTCGGGGTGCTCATGGGGCTGGCGTACGCCCCAATAGGCGTTGCCGCCGCCGCAGGTCTCACCGTCTTGATGATTCTCGGTCTGCTCACACGCTTGCGAGTTCACGACGGACCCCGACTGATGATCCCGGCTGGCACCTACGCCGTGATCAATGCGACCCTGATCGTGCTTTTCCTGATGCGCTGACGGCGCGCCGTGTCAGCGACGTTTGATCGCTGCCGACAGCGCAGACAGACCGAACACCGCTATGGCGGGCAGAGAGCGCTTGATGGGGTCCTTGACCTTCACATGCATACCAATCGCGCCGAGCATCATCGCGGCAAGCGCACCCGACGCTGGACGCGCCAGTTTCGGGACCCAATTGGCGGCGATCATCGCCGATGCCAGCCCCACCTTGGTGGCACCGACTGCGTACATGGCCGTCTCGGACAAGCCGTACTCGTCGAACTCCTCTTTCATGTTCGAGGCGTCGCCGCCGCGGTAGCCGGTGTCCTTGTTGAAACGCAGAAACCAGACATTGAGAATCCAGAGGCCTGCGGCACTTTGAGCGATTTTTGCGAGAATGTGCACGACACAACGTCCTTTCAAGCACCCCAACCTTATTTAATTCGGCGAAGGGATGTAGAGCCGGGCGATAAAATGTTGCATGGTCGGCGTCATGAGCCTGGCCAGGCTCACACCTGCCAGACTCATCTGATGGACATGTCTGCAGTTGCGTTCACCACCGTCACGAATGGCGACATCGACCTGAACGTTGCGGTCATGGGTGAGGGCCCGTTGATCGTGTGTGTTCACGGTTGGCCCGAGCTCTGGTATTCGTGGCGTCATCAGATGACCCACTTCGCTGCGCTCGGCTACCAGGTGGCAGCGATGGACGTGCGTGGTTACGGCGGTTCCTCCAAACCGGACGAGATAGCGGCGTACACGCTGATCGAACTCGCCGGCGACGTCGCTGCGGTCATCGACGAACTGGGCGGTGGCAGTGCCATCGTGTTCGGCCACGACTGGGGTGCTCCGATCGCGTGGAACACGGCGCGCCTGCACCCGGGGAAGGTTCGCGCCGTGGCCGGTCTGAGCGTGCCGTACTTCCCCGTCGGACCCGATGACTCATTGGCGAACTGGCGCAAGCAATACACGGACCAAGACAAGTTCTTTTATCAGGTGTACTTCGCCGACCGCGGCAACGAGGCCGAAGCCGAGTTACACGCTGACTCGTTGCGCAGCATCCGCGCGATCTACTACTCGGCCAGTGGCGATGGCGTCGGAGCGTTCCTGAGCGACAAGCCAGCTAGCGCAACGATGCTCGCAGGGCTGGTCGATCCCGACCCGTTCCCGGACTGGGCCTCGCCAGAAGATCTACAGGTGTACGCCGACGCCATAGACGCCGGTGGCTGGAAAGGGCCCTTGAACCGGTACCGGGCACAGCCGCTCGATGCCGAGCAACTCGGTTCCCGGGCCGACTCCAACCTGAAACAACCGGCAACATTCATCGGCGGTGAACTCGACATGGTTCGTCACTTCGTCGAGGGAATCGACACGTACGACTTCGCTCCGATGGCGTGCGATGACTATCGAGGCACCACGCTCATCGAAGGCGCTGGCCACTGGGTGCAACAAGAAGACCCCGCAACCGTGAACACTGCACTTGAGGCCTTTGTCAACGATCTTTAACTTCTTGCGAACCAACGACTGACCTCACCGCCTGGGCTGCCATCATGGCAATGTGTCTTCTTCCAATGTTCGAGCGCCATCACCGATCGATCGCGCCTTTCTCACTGATCAGCCCGAAACCGGCACGCTGTACCTCGTTCGTCACGGACAACAGCAGTGGCCAGATCCCGAGACATCGGTAGCCGGCGACTGGGTCGACCCTGCTTTGTCCAGGACCGGTCGCCAACAAGCCGATTGCGTAGGACGTTGGCTCGCGGACCTGCCCGTCGCGGCGGTGTACAGCTCGCAGCTGCTGCGAGCCAACGACACCGGCAAGGCTATTGCAGCTCATCATGGCCTCGACGTGCAGGTCATCGAGGCGCTCGAGGAGATCCGCCTGTTTCAGGATCTCCCCCAAGACGAACGTCCGACTGACATCTTGGGTGAGATGACGCTCGACGGCATTCGCGAGCGTTTCGTGCAGACCAAGAAGTGGGACGTGTACCCCCACACCGAGCGCTCGCTCGACTTCCGCCGCCGGGTGGCCGGGGCGGTCGAGTCGGCAATCGTCACCCACCCCGGCGAGACCATCGTGATCGCCTGCCATGGCGGCGTGATCAACGCCTATCTATCCGAGCTCCTGCGCTTGGACGAAGACATGTTCTTCCGGCCGTACCACGCATCGTCTCATCGCATTCTGTTCGGCCAAGGCCGCCGCGTGATCGACACGCTCAACGAAGAGTCGTATCTCGCCGCCGAGGGCCTCTTGACTCACTGACCGCCGGTCAGGCGGATTCGCGCATCTCTCGTTTGAGGTCTTTGATCTCGTCGCGGAGGCGGGCGGCGTATTCGAAGCGGAGATCGCCTGCGGCTTCGTTCATCTCCTCTTCGAGTGTGCGAACCAGCCGTTCCAGGTCATCGCTGTGCATGTTGGAGATATCGGCCATGGGCTTGTCGCGCTTGCGTGAGCGCTTGCCGTCGTTGGGCGACGGTGCCTTCTGTTCGTTCGGTCGCAGGAACGCCAAGATGTCGGTGACGGCCTTATTGATCGTCTGGGGATTGATCCCGTGCTCTTCGTTGTAGGCCTGTTGCACCGCACGACGCCGCTGCGTCTCACCAATCGCTGCGGTCATGGACCGGGTCATCTGATCGGCGTACATGACCACATGGCCATCGGCGTTACGAGCCGCACGACCCATGGTCTGGATCAGCGATGTTTCGCTGCGCAGGAAGCCCTCTTTGTCGGCATCGAGTATGGCGACCAGGCTGACCTCGGGAAGATCCAAGCCCTCTCGCAGCAGGTTGATACCCACCAGCACGTCGAACTCACCGAGTCGCAGGTCTCGTAAAATCTCGATGCGCTCGATGGTGTCGACCTCGCTGTGCAGATACCGCACCCGAATACCGAGCTCGAGCAGGTAGTCGGTCAGATCCTCGCTCATCTTCTTGGTGAGCGTGGTGACCAGCACTCGTTCGTCGCGTTCGGTGCGCTTGTTGATCTCTTCGATCAGATCGTCGATCTGGCCCTTGGTCGGGCGCACCTCGACCAGCGGATCGACCAGACCGGTGGGCCGCACGATCTGTTCGACCACCTGGTCGCTGACATCGAGTTCGTAGTCACCCGGGGTGGCCGACAAGAACACGACCTGGCCGAGCCGGGCCATGATCTCGTCGAAGTTCAACGGGCGGTTGTCGGCCGCCGACGGCAGGCGAAAGCCGTGCTCGATCAGCACTTCTTTACGCTTGCGATCACCGGCGTATTGGCCGTGCAATTGGGGAACCGCAACATGGCTCTCGTCGAGCACGGTCACGAAGTCGTTGGGGAAATAATCGAGCAACGTGTACGGCGCCTCGCCCGGCGCACGGCCGTCGATGGGCCCGCTGTAGTTCTCGATGCCGTTGCAAAAGCCGATCTCCTGCATCATCTCCAGGTCGTATTCGGTGCGCATGCGAAGCCGTTGCGCCTCGAGCAGCTGACCGTTCTTCTCGAAGTGTTCCAGTCGTTCCTGCAGCTCTCGCTCGATGCGGTCGATGGCCTTGGTCATGCGCTCGGTGCCGGTCACATAGTGCGTGGCCGCGAAGACGCACAGCTCGTCGAGGGTCCCCAGTCGTTCGCCGGTGAGCACATCGACCCGGTGGATCGCTTCGATTTCGTCGCCGAACATCTCGATACGAATGGCGTTTTCTTCGTAGGCAGGGTGCAGCTCGATGACATCACCCTTGACCCGGAAGTTGCCGCGCACCAGGTTCATGTCGTTGCGCTCGTATTGCATGTCGATCAGCCGACGCAAAATGTCACGCTGGTCGATCTCCTGGCCTGGTTTCAGCACCAGCAGGTTGCCTTCGTATTCGTCGGGCGCACCCAGACCGTAGATACACGACACCGAGGCCACGATGATCACGTCTCGACGGGTCAACAACGCCGACGTACTGGCATGGCGTAGTCGATCGATCTCGTCGTTCACCGAACTGTCTTTTTCGATGTAGGTATCGCTCGACGGCATATATGCCTCGGGCTGGTAGTAGTCGTAGTACGACACGAAGTACTCGACCCGGTTATTGGGGAAGAACTCGCGTAGCTCGTTGGCCAACTGTGCCGCCAACGACTTGTTCGGTGCAATGACCAGCGTTGGCCGTTGGACCTGCTCGATCGTCCACGCAATAGTGGCGCTCTTACCCGAGCCGGTGATACCCAGCAATGTCTGGAACCGGGCGCCGGTGTTCAGACCCTCGGACAGCTGCTCTATCGCCTTTGGCTGATCGCCTGCGGGTTCGAAGTCGGTGACCATTTCGAATGGCACATGGCGCAATTCAGGCATGCTCTAGTTCTACCAGCACCATGTGACATTCTCGTGGGCCCACTCTTGTCGTGGCCGGGACGTGCGGTACGGTCGCATCATGCAACGTTGGGAATATTTCACCACGACCCTCTCATCGAGCGTCGAGGACACGCCGATTCCGGTTCGCGACGACATCCCGACCGGCGAACACGAGAAATACTCGCCCTACGTTCTGATTCCGCAGCTCAACCACCACGGCGACCAGGGATGGGAGCTGGTCTCGATCGAGCCGGTGTCCATCGGCCGGAACGGCGACGTGGTGCGCCCCGACGCCCACGCCGCAAAATGGGGACGAGACTATTTCTGTTGCTTCAAGCGCCAGATCGCGTAGGGGCTAACCCATGTACGACGTAAGCGGCAAGACCGCAGTCATCACCGGCGCAGCCGGCGGCATGGGGCTCAGCATGGCCCGCTCGTTTGCCACCGCCGGCATGAAGGTCGTGTTGGCCGACATCGACACCGACCGGCTCACTACCGCCGTCGACGGCCTCACCGCCGAAGGCCACGCCGCCATCGGCGTGCGGACCGACGTCGCCGACGAAGCCCAGATCCAAGCGCTGGCCCAGGCTGCACTCGACGAATTCGGCGCCGTGCATGTGATGTCCAACAACGCCGGTATCGGCATTGCAGGCACCGTCGACGAGATGACCCTCGACGACTGGAAATGGACACTCGACGTCGACCTGTGGTCGGTCATCTACGGCGTACGCACCTTCCTTCCGCTCATGAAAGAGCAAGGCGAAGGCCACATCACCGCCACCTCGTCCATGGCCGGGCTCACCTGTGGTCCGGTGCTGGGTGCCTATCACGTCGCCAAACACGGCGTGGTTGCGCTGATGGACACGGTGCGAATCGAGCTCAAGCTGGCAAAGTCAGATGTTCGGGCCAGCGTGTTGTGCCCGGGACCCATCGACACCGATATTGCCTACAGCGATCGCCTGCGCCCCGACGGCGTAAAAACGCGCAAGGTCAACAAGCTCGAAGAGAAGTTCTTTCAGAACCTACGAAGCGAGCTTGCCGGTGGAATGCATCCCGACGAAGTCGGCGAGATGGTGCTCAAGGCAATACAGCACGAACGCTTCTGGATTCTCACCCACCCCGACGAGGTCCTGCCCTTCATGGAAAAGCGCATCGCGCACATCAAGCAGGAACACGCTCACCGCATGTGATCGAACACCCCATACACCGCGGTTCTGAGCCGACCACTGGTCTCAGCCCGTACGGCGTGAACTAGCTCAGTGGAACCACCGTGAACGGCTGCAACTCGAGCTCGGCCAGCGTGTAGGTACAACCGTCGCCGGTCGCAACAAAGACCCGAGGTCTTGCGTCGATCGTCTCGGTGTACTCGTGCTCGAAGGTGATGACCTGATCGATCGTCGACGGAGCTGCCCGATCCTGGGCAGTGTCGAATTCGCTGGCGGCCGACGATGTCGACTCGTACTCGCATGATGCGGTGCACAAGGCAGCATCGTCGGCGCCAGCAACCCGGCTGACGGAGCCATCGCCCCAGTCAACACGGGTGTTACACCAGTCGATGACAGAACTGTCATCGTCGACAACCTGCACGGTGACGGACACGTGTGCGCTGTAGACGAGCGGGACCCGAGGAACGATGACGGCAGGCAGCGATGCTGCCTGCCCCATCGGTTCACTCACGTCGACAGCATCCTGCGAGGGCGTGGAGGGGTTCGCCTGTGCAGGATCCTGTTGCTCAGTCAGCGGCTCTTCAACCGCAACAGTTACGTCCTCGTCAGTCGAGGCAGCTGCATCGTCTGACGAGATGTCAGGTGTACTGATTGTCTCTTCTGGTGAAAGAACTTCGGCTGATCCTGCAGCTGCATCGCTCTCAGCTGAGGTCGCAACCGGATCGTCGATTTCGACGGTATCGGTGGTATCGGCGGCTTCGCTAGGGTCGATCTCTGCAGGGTCGATCTCTGCAGGGTCGATCTCTGTGGGATCGGCGGTTTCGACGGTCTCGAGCGGCGCCGTGGAGTCACTGGCCTCGACCCGAACTGCGGCGCTGAACGCCGAGGAATCGAGATCGTCGGGGTTGGTCGGCCCCGTAGCTTGGCCAGCAACATCTGGGGTTTGTCCCGACGTCGACATCGGAGGGGTAGACGTCGACGCCGGGAGCGATTGGAGAGCTTCTTGGTCAGGAGGTGACAGGGTGAATTCGGGGCCAGTGGGTTCGGTAGGCGCCTGAATCACATCAGCCGGCCCGGGCTCACTCGCCGGAGACTCTTCGATGGGTTCGGCCAGTCGCCAGACTCCGTTGGAACCAAACACCCGTGGTAGCTGCGGGTCGGGCGCACCTGCGTCGGCAACCGACGCCAGACCACCATGGCGAGGTGGGGCAGCAATCATGGCCCCGAGCACGGCCACGGCCAAGACAACCGGTGCAACCATGGCAATGCGACGGTTACGGGAGTTGCGCTTGATATCGCCGAGCATTTCTGAGACCCGTTGCTCGGAAAGATCGACCTCGGGAATGTCGTCGACATCGCGGAGTGCGTCGAACATCAGGAATCAGCGCTCATGGTGTCGCGCAAGGAATGCAGCCCTCGCGAGGCATGGGTCTTGACCGTGCCCACCGAGCAATCGAGAATCTCGGCCACGTCGGCCTCGGGGTACCCCGCCAGGTAGCGAAGCACGACCACTTCTCGCTGGCGCTTGGACAACCGCGACAAGGCGTCGACCAATGCCAATCGTTCGATGATGGGTTCACCGTCGTGGGCTCGGACCAGATCTTCGGCGGTGAGATCCTGCTTGGAACGTTTGCGCCACGCGTCAATTGCACCGTTGGCGCTCACTCGGGAGACCCAGCGTGCTGCCTCGGGCTTGATGCGCCACCACCGACTGTACGCCTTGGCCATGGTGTCTTGGGCCACGTCTTCGGCCTCGGCTTGTTGGCCCAGAATGCGGTACGCAACGCGGAAAGCTATGCGATATAGCGCTCCGAAATTGTCGTCGTACGTTTGCATGTCCCTTTACACCGGATTGGTCGAGATGTGGTTGTGACGTCGTTGAGAGATGTTGAGAGATGTTGAGAGATGTGGCTCTCTGCAGCGATGTGTACCTATACAACGGGCGAGCAGCCCGATTCGTTGACATGACATCGCAGTTTTCTCAGATTTCTTTTTCTCCTGGCTGGTGTACATCGAGCATCCATTGCCAACACCGAGCGGTTTCGGCATCGAGCGCAGCCAGATCCTGGCTGTTGTCGATGACGAAATCGGCTTTGGCCAGCCGAGTTTCGCGACTCACTTGACTGGAAATCCGTGCTTCGGCATCGGCCGGTGAGAAGCCGCGGAACTGGACCAGTCGTTCAATAGCTAGATCGGTAGGAGTGTCGACCACCACGATCCCGGCCAGCTCGATCGGATTTTCGCTGTCGATCAGCAATGGGATGTCGAGCACGATGATGTCGTGTGTCTGCGCCAGAAGTTCGCGTTGGCGCGCCATGTCTTTTCGAACGGCTGGGTGAACGATCTCGTTGATCTTCTTCAGCTCGTCGGCGTCATTGAAGACAATGTCGGCCAGCGCCGGGCGATTCAACTCGCCGTCTTCACCCACGACTCGCTCCCCGAAATGGGCTACGATGTCGCCGAAAACGGGCATCCCGGCCCGTTGCAGCTGCTTGACGGTGGCGTCGGCATCGACGAGCCCGGCGCCATGCCCTACGAGACGCTCACTGGCCGCAGATTTCCCCGAACCTATGCCGCCGGTAAGGCCGAATTCACTCACCCGCTGAAACTACACGAGCGACGTTGGCGACACCATTTACCGGTTCGTGGGTATATCTGCTCGTGGCCCTAAAGAAAGGGGCCAAATGGACGATTGATTACCTATGCCTGTTTCACTGCTACTTGTAGATGACCACCGAATGGTGCGCGAGAGCCTCAAGCGCTCGTACATCGAGTGGGGTTTCGACGTCATTGGCGACGTCGCTAGCGCCGAGGAGGCCGTGCCCCTGGCCGTGGCCCACCAACCGCAACTGGTCGTCACCGACATTGCGATGCCGGGTATCGACGGTATCGATGCCTGTGAACAGATTGCGAATCAGTGTCCCGACACCCGAGTGATCATCTTGACGATGCACGGCGACGAAGACTCTCTGTCTCGGGCCATCCGGGCGGGCGCTTCTGGCTTCCTGCTGAAAGACTGCAGCATCGACGAACTCATGACCGCAACTCGCCTCGCCGCTTCTGGCGAGACGGTGATCGCTCCTCAGCTGAAGCCACACCTGCTCGCTCAGGTGCGTCGCCCCAGCTCGACCATGACGGCCACCCAGACCACGACCACCCACCGGATCACCCCTCGCGAAACCGAAGTGCTCCAAATGATCGCCGACGGCCACTCGACCCCCGAAGTCGCCGAACGACTCTTCATCAGCCAGAAGACGGTGAAGAACCACCTCGCTTCGATCTACCAGAAGCTCGACGCACGTGACCGCACCCAAGCAGTTCTGCAGTCGGTGCGGATGGGAATCGTCACACTCGACTAGTCATTCGGCAAGGCACTCTGTTCACCAGAGTGTCGGATCCGGGAAGCCTGACAGCAGGCACAGGACGAACGGATCCAAACAGATCAAAATTCAGAGGCCGTGGACACCATGTCCACGGCCTCTGTCGTTTTAGTGCCACACTCTGCAGGTGATCGAATTGCGTGCAGCTACCAGCGACGACGTCGACTTCATGTGGCAGATGCTGTTCTATGCGTCGCACAGCGACCACGAAGACGGCACGACACTCGACGACATCAAGAAAGATCCCGACCTGATCCGCCACTTGGTCGGCTGGGGCGAGCGCGATGGCGACGTTGGACTCATTGCCCTCGACTGCACCGGCCTCAAGCGCGTTCCGGTCGGTGCAGCCTGGATCCGTCGGATGATTGGCCACGAGCAAGACGATGTCACGTTCGTCGACGATGCGACGCCAGAACTCGTGATTTCGGTCGAGCCCGATTTGATCGGCCGTGGCGCAGGGTCACGATTGATCACCCGCATCCTGCAACTCGCCGATGACGCCGAAATCGACCAGATCGTGCTCACGGCTCGAGCGTCGAACCCGGCGGTTCCGCTGTATGAGCGGCATGGATTTGAAACGACCGAACGCATCACGAATCGTGTGGGCACGGAATCGGTCAAGATGTTGCGAGTTCGCTGATCGCGCTGCTCAGCTCGGCCACGCTGCGCTTGCGGCGGCGATTGCGATGTTGTCCTGGCCGCCAGGATTTCCCTGAACACCCGCAAGTGCATAGGTAGCGAGCGCCTTGGCGAGCTGCTCGGGGTCAGCACCGAACCGTTCGACAAACCTTTCGATATGCACGGGTCGCACCGAAGTCTCTGGATTTCGGTAGTGACACTCGTCGAGGCCGTCGGTATACACCAGCAGAATATCGCTTGGCCTTGCCTCGAAGGAGAAGCTCAAACCAGGAGTCGGAGTCAAGAACGAGGCGGCCCGAACGAACTGCAGATCGTGCTGGTTCAGTTGCCGAAATCCGCCGTCGGGGCCAACCAGGGCAGCGGTGGAGTCGCCATAGCTGATGCCGAACCCGCCGCCGGTTTCACGATCGAATACCGTAACCAACAGCGTGGATTCGGACTCGGTCTCCGACACGGTCATGGCGCCGATGAGAGCCAGGACATCGTAGATGTCCTTCAGGCTTGCCGGTGCAGCCCGCATGAGCTGCATGCCGATACCTTCGATCAGGTCATGGCTGGACTCGTGGCCGAAATGTGCGTCGGCGACCGCCAGTACCACCACTGGACCGATCTCGTAGGCCAGCACGGCGTCTTCATTCAGAATGCCCGAGGCCCCCTTGAACTCCATACTCGGCGACTCGGGGTCGGCCCCGACACTGATGGCGGCGGCCACGCGTGCTGATACCGAAACGGAGTTGACCCCGCCGTACTGATCATGGTTGCAACCAAGCATGACTACGCCGGGCATGTCTGTTGCCATGGCGACGACCCTACACAGCCCTGAGCCCTGGCAGGCCATCTCCCTGCGTGTCACACGGGGTAAAAGCAGCAACGGTCCCCGAGCCGAAGCTCGGGGACCGTCGCTCTCGATGTACTGGTTTATGCCCCAGGCGGCGCCAGCTCAGCTGGCTGCTGAGCCTCAGGCGGTTGGAGGGGCCGACGGTGCTTCGGGTGCCGGTGCAAGTTCGGATTCCATGCCATCGGCCTGCGCGTAGGCAGCTTCGATCTCGGCAGCAGCCTCGGGTGAGAGAGGCTCGAACGACGTGTCCGCCTCGGCTTCACCTTCGACCTCGACTTCACCGATGTAGTTGCCGTCGTCGTCGTAGGCATGCTCACCGAAGTGCTCTTGGTACTCGGCAGCCACCACGCCACCTTCGGCAGCCTGCTTGATCGACAAGCTGATGCGGCGACGTTGCAGGTCGAGGTCGATGATCTTGACCCAGAGTTCTTCGCCAGGTGACACCACTTGTTCGGGAAGATCGACGTGATGGGCAGACATCTCGGAGATGTGGACCAAACCTTCGATGCTGTCGCCAACCTGCACGAACGAACCGAACGGCACCAGCTTGGTGACACGGCCATACACGAGTTCGCCGACCTTGTGAGCTCCGGCGAATTGCTGCCAAGGATCTTGTTGGGTGGCCTTGAGCGACAGGCTGATGCGTTCGCGGTCGAGGTCGACCTCGAGCACCTGCACATCGACTTCGTCGCCGACCTGCACGACCGAGCTGGGGTGATCGACGTGCTTCCATGAGAGTTCGGAAACGTGGATGAGTCCGTCCATACCGCCGAGATCGACGAAGGCACCGAAGTTGACGACCGAGCTGACGATGCCCTTGCGAGCCTCGCCTGGCTTGAGGTTGTCCAGGAACTCTTCGCGCTGTTCCTTCTGCGTCTCTTCGAGCCAGGCACGACGTGAGAGCACTACGTTGTTGCGGTTCTTGTCGAGTTCGATGATCTTGGCTTCGAGCGTTTGGCCGACGTAAGGCTGCAGGTCACGCACTCGGCGGAGTTCGACCAATGATGCGGGCAGGAAGCCGCGCAGGCCAATATCGACGATCAGGCCGCCTTTGACGACTTCGATGACGGGTCCCGAGACCATGCCGTCTTCTTCTTTGAGCTGCTCGATCTTGCCCCAGGCACGTTCGTACTGTGCCCGCTTGCGGCTCAGGATCAGGCGACCCTCTTTGTCTTCCTTGGTGAGCACGAGAGATTCGATGCTCTCCCCCATGGAGACGACTTCGCGTGGATCGACATCGTTGCGAATCGACAGTTCTCGGGAAGGAATGACGCCTTCGCTCTTGTAACCAATGTCGAGCAGGACTTCGTCGGTGTCGATGCGAACCACCGTGCCGTTGACCATCTGGCCTTCTTCGACCGATACGAAGGTCTTGCCATAGGCAGCGTCGAGATCGGCATCGGAGATGTCATCGGCGACGATCTGGCGTGGGGTGTAGTTGCCCTCGGCGTCGAAGGTGCCGAACATGGATTCGTCGTCGGCAGGCGTTGGCTCGGGAGCAGGTGCCGGCGCAGGCGCTGGGGCCGGTGCGACCTCGGCAGCGGGGGCTGGAGCCGGAGCAGCAGGTGCTGCGGCTTCGACAGCGGGCTCAGCGGCCGCAGCAGGTGCTTCGGCCGTGGGCTCGGGGGTGGTTGGAATAGTCGTATCGGACACGGAATCTCGTTTGCTTATATGAAGTAGGGAGCGCGGCGATGGATCACGCCACCCGACGAGGCTATCTGCCTTGATCCTGATTCGCCCCGCGCGCCCGGTAGCTGTTGCTGACGGCCCGTTTGGTGGGCCGTCAGCACGGCTACTGGTTCGTTATTCGTTGGCCAGACGGAACCGTTCATCGTTGTCGGTGCTCAGCAGCGTGACATGGATGATCCCGCCGATCACGGCACCAATGATGGGTGCAAGCCAGAAGACCCACACCTGGGTGAGGTAGTCGCCACCAGCAAACAGCGCCTGCGAGAGCGAGCGTGCAGGATTTACGCTGGTGTTGCTCACGGGGATCGACACCAGGTGGATCAGTGCCAGTGTGAGGCCGATGGCCAGACCGGCCTGGCCGCCTGCGCCGCGACGCTCGGTCGCACCCAGGATCACAATCAGGAAGATCGCGGTGAGCACGATTTCGGCGATCATGACGGACCCGAGACCGAAGCCGCCGGGCGATAGATCGCCGTAGCCGTTCGATGCAAATCCGTCGCTGGCTGCAAAGTTGTCGAGCCCGCTGGCGATCGAGAAGATGATCACGGCACCGCCGAGGGCACCGAGCACCTGCGATGCAATGTACATCGGGGCCTTTGCTGCATCGAACCTGCCGCCAGCGACCAGTCCGAGCGTGACTGCCGGATTGAAGTGCCCGCCAGAAACGTGGCCGAAGGCGTACGCTCCGGTCACGACGGTGAGGCCGAAGGCAATGGCTACGCCGTAGATGCCAACACTGAGACCTTCGTCCGCCAATCCGGTGGCCAGCACGGCAGTACCGCAGCCTCCGAGTACGAGCCAGAGCGTGCCGAAGAATTCGGCCGCCAATGGTTTGATGTTCATAAATAACCCCTTGTGTGCCGGTCGGCACTCTTCAGGCAGACGCCTCGCCGGGGTCGTTAGTCGCGAAATACCTTCAAGAAATATGTATCACAATTGACACTGGCGGTCCACTTCGCGCGACCTACCCCAGGTCCAGCCAGGTCGAGCAGAGAACGGGCTAGCCCTTGGCTGCGGCCCATGTGGGGCCGTCGGCGAGGTTGACCTCGAGCGGAACACGCAGGTCGAAGGCATTGGCCATGACGTCGACGACGAGGTCTCGGGTGGCGTCGAGTTCTTCTGGCGGGACTTCGAGCACGACCTCGTCGTGCACCTGCAAGATGACTTCGGCCCCGAGGCCGCTCTCGTCGAGCGCCTTGTCGAGTTCGACCAGTGCCACCTTGAAGATGTCCGCAGCCAGTCCCTGGATGCCGGCATTCATGGCCTGGCGTTCGCCTGCTTGGCGGATGCGGAAGTTCGATGAGCTGAGTTCCGGGATCTGGCGGCGGCGACCGAAGAGTGTTTCGGTGTAGCCGCGCTGGCGGGCTTCGGCCACGGTGTCATCCATGTACTGCCGAACGGCTGGGAAGGCGTCGAAGTAGGCGTCGAGGATGACCTGGGCTTCGCTGGTGGGAATCCCGAGTCGTTGGCCCAGGCCATACGCCTCCATGCCATAGGCCAGGCCGTAGCTGACCATTTTTGCCTTGGAGCGTTGTTCGACCGTCACGTCTTCGGGCTGCACATCGAAGATGCGAGCTGCGGTGGCGTTGTGGATGTCGTCACCGGCTTCGAACGCGCCTATCAGACCAGGATCTTCGGCCAGGTGAGCAATACAGCGGAGTTCGATCTGGTTGTAGTCGGCGATCAGCAGCGTCTTTTCGTCGCCGGCCACAAAGGCACGCCGGAAGTTACGGCCGCGCTCGGATCGCACCGGGATGTTGTGCAGGTTGGGCTGATCGCTGCTGAGGCGTCCGGTTCGAGCAACGGTCTGGTTGAAGGTGGCTCGGATGCGGTCACCGGGGCCGACTTCGGCAACAAGGCCCTCGCCGTAGGTGGAGCGGAGCTTCTCGACCTCGCGGTACTGCAGCAGCAAGTCGACCATGGGGTGGTCGTCTCGTAATTTCTCGAGCGTGGCTGCGTCGGTCGAGTAACCGGTTTTGGTCTTCTTCTGCGGTGTCAACCCCAGCTTGTCGAACAGGATTTCGCGTAGCTGCTTGGTCGAGTTGATGTTGAAATCTTCGCCGGCGGCTTCGATGGTCTCGGCTCGCAGTCGATCGCACTCTGCGGTCAGGTCATCGCGCATCTGGGTGAGCTCGGCCACGTCGACACCGACGCCTAGGTGTTCCATCTTGGCCAGCACCCGAATCAGTGGCACTTCGATGTCGGTGTTGAGTTTCGTCAAGCCGAGCTCGTCCAACGACTCTCGGATCGGTTCCACGAGCCGGGCTATACCGAGTGCTTCGCGGCCCGCCAACAATGCATCGTCGATGGTGTCCTCACCGAAGTCGAGCTGGCCTTCGGGTGCGGCGTCGCCATCGGGGAGTTGCAGCGAGGCGAACCTCAATAGCAGCCCTTCGAGCGGGTAGGCGGATTCGGCCGGATCGATCAGGTATCCGGCAAGGGCAGTGTCCATCGCCAGCCCTGGAAGATCGATGCCCAGATCGAACAGCGCCCGCATGGTTGCCTTGATGTCATGCCCTGCCAGGTCGGTGGTCGGGTGGCCGACGGTCTCTTGCATCGCGGCAGCGACGCCGTCGTCGGCCAGCACCTCGGCGCCGAGCCACAGCACGTCGCCTGCCTGGGGATCGATCGTGATGGCCAGACCCAACAGATCACCCCCATCGCTGAAACGACCGGCTACCCCTGCGGGACCCTCGAGCGGTAGCGACTGAAGTGCCTTGATCGCCGCCGCGGTCGTTTCGGGCACCGTCATCTCGGCTTCGATCACGTCGATGTCGCCCATGGCGGCGCCGCTGTCGAAGTCGAGCACGTCGGTCAGGCGGTCATAGAGCGCCCGGAATTCGAGGAAGTCGAACAGGCGCCGCACTTCTTCGGCGTCGATGCCGCCGATCTGGAGCTCGTCGATCTCTGCCTCGATAGGCACGTCGAGCACCAATGGCATCATTTCGAGATTGCGTTCGACGTTCTCTTTGTACGTCGCCAGGTTCTCGCGCAGCTTGGGCGTCTGTTCGTCGACGTGGTCGTAGATGCCCTCGATGCCTCCGTATTTGTTGATCAGCTTGGCGGCGGTCTTCTCGCCGACACCGGGGACACCGTCGAGATTGTCGGACTTGTCACCGCGCAGCGCGGCGTAGTGCACGTAGTCCTTGGGATACACGCCGGTGCGTTCGAATATGCCAGCTTCGTCGTAGAGCGCATAGTCGCTGACCCCGCGCTTGTTGTAGAGCACCTTGACATGCGGATCTTCGACCAGTTGGTAGGCATCTCGGTCGCCGGTCACCACGATCACATCATCGCCGGCTTCTTTGGCTCGGGTTGCCAGCGTGGCGATGATGTCGTCGGCTTCGTAGCCCGGCTGTTCGAGAACGGGCACGGCCAATGCGTCGACGAGCTCGCGGACGAGGCCGAGTTGCTGGCGCAAGATGTCGGGCGCTGCGGTTCGACCAGCTTTGTAGTCGTCGTACTTCTTGTGGCGGAACGTTGGCTCGGCGAGATCGAACGCCACCGCCAGTCGGTCGGGTTGGTGATCACGTAACAGGTTGATCAGCATCGAGGTGAACCCGAAGACCGCATTGGTCACCTGTCCACTCGTCGTTGCCATGTCAGCGGGGAGCGCGAAGAACGCCCGATAGGTCAACGAATGACCGTCGATCAACATCAGTTTTGCCACGCGCCCGAACCTATCTGATCAGGCGACCCTCGGTGCGACTCGTTCGTGAGCGGGTTGGCATCGCTGTTGCCTGCCCGATCAGGCGCAGATGTAGGGGACATTGACGGTTGCCGGACCGTTGCCGTCGAGATTGCCGTTGAACTGATCACCCGTTGGCGCGCCGTTGATTCCACCTGGCAGATATGACGACGGATTGGCGCCGGCATCGGTGGTATCGAACGTTGCCGCGCCAGAATCGAACGCTTGGGTCTGCACGGAGAGGTTGCGCACGGCATTGGCACTGCCCTTGCGGATTTGGATGTTCACCCTCGCGTTCCGCCGTCTCATTATGGGACGCTTGCGGGAAACCCCCAGAATGGTGTCGACGTTCTTAGACGAGACAACCTACTCGCGGCGTGATGCCCAGCTTCCGGTCGCCACCATCAGCGCGATGAGTAGCCACGAGATGATCGACATTGTCTGCAGAAACGGTTGCGGGTTGTCTTGCGCACCAATGGCCAGCAGTTGCAGCAGTCCGCCATAGGCCAGCCGCCCAGCCAACGAGTTGATGCTCAGCAGCGTGGCTCGGTGCCGTTGCTCGGTGCGCGGTGCGATCGCGGCTGACAGAAGTACCGGCGCAGCGGCACCTTGCACACTACGGAAGATGAGCAGGCCGAGAATCACCAGCGAGAACGACAGGGCCATGCCGGTGACGATCACTGCCGAGATCACGCCGAGGCCGATCAAGGTCGCGACCGTGCCGAACCGCTCCCCCGCCGGTGCGCTGGCCCGCGCCGCAAAGGCGCCGACAAATGCGGTGACCGCGAAGATGACACCTGAGACCAACGGGGTAGCGCCGAGTTCGTCGGGAGATTTACCGAGTGCCTCGGTGAGCCACGGCTGCATCAGGGTGAACGCCACATGTTCCAATACGACGAGCGCGATGCCGTAGCAGAACAGCCACGCCATGAATCCGTGGCGCAGGTACCCGAGACACTTGCCGATCTGGCTCAGGAATGGGTCGGCCCTTACCTCGTGGTTACCAGGCTCGAAGAGCAGCCGAGTCACGCCGAGCTGGACCAGTGACACTGCCAGCGAGACCGCAAAGGTCAACCGGAGGTCGATGAGCCCGAGTACACCACCCAGCAGCGCACTGCCGGTGCGCACGAAATAGCTCAACGAAGAGATGCGCGCCTGGCGTTGCGCGTAGTCGTTGGCTCGGTCGAGTCCTTCGAGCGAATCGAAGTGAAACGATACATTCGTGCCCGAGATGAACGCGTAGCCCGCGCTCACGAAGAACTGCCCAACGACGATGATTGCGAACTCGTCTCCGCCGAGGAGAAAGCAGGCCTGGCCGATCACGAACCCGGCGGCGGCAACGGTGAGGGTGGGCACCCTTCCGAGCCAGTCGCTCATCCAGCCCGAGGGCACTTCGAGCAACACGATGAACAGGTACGTCAGTGATGCGATCTGGAGCGCGCCCGACACGCCAAAGTTGTCGCGTGTAAACAATACGAAGACGGGCAAGTAGACCATCGAAGACGACAGTGCTTCGTGGTAGGGAATGAGCCGGAGGTTTCGCTCCAGGCTTGCTGATGGCACTACAGCAGTATCTGCTTACGGTGCGACAGTGCCGTCGAGAACATCGGTTGCCACGTCGCGCACTGCGCGCCGATTGTCCATGGCCCACTTCTGCACAAAGCGCATGGCTTCGGCCTCGCCCATGCCGTGTTGGTCGATGAGCACGCCTTTGGCCCGGTCGAGCAGCACGCGGTCCGACAGCCGCTGATTCAACGAGTCGACTTCGACGGCGAGTTCTTTCATCTGTGCATGTCGGGCGCGTGCGACTTCGATCTGCACTGCCATTTCGTTGCGCTGAAACGGTTTGATCAGGTACGCCTGCACGCCCGCTTCGACGGCTTGGCTGACCAGACCGCTCTGGCTGAACGCGCTGAGAATCACCACCGCACACACCAGGTCATCGGTGAGCCCCGTGGCGACTTCGATCCCGGTCTTGCCCGGCATCTGGATGTCGAGGATGGCAACGTCGGGAACGAGTTCGCGGATCAGTGTCTCGGATTCGTCGCCCCTGGCGGCTTGTCCTACCACGTCGAAACCCATCGATGTGAGCGTCTCCACGATGTCGAGCCTGATGATTGCTTCGTCTTCGGCCACGAACACCCGAATGCCCTGGCCCACGTCGTTCTTGTCGGGTTCGCTCATTGCTCGTTGAATGCGTCGAGTAGCTCGTCTTGGCGAACTTCGAGCCGGGTGATCTCCGACTGGAGTGCGTCGCGATTGCGACGGTTGACGTCGACCTGGCGACGGGCCTGTTCGTGTTCTTTCTGTGCGACCGGAGTTTCGGACACGAGCGAACGGAGCCGAGCGTCGTCGGCTTCGTAGTCGACCTGCATGAGCGCTTGTTCCGCCACGGCCAAGTCTGTGCGCAGCGCTTTCAGTCGCTTGCCCACATCGCCAAGCTGTCGTTCAATACGTGACCGCACCATCGGCGCAGATCCTACTAGCTGCTGTAGAACCCAGTAACGCCATTAGCGCCTCAAGTGACAACCCCGTGCGAGGGCACGTCATGCACGGTGGTCGAATCTGCGATACGAGGATCGACGGAGGAGAGCCGGTGAACAAGACCAGCAAAGGATCTGGCGAATGCCAGAAGCAGCCGAAGGCGAGCGGCAACACTGTGTACCCGGAGCGGGACTTGAACCCGCACGTCCAATGGACATCGGATTTTGAATCCGACGCGTCTGCCAATTCCGCCATCCGGGCATGATTTGGTTGGCAAAGCGTAGCGCGTCAGGCCGCGTTTTGAGTCCGCTTTCTGCGGAGATCCGAATCTCCTGGGCAGTTATCTACACCTGGGACCAGAAACGTGAAACCATAGTGGTCTCGCTCGGGTCCGAAGAGCGGACATTTCTCTACATCAGCGGGTGGAACCACATTCATGATTGCCTTTCTCTATCCGGGCCAGGGCTCACAGCACGCAGGTATGGGAGCGGCGTGGCGTCAGCACGATTCCTGGGAACTCGTTGTCGAGGCCAGCGATGCAACCGGCCGAGATATCGGCCATTTGCTGCTCGAGTCCAGCGACGACGACCTGCGCGAGACTCGCAACGCTCAACTCGCCACCTTTGTGATCTCGATGGTCGCCTTCGACGCGGTCAGTCGCCTGGGCATCGAGACCAGCGGTCATGCCGGACACAGCCTGGGCGAATACACTGCGCTGGCGGCTTCGGGCGTGCTCGATTTCTACGACGCGGTTCGGTTGGTGGCCGAGCGCGGCGAAGCAATGCAAGCAGCGGCCGACGAACACCATGGGACCATGGCAGCAATCATCGGCCTAGATGACGATGCCGTTGAGGCGGCTGTTGCGCCGGTGCAGGACTGTTGGGTTGCGAACTACAACACGCCTGGCCAGGTAGTGATTGCGGGCGGTCCCGATGGCGTCGAAGCCGGCGGTAGTGCCTGCAAGGATGCGGGCGCCAAACGTGTCATGCCGCTGGTGGTGGGCGGCGCTTTTCACACGCCACACATGTCACCGGCGCAAGAACGCTTGGACAAGGCGTTGGCCCAGACGGACTTTCGCGCTCCCGATCATCCGGTGTACGCCAATGTCGATGGCGAAGCCCACACCACTGCTGCTCCGTGGCAGCAGTTGCTTCATGACCAGTTGACCGGTTCGGTGAGGTGGAGCCGCACGCTCATGGCCATGGTCGATGCTGGCTATGCAACGTTCGTCGAGATCGGTCCCGGCACTGCGCTGACCGGCATGGTCAAGCGCACCGCACGCGCCGCAGAGCGATTAAACGTGACGGCGCCTGGCGACCTCGATGCCTTGTTGGCAGCGTTGGGGGGTCGCGATGAAAGTGAACCCGCCGAGGGTGAGCATCTCTATGTCACCGAGCGCCTGGTCGTCAGCCCGACTGCGGGCGTCTTCGTTCCCGAGACCGATGTGGGCGCGGGCGCGATCCTTCAGACGGGCTCGGTGATCGGCACTGTCGGTGACGCGCAGGTGCTGTCGGCGTTTGCCGGCCAGCTCATCGAATTCCTGGCGCTGCCGGGCGAACGGGTGCAGCTGGCGCAACCAATTGCCTGGCTGCGATCGTCATGAGCCGCCACCAAGACGTGGCTTTATGACTTCGACCGCCGCCGTTCTACGGTGGAGGCCATGAGCGACTCTCCACCGTCACGCGTAGCCCTGGTAACCGGCGGTTCTCGGGGCATAGGTCTGGCCATCGCCACCAAACTCGCCGCTGCGGGGCACCGGGTTGCCGTCACCTTCAACGCCACTCCCCCAGCACAAGCCGAAGCGCTCGGGCTGCTCGCCGTGCAAGCCGATGTCACCGATGTCGAACAGCTCGACGCCGCCTTCGCCACCGTCGAGGAGCAGCTCGGCAACGTCGACATTCTGGTGGCGAATGCCGGCATCACTCGAGACAATCTCGTGCTACGCATGTCCGACGACGATTTCACATCGGTCATCGAAACCAATCTGACCGGCACCTACCGAGCATCGAAACGAGCCATCAAGAACATGATGCGGGGTCGCTGGGGTCGCATCATCTTCATCTCGTCGGTAGTCGGTCAGGGTGGCCAGGCCGGTCAGGCAAACTACGCGGCGTCAAAGGCTGGACTGGTGGGTTTGGGGCGTTCCCTCGCCAAAGAATTCGCGTCACGTAATGTGACAGTGAACATCGTTGCGCCCGGGCCGATCGACACCGATATGCTCGCGGCGCTGAACGAAGATCAACACGCTCAAATGCTGAACATGGTGCCGCTCGGTCGCATCGGTCAACCCGATGAAATCGCAGCGGCAGTGACCTTCCTCGCCAGCGAGGAAGCCGGTTTCATCACCGGCACGGTCCTGCCAGTCGACGGCGGCCTGAGCATGGGGTAAGTCCCCAACCACGAACCCGAAAGAGAGAAATCATGAGCGACGAAGCAATGTTCGAGCGTTTCAAGAAGTGCGCCGTCGAGGTGCTCGCCGTCGAAGACGACAAGATCACCAAGGAAGCCAGCTTTGCTGACGACCTCGATGCCGACAGCCTCGACCTGGTCGAGCTCGTCATGGCACTCGAAGAGGAATTCGATGTTGCGGTAGACGAAGAAGAGCTCGAAGGCATCGACACGGTCGGTAAGGCCTACGAACTCGTCACCGGCAAGCTCTAATGTCGCAGCGCCGTGTGGTTATCACGGGCGCATCCGCAGTCGCTACGGCAGGCCATGGTCGCGAAGCCTTCTTCGACGGCTTGCTCGCCGCCGCGCCCGACGAGCGACCGCGCAATGTCCCCGAATTCGACCTGACGCCCTACTTTGACCGCAAAGAGGCTCGCCGCCTGGACCGCCACGCGCAGTTTGCGCTGATTGCTGCGGCCGATGCGCTCGCCGAATCGGGCGAGCTTCCGTATGACCCCGAACGTATTGGTTCACTCGTCGGCACGGGTGTCGGCGGCATGCGCACGTTCGAAGAACAGGTTCTGGTGCAGAACGAAAAGGGCTCACGGCGTGTCAGCCCGTTCCTGATACCGATGATGATGGCGAATGCATCTTCGGCCCATATCTCGATGAAGTACGGCTTCGAGGGCCCATGCGAGACCACGGTGACGGCGTGTGCGGCCAGCAACCAGAGCATAGGTAACGCCTTCAACATGATCCGCTGGGATCGCGTCGACGCCATGGTGACCGGCGGGACCGAGTCCTCGACCACCGTGGTTGGTCTGGCCGGGTTTTCGAACATGACTGCGCTATCGAGCTCGGGTACGAGCCGCCCGTTCGACGCCGAACGTGATGGTTTCATCGCCGCCGAGGCTGCGGGCGTGCTGGTCATCGAAGAGCTCGAAGCTGCCCGGGCCCGTGGCGCCACAATCCTGGCCGAGATCCTGGGATATGCCACCACGGCCGACGCCCATCACATCACCGCACCGTCTCCCGGCGGCGTTGGTGCCGTCAAGTGCATGACTCGTGCGCTCGCCGATGCGGGCATCGATGCCAGCGATATCACCTATGTGAATGCCCACGGCACCTCTACGCCGCTCAACGACGCTGCAGAGGCTCAAGCCTGCGCCGAGCTGTTTGGTACTCCCGGACCCTACGTGACGTCCATCAAAGGCGTTACCGGCCATTCCTTGGGCGCTGCTGGCGCAATCGAGGCCGTATCGGTCATCGAGTCGATGGTTCGAGGCGTGATCCCGCCCACCGCCAACACCACCGCCGTCGATCCGGAACTACCGCCGATCAACGTCGTCTTGGGCGAGGCCCAAGAATGGACTCCAGGTCCAACGATCTCGAACTCGTTCGGTTTCGGTGGCCACAACGCCAGCCTGGTCTTCGGTCCGCCACCGCAGTAACCACTCCGCACCACCAACACCGAGCAGGAGCCTGCCGCACGAATTGCGTGCCGCAGGCTCCTTTTTCTTCCAGAGTGTGCTCAGACGTCTACGCCCACGAACATCAGGTCGCAGCTACATGCGACTTCGCCGCCGACGAGTGCCCGACCGCTGGCCTTGCCAGCACGAGCGGACATGCGCGTCACCGTGAGCTCGAGGTCCAGTCGATCACCGGGCAGCACCTGACGGCGGAACTTGGCCTTGTCCAGGCCGCCAAAGAGCGGGATCTTGCCGGCGAAGCTCTCGCCATGCAAGACGGCGTACGCGCCGAGCTGCGCGATCGACTCGGCCATCAGCACTCCTGGCAGCGTGGGGCGTCCCGGGAAGTGACCGGCGAAGAACGGTAAGTCCTCGCCCGGCACCCAGAAACCCTTCGCGGACACGCCAGGATCGAGTTCGGTGACCTCGTCGAGAAACAGGAACGGATCTCGATGGGGAATGACATCGACCGGAGCGGGCAGCGCGTTGGACATGCTCTCAATCTAGTTGGTCCCAAAACAGCAAAAGGGTCTGGGCGGACCCAGACCCTTCTGCTGTTCAGTTGTTTGGTTCTCGGGCGAGAATTACTTGCCCTTGGCTGCAGCCTTGAGCTTCGAACCTGCGGTGACCTTCACGCCCTTGGTAGCGGCGATCTGGATGGTCTCGCCGGTGCGAGGGTTACGGCCGGTGCGAGGTGCTCGTGTTGTTTGCTGGAACGCGATCCAACCGGGAACGGTGATCTTGTCATCGGTGCGCGCAACGTGATCAGCAACGACTTCGAACATACCGCTGATGGCGGCGTCGACGTCGGACTTGCTCATGTCCGTCTTTGCAGCAATGGCATCGATCAATTCAGACTTATTCATGGTTACTCCTTAGGGCGACATTCGAGCCAGGGGGGCTTGAACAGCGACATAAGAAGAGTCTGTGGGCATAGCAAAGTCAAGCATTTCCAACAGTTTTGGCGGTTTGACCGTTGCGAGAGGCGAGGCGACCGGTCGGTCGCGAGGGCGACGCCTACCATGTCGGCGTGGAAGCAACGCGCCGTCAGGAATCAAAAGAGGGCGAAGACGGGTTTAGTCGGTATGTCATGCCCGAGCTCGACGTGCTCATGCGTGTCGCTCGCTCCATCACCGGGAATCCGACCGATGCCGATGACCTCGTCCAAGACACCCTGCTACGTGCCTACCGAGCGATCGACAAGTTCGATGGCCGCTATCCACGGGCATGGTTGCTGACCATCATGCGAAACGCTCAGATCAACCGAGTACGGCGTAAACGTCCCGAACTCATGCGTGACCCAGATGTCACGCTGGCGATCGTCGCCAACACCGATTCCGACGCAAAAACGCCTGAATCAGCCGTTCTTGACCAAACTTTCGACGCCGCAATCGAACGGTCGTTAGCCGCAATACCCCCACAATTTCGCGAAGCAATACACCTGGTCGATATCGACGGCCTGTCCTACGGCGAGGCGGCAGCCGTGTTGGATATCCCGGTAGGCACGATAATGAGTCGGCTCCATCGGGGGCGAAAACTCATCCGTAATGACCTAACCTTGGACCCAGAATTCGAACGGACGAGCTCATGACTTTCTTGTCACGAATCTTCAACCGCGGCATGTCGTGTCAACAGGTCGCAGCCCTGTTGCAGCAGTATCTCGACGATGAGCTCGACGTGAGCGACGTACCCAAAGTGCTCGATCATTTGGAGGCCTGCAGGAAGTGTGGGCTCGAGGCCGAGATGTACACCAGAATCAAAAATTCTCTGCTCAACCACCGCGAATCGCCGTCAGAAGATTCGATGGTGCGCATTCGGTTGCTGGCCGATGCGCTCGCGGGTGGCGTTGTTCCTGAGGGTGTCGAGTAGGGATTCTTTGATGCTTCCGGGCTGGTTGTCTCAGTACACCGGTCCGGGAGGGTTCGGCACCGCACCTCTTGCGGCCGGTCCGGGAGGGGTCAATCCTCGGTTGTCGAACACGCCGTCTAGCTGGCAACGATTTTGTTGGTTGCTCGCAGCTTTTCGATCACGGCATGCAGCATCGCGGTCGAGATCTCTTCTCGGTTCTTGTTCCATACGGGAATGAACCCGGTGCGAGCGAGATGCCACACCGATCCACCGTCGACAAAGGTAACGGTGGCGGTCGCCGGCGCCTGGTCGATGAGTGACAACTCGCCTAGGACATCGCCCTCTCGCACCCTGCCGACCTCGTTGCCATCGACGGTCACCACTGCTTCACCGGCGTTGACGATCGACATGTGAGTCATCGTCTGGCCCTGGTCAATAAGAACCTGTCCAGGTGGCAGCTGCAGCAGCTTTGTAGCCCTGGCAATACGTTCGAGTGGCCCCTTCTTCAGCCCCGCGAACAGATCGGTCCTTCCAAGGGCTTTCACAACCTCATCCATGCTTGCTCCTCAGCTGATCCCGACCAACTCGCCGTCTTCGTCCAGACGACCTTCTTCAATATTAGCTTGCAGCGCCGCCTCGCCTTCTTTCGTTCCTACCGGAAAGAAGCAGCGGAACTCGTGCGAAGGATCGATCCCAATCCGCAGCGGCGGCTCCTCTTCGCGGCACTCGGGCCGGGCGTACCGGCACCGTTCCGCGAATTTACAGCCCTGTGGCGGGTTCACCATGTCGGGCGGTCGGCCAGGAATTGTGGCCAGCTTGGTATGACTTGGGTACTCGATCTTTGGAATCGATCGAAAGAGCGCCTCGGTATAGGGATGGCGCATTACCGCGAACAAAGTCTTGGTTGCGGCGCGCTCCATGATCCGTCCGGCGTACATGACCATGACTTCGTCGGTACGCCCGGCGACGACGCCGAGGTCATGAGTGATCAGAATCAGCGGCATAAGGCCACCGCGCTGCTGATCTTGCAGCAAGTCGAGAATCTGCGCCTGCACGGTCACATCAAGCGCTGTCGTTGGCTCGTCAGCGATCAAGAGATTCGGATTGCATGAGAGCGCAATTGCTATTACAACACGCTGGCGCATGCCGCCGGAGAGCTGATGAGGATAGTCGTCGACACGTGCCTCGGGCGACGGAATGCCAACGCTGCGCAGAAGCTCGATCGAGACTGCACGGGCGTTACGCTTGTTCATGCCCTGGTGGATGCGCATGCCTTCGCTGACCTGATCGCCGATCTTCATCACGGGGTTGAGCGAGCCAAGCGGATCTTGGAACACCATGGCGATTTGCGGACCCCACATCGCCCGAAGCGCTTTGGGCGATAGCGACATCACATCGATACCGTCGATGATGACGCCGCCATGACTGACGACGTTCGATTTCGGAAGCAGGCGCATAACTGACCGGGCGGTAACGGACTTGCCCGACCCGCTCTCGCCGACAACGCCAAGCGCCTGGCCCTGCTTCAGGCTGAACGAGATGTTGTCCACCGCCTTAAGGGGACCGCCCGGGGTGGCGAACTCCGTGGTCAAGTTCTCGACAACGAGTACCGGCTCTTTTCGTGAGCTCACGGTGCGACCTCGCCGATCAGCGGGAAGTGGCAGGCGACATAACGCTTCTCGGCCACCTCACGAATGATCGGTTCTTCGTTCGTGCAACGTTCTTGAGCGAGCGTACAGCGGGTGCGGAACCTGCAGCCGCTCGGAGGATGTATCGGCGACGGCAACTCGCCCGTCGACTCAGCGCCTCGAGCGTCGAGGTGTGGGTCAGGATGTGGAATCGCAGCGATTAACATCTGTGTATACGGATGAGCTGGCGCCTCGTACAACGAGTTGGGATCGGATACTTCACACACCTTGCCGAGATACATCACGGCGACGCGGTCGCTCACGTTTTTTACCACCGCCAGGTCGTGGGCGATAAAGACCAGGGTGAGGCCGTAGCGCACTTTCATCTCTTCGAGCAGGTTCAGAATCTGGGCCTGTACCGACACGTCAAGCGCCGAAACAGGCTCGTCGCAGATGATCACCTTTGGGTCCATGATCAGGGCCCGTGCGATTGAGAGCCGCTGTGCCTGCCCGCCCGAGAATTCGAAAGGCTTTCGGTCGAGCGAGTTCTCGGGGTTGATACCAACCGTTTCGAGCATCTGGCGAACCTTCGGTTCAGACCGCGCTCGAAGCGCTTCACGACGCGCTGCAAGCTGCCCGCGCAGCACCGTGAAGATCGCCGTGTTGACGATCACGCTCCCCCCAAGCATGATCAGCTTGGGAACACCATCGAGTCCCGAAATATAGAACACTTCGACTGCCGCCAAGGTGGCGAGTGCCGCCGCGACGCTCGTCGCTGCCACGTTCTTCGTCAAGGATTGTATGAGGAGAGCAATGGCCATGACGGTGAATATGATTGCCGCCGCCCGCACCGGCCACGCAGGCCATCCGGCGATGCTGTTCCATGTGCGCCAGACAAGAAATGCCCAGGCAAGTGCCGTCAGCACCGCTGCAAATACCCCAAGCGAGCGAGACATCTTGCCAAGTACGCGGCTCATGACACCGAACGGCACGAACAGCGCTAGCAACGCCCAAGTAGCGCCAAGAAGCGCAAGCGGAGCTGCGACAGCCCCGAGTATGGCAAGCACGGGGAAGCCAACGATCCGAGCTGGCACATCGAGCCAGCCGAGTTGGTCCTCGAAGCGTCGCTCTTCGGCTGCCTCGCTGATGACCCAGAGCACCATTGCAAGCGCCCCGAAAGGAATGACGTACTTCAGAGGTTTCGTCAGAATCGTGGCAGCTTTTCGGCAGAAGACCCCGAGACGGTCGAGCGCAACCGAGATCGCGGGCCGACCCTCTTGTTCTTCCCACCAGATCCAAAGCGGCTCAGCGATGATGTCGCGAACTGGACGACGCGGGTTCAGTGCCGAGATAGGATCTTGGAAGATCATCTGAAGCACTGGACGGGTACGGCGCAGGGTCTCAGGGTCCAGCGTCGTGAGTTCGGTGTTATCGAGCACCACTGAGCCCGACGTCGGGCTCGGCACCTGCATGATGGCCTTGCCCGTTGTGGATTTACCACAACCCGACTCACCGACAAGCCCAAGGGTCTCACCCTCGATGAGGTCAAGTGAGACATCACTGACTGCGTGTACAACGTCGCCGGTCTGTCCGATGGGAAACTCGACGACCATATTCTCGACCCGCAAAAGGGTCTTGTCAGAATCTCGCAGATGGGCGGTTCCAGAACCAGCCATTAAAGTACCGACTCGCGAGGCTCGTACCGTTCCTGCAACTTGTCTCCCACGAAGTTAAGTGCCAGCACGGTGGCGAACATCGCCATGGCTGGCATAAGAGTGATGTGTGGATGGTCGGCCAGATCGGCGCGCCCCTTGTTGATCATGTCGCCCCAGGTAGGTGTCGGCGGCGGCACCGAAAGGCCAATGAACGACACCGCTCCTTCGATAACGATCAGGTTTGCCATGATGATGAGTGAGTAGCTGATGAGGGCCGGGGCAACGTTCGGCAGGATGTCGCGGAACATGATGCGACCGTTGCGTGCACCCATTGTCTTGGCTGCAAGCACGAACTCGCGCTCAGACCACACCAGGGTCGCAGCCCGCACCACGCGCCCAATGGGCGCAACGGACAACAGAACGAATACCAATATGAGTATCGGCACTCGGCGCTCGGCTTCGTTGTCAAGAAACAGAATCAGCGACAGAGCCAGTATCAGACCGGGGATGACCAGCGTTGCGTCGGTGACCGTGGTGATGATTGAGTCGACCCGGCCACGGTAGTACCCGGCGGTTAGACCCACGAGGCCACCGAAGAGGAACGCCAGAATGGTGCCGACGGTTGCAATGATCAAACTCACCTGAGCGCCGTAGATTACGCGGGTGAAAATGTCTCGGCCGCTCTTATCAAGTCCGAGTGGGTGAGCCCATTGGGGACCTTCGGTTCGCAACTCCGGGTAGCGCTGATCAGGTTCGGAAAGGAACGGTAAAACCTCGGCCAAGACCGCACCGAGCGTCAGCAGTACAAGAAACGCCACCGAAACCCAGAACATGAGGCCGAGGCGCTTTCTGGTGCGAACACCTGCGCTCTGGCGTTCTTGTTCTGCACCCAGGTTTGACTGGGTGACCAGCGCTCCTTCGGTGTGTTCTGGCTCGTCCGGATCGGCATCTGATCCCGCCATTACGTCAATTACATCAGCCATTTAGCCACCGAGTCCTCCTCCGCCACCGGTACGAAGCCGCGGGTCCAACGCCAAATAGAGGAAGTCGACCATCACCAACAACAAGATGTAGAGGGTGGCGATCACCATCGTGCCGCCCTGTACTGCAATGAAGTCACGCTGGATGATTCCTTGAAACATGTAGCTGCCTACACCCGGCAGACCAAAGATGATCTCGATGATCAGCGAACCGCCGATCAACGCACCCATGGTGAAGCCCATGACGGTTAGCAGAGTGAACATCGACGGGCGTAAGGCGTGGCGCCACAAGATGCGAGTCGTCGAAACGCCCTTACTTCGAGCCAAGTCGATGAATGGCATCCGCAGTGTTGCGATCATGTCAGATCGCAGCAGCCGCATGAAGATCGCCGAAATACCAAGCGCAAGCGATATGCACGGCAAGAACATGTGCTTGAAGTGGGTCAACACGCCTTCTTCACCACCAAATGGCTCATAAAGTGCGCCGGGCAGAATCTTGAAACCAAAGTTGATGCCGCCGATCTCAATGCCACCAATTGCAAAGAAAAGCACCAGCGTCAATGCGAGCACAAATGGTGGCACAGCAAAGAAGCCCAGCATGATCGTGTTGATTATTCGATCCTGTTTCTGTCCGTTCCGATACGACGTATACACCCCCAGCGGAAACGAGATAAGAATCGCCAGCAAAAGCGAGTAGCCCATGAGTTGGAGCGACACAGCGATTGTTCGACTCATACCGTCTGCGACCTCTTCGCGAAGCTGCACCGACTCACCGAGATCACCCATCACTGCGTCGCCAAGCCAGTTGCCGTACCGGTTGAAGAACGGCTGGTCAAGACCCAGCTCGGCATTCACCCGCTCTACCGCATCAGGGGTAGCGGCCGGGCCAAGAATATTAATTGCCGGGTCGCCCGGCAGCGTGGCCATCAGGGTGAACACGATAAAGGAGACAACGAGCAGAATCGGGATGACCCCCAGTATTCGTTGTACCGCGTAGCGGCCGTTGGTCAAGAAGGCACCGATCGTGCCAATCAGCAAGATGAGCGCGAACGTCCAACTAAAAGGCGGTCGGGCAAACCAGGCCCAGATGATGGTCGCCATCAGGGCGACCATCACATATGGGCCTGGTTTCGCTCGTAAGGAAGGAAATGCTTCCACTCGTGGAATTCCCTCTACTCGTCGGTTTTGCTAACCCTGGCAGTCTCCGTCGGTGCACCAAATCTCGGCGAACTGGTGCTTGCCCGCAATGACAGGCATTGCTGGTGTGCCGTCGGCGAATGTGCCCGAGGTGATGCTCTGAACTCGTGGGTTTGCGATGATGCCCCACAGGGTCCAGGTCGTCCAGAAGTTCCACACGTTTTTGCCGAATAGGCGGTTGACCTCTTCGGCAGCTGCTTGACGTTCGGCCGGATCGCTGCTCTGGCGGATGATGTTGTACTGGGCATCCATTTCTGCATCCTGGAACCGACCGAAATTCAATGCGAGCTCAGGGATTGCAGGATCGATTGGGTTCGCTGTTGCCGAGTTCCACCAGTACCACTGCTCGGTTGGGTCAACGCCACCATGGTTACGCCAGCCCTGGAGCTGGAAGACACCAGCGAGTGCAAGACCGATGTACTGGCCCTGCTCGATTGGCGCAATGCTCACTTCGACTTCATCGCCGAATGCGTCATTCCACATCGATGCGATCAATTCGTTGGTTTCAACGTTGAACGCGTCGTTGGTCGTATTGAAGGAGAAGGCCACCGGTGTGGTGCCATGGTCCGCCTTGCACGTCTCAAAGTCAGCAACCGCTTGGTCGATGTCGAATTCGGGATAGCCGCTGTCTTCGAGGTAGCCAATCGAACCAGGAGGGAATGGTCCGTTTGCTGGCGTCACGATGCCAGCGCCACGCTCTACGGCGACTCGGTCACGGTCGATTGCGTGGGCGAGCGCTTTACGACAGCTCAAGTGCACGAACGGGTTGGTGTCGTTGAGACCACCTGGGTCCATGTCGACCTCTTCCACTCCGCGTACGAAGGCGACAGTGGGGTTCAGACCGGTCGCTGAGTTCACAAGGATGTGACTCGTCTCGCCGAAGTCATTGGCTTGCAGCAAGACAAACTCGTCGTCGCCTTCGAACTTGGCAATCTCGTCGGCATTGGCCGTGTGCACAATGTCGAACTGCCCAGCCTGCAGACCATTTGAACGACCCTGAATATCAACAGCAACGATGAACTCGATTTCGTCGAGGTACGGAAGACCCTCGCCGGTGAGCGAGTTCGGGCCATCGCCACGCCAATAATCCTCGTTGCGGGTCGCTATGAAACTATTGCCGTTACCCGGGGTGTACGACTCGAAGACAAACGGACCAACACCTACCGGAGCAGCGGGGTCGCCGCTGAGATCGAGTTCAGCCTGTTGTTCTTCGGTCACAAACGGCGCATTGTTGAGCGGATTGTTCGCAAGAGTTGACATCCATGCCGGTGAGAACATGAAGCCGCAACCTTCGCTACGGAGAAAACGTGGGCCCAGTGCTTCGGGAGCGCCGTAGGTCATGGTGACCGTCTGGCCTTCGGCTTCGACTTCGCTTAAGCCAATAAAACTAGGACCGGTTAGTGGACTGAAGCGGCAGGCATCGATGTTGTACTTCACAGCAGCGCCGTCGAGTGGAGTGCCATCGTGGAAGCTGATGCCTTCGCGAATAGTCATCGTCCAGACCGTGCCGTCATCGCTGGCTTCTGCTGTCTCAACCAAGTTCGGTTGAATTTGGCCATCTGTGTCAGTCATGAAGAGACCATCGCTGATCGAGCGCTGGATCATGTCACACGCAATAGCGCATGACACGGCGTAGTGAGCCCATGGGTTGGCCGAGTCTGCCTCGACGCCATAGACCAGCGTGCCACCACGAACGGGACCAGTCTCGACTTCTCGGACATCTTCGCCAGTCGCTTCGCCTTCTTCGCGAGCCTCGGCGACTTCTTCTTCCTGTTCTTCTGTCAGTGTGTCGGCGGGCTCTTCGACATCGTCAGAGTCGTTGATCTCGACTTCGGCCGACCCGCCCTCGCTGGCAGTGTCGCCGTCGCTTGATCCACCACACGCAGTGGCAAAGACAGCAAGTGCTATCAGGACCGCTAAAAACGACCGCAGTACAGAGTGCTTCATCAGATCTCCCCTAGATTCCCCCTCCGAAGTGCAGGTGCACCCCAGATGTAACTGAGTGAACAGTAGTCGACCCGTGACCGATGACACAAAACCCTCCCGAGCCGATGTGTCCGTGCGATCTTTTGCCCCCTTTCAAAGAGTTCGCACCGACTTTTCGGTCGCTCGGCTAGAGCGATGGATCGTCGACATAACGCAGGTACGGCTTGACCTCTTCGAGGTTTTCGAATCGCTCGCGAGCGTCGTCGGTGGACATGCCCGGCGAAGCAATGACCCGATCGCCCTTGGTCCAATCGACTGGTGTGGCGACCGAATGCTGGTCGGTGAGCTGCATGCTGTCGATCACGCGGATGATCTCGTCGAAATTGCGGCCGGTCGACTTGGGGTAGGTCAGGGTGAGTCGGACCTTGTTGGCCGGGTCGATGACGAACACCGAGCGCACGGTCGAGGTGTCGCCTTCGCCCGGGTGAATCATGTCGTAGAGTTCCGCGACACTCTTGTCGGGGTCAGCAATGATCGGAAAGTTCAGTTCACTACCGGTGACCTCGGCGATGTCCGGGGCCCATCCGTGATGGTCTTCGATCGGGTCCACCGACACCGCAATAGCTTTGGTGTTGCGTGCATCGAACCCGGACTTGAGCGCAGCGGTGCGGCCGAGTTCGGTGGTGCAGACCGGCGTGAAGTCGGCCGGATGGCTGAAGAAGACCGCCCAACTGTCGGCCTTCCAGTCATGAAATGTGATTTCGCCATCGGTGGTCATAGCGGTGAAATTGGGGGCTTCGTCGCCCAGACGTAGTGACATGATTACTCCAGTGATGATGTACAACTTCTCAAACCCGACCTTATTGGTAGGATTTACGAATGGCTAGTGGCATCCGTCTCAGAACGGTGTTTCTTCGCTCCGCTCGGGGCGACGTTCGTCGCATACGGTTGCTGGTCAGTTGCAGCGGCTCGTCCCTCGCTCGCTACCCGCTCGTCCCTCGCTCCTGCGTGGGCACGTTCGCTGGTAATTGCCCGGTCGCCCAACCCAAGAGGCCCAGCCATGGGGTAGGCGCCACGGGCGAACTCGTGGGCTACGCAGGAGTTGACCCTGACACGACCGAGCTGTACCAAGTTGAGATCATCTGATGCACGCAGTTGTCATGACCGAGTTGGTGACCGAGCGGCTTCGGCTGAAACCGCTGCAGCGCGATGGTGCCGCCGAAATGGTCGAGGTTCTGGCCGACCAGGCCCTGTACGGGTTCACCGGTGGCGAGCCCCCGTCGCTCACCGATCTCGAGCGCCGTTACACCGGCCAGGCCGCAGGCAGTGGCGACCCGGCCGAGCAGTGGCTGAACTGGATCGTGCGGCTCACGGCGACTGGCCAGGCGGTGGGCTACGTCCAGGCCACCGTCGAACCCGAGCAGACCGAAGTTGCCTGGACCATCGGCGCACCCTGGCAAGGAAACGGCTATGCCCGCGAAGCGACGGTCGCCATGGCCGATTGGCTTCGCTCCGCTCACCACGCTCCCTTGCTGGCGTGGATCCATCCCGACCATGTGGCGTCGCACCGGGTCGCCCAGGCCATTGGATTGGCACTGACCGCCGAGGTCGATGACGACGGCGAGCACGCCTGGCGAGAATGATCAGGTCATCATCGGTCAGTGAGGCTCTCCGGTCAGTGGACCATGCGCCACAGGAACCACGCCAGGTTGATGGTGCACAGCCCCCACAAGAAGTGGCGTATATCTCGTTCGTATTGCCAGCTGAGCGCAATGAGGAACAGCCAGATCGGCCCCATGATCGCCCACTGGATGGCCACGATGCGGTCCGTCTTCGGTAGCACGATGTCAAGAGCAAACTCGCTCCAGTCAACCGCAACCATCTCCGTCAGCACCAAGAGGAAACTCCGCCCGGCATCCATGTCATTCCCGCTCCCCCAAATGTATCCGACGAACGTCGGCCCGAACGGAGTGAGAACCGCAAATCAGTTGCCGGGGAATGCAGTGTCGAGGGCGCTGCGATATTCGGTGATGAGCTCACGCACGGCGTCGGCTCCGTCGGTGCCGGTTTCAAGTCCGTGCACCAGACGGCGGACCACGGTGCTGCCGATAATCACGCCGTCGGCAACCGAGCAAGCTTCGACTGCTTGTTCGGGGCTGCCGATGCCGACCCCCACGAGCACCGGCAGGTCGGTATGTTCCTTGGCTCGCCGGGCGATCTCGATTGCCGAGGCCGCAAGTTCCTTGCGCTCACCGGTGATACCGAGCAGGCCCACGGCGTAGACGAAGCCGGTCGCCATGGCACCCGTCCGTGCCAGGCGTTCATCGGGCGACGTCGGTGCAGCGAACAGAATGTTCTCGATGCCGTTCTCGCTCGCCGTCTTGATCCAGTCGGCCGACTCGTCCATCTGGATATCGGGAAGGATGGTCCCGCTGATGCCGGCTTCGTTCAACATGTTGGCGAAGCGCTCGTGGCCCATGCGATAGGCGATGTTGTAGTAGGTCATGGTCGCCAGGGGAATCGGCGACTCGAAGTCGCGCAGATCACCGGCGATGGACATGGGCGTGACGCCGGACTCGAGGGCAATGTCGTTGGCCTGCTGAATAATGGGGCCGTCCATGACCGGATCGCTGAAGGGGATGCCGATCTCGCAGGCATCGGCGCCACCATCGATGACCGCAGCCAAAGACGCCAACCAGTTGTCGCCCAGCCCACCGGTGATGTACGGCACCAGGCATTTGCGGCCCGAGTCACGCACCGCAGTGAGAGCGTTCTGGATCTGACCGCTCATAGTTCGAGGATGCCCATCATCTGGCCGACATCCTTGTCGCCGCGGCCCGACAGATTCATCAGCACCATCTTGCCTGCCAGTTCATCTTTGGCCCGGATCATCCATGCCAACGCATGGGCGCACTCGAGGGCCGGGATGATGCCCTCGGTGCGGGGCAGGACCTGGAATGCCTCGATGACTTCGGCGTCGGTGACCTGCTCGTACCGAGCACGCCCGATAGCGGCCAGGTGTGAGTGCTCTGGACCGACGCCTGGATAGTCGAGACCAGCAGAGATCGACTCGGCCTCGAGGACCTGACCGAACTCGTCTTGTTTGAGATAGGACAACATGCCGTGCACCACACCGGGGATTCCATCGCCGACTGCTGCACCGCCTGCAGGTTCGACCCCCACGAGTTCGGCATCTGTGTCTACGAAGCCGCTGAAGATTCCGGCTGCATTCGAGCCCCCGCCGACGCAGGCGGTCACGACATCGGGGTGACGCCCGTAGCGCTGCATGAACTGCTCGCGCGCCTCGGTGCCGATCACACGATGGAATTCGCGCACCATGAAGGGATACGGATGTGGGCCCATGACCGAGCCCAGGCAGTAGTGCGACTCTTCGACAGTTGCCACCCAGTCGCGCATGGCTTCGTTCACGGCATCTTTGAGGGTTCGGCTGCCGCTGAGGGCGGGCACGACTTCGGCGCCGAGCAGCTTCATGCGGAACACGTTGAGTTCTTGGCGAGCCATGTCGACTTCGCCCATGTAGACCATGCACTCCATGCCCAGCAGTGCTGCTGCGGTTGCGGTGGCCACACCGTGCTGCCCGGCGCCGGTTTCTGCGACCAGACGTGTCTTGCCCATCCGCTGAGCCAGCAGCGCCTGACCAAGCACATTGTTGATCTTGTGTGAACCGGTGTGATTGAGGTCTTCGCGCTTCATCACCAGGGTGAAGCCGAATTCTTCGGAGAACCGTGGGCAATCGGTGATTGGATTTGGACGGCCGGTGTAGTCGCGTTGCAACCGATCGAGCTCGGCCCGGAAGGCGGGGTCAGCCCACGCTTCGGCGAAGGCATGTTCCAGTTCAATGCAGGCGGGCACCAAAGTTTCGGGCACGAAGCGCCCACCGAACTCACCAAAGCGTCCGGAAGGTCCCGGATCGGTCATCGTCATCGATATGTCACCTTTCAAAGTGGCAGGGGTTCAGGGCTGGGGCGCAAATTGCAGTGAGCTTGGGCTTGCAGCCTGGAAGCTACAGGGCCGCGTCAGCTTCCCAATCGTAGGGCCCCGTCGCTGGTTCGTCGCAGTCCGGCAGCACTACACTTTTGGCGTTCTTCACGAACGCTGCCACCAGCTTGGGATCCTTCTTGCCCGGTTCGGCCTCGACGCCTCCGGCCACATCGACACCCCACGGACGCGCGAGCAGAATGGCATTTGCCACCGTGTCGGGGTTCAACCCGCCGGCCAGCACGACATGAAGTCCAGCTGGCGCCTGTAGAGCAAGGCGATAGTCGTAGGCCTCGCCGACGGCCAGCGCAGAATCATCGCCGAGTTTGGGAGCGTCGATCAGTATGGGATCGGTGCCCCACTTGCGAGCGTTGGGCACCTTGTCGCTACCCGCCACGAAGACCTTCATCGTTCGTGGCACTCGGTCACGCACGTACAACGTGTCTTCGGTGCTCTCGTCTCCGTGCAACTGGGCGGCACCCAGGCCCTGGCGATTGACGATTTCGACGACCTTCTTCGGTGCGTGGTTCCGGAATACCCCAACCGTGAGCACGTCGGGTGGAAGCCGCTTGGCGATATCACCCGCTCGAGCTGGGGCGATCTGGCGACTCGAGCCAGCAGCAAAGATGAACCCGACCGCGTCAGCGCCCATGGCAACCGCCAGCAGCGCGTCGGCCTCGTTGGTTATCCCACAGATCTTTACAAACACCAACGCCAACTCTAGCAACAAGCCATCATGGTCCTGTGACCTCTTCTCTCGATGCTGGCTGGACGCAGGTGGCTGGGCTGGCCACCGCCGACGAGTTCATTCTGACGGGCCCAGCCGGTTCGGCCTTCGCGTTCTCGGGCCATGTGCTGCATTCCTGCACCCGCAATAAAGCGAACAAGAACGGCCGGCTCTTCAGCTCCAATGGAGCTAGAGGGGCTTGGCCATCGTATGCACGACGACGTGCTCGAAGTCTTCGAGATGCTCACTGGCGCCTTCGGTCCAACCGAGATGCGCATAGATCGCCCGATTGGCTGTTACGAGATCGCCAACGATGAGCTGCAATGACCGATGCCCGGCTTCTCGAGCAGCGTCCTCGACCGCCTGTAGCAGGACCGATGCAATGCCTTGTCCTCGACAATCTGGCGCAACCATTAGACGCTCGACATCGGGGGTGTCGTTGCGACAGGTCCGCAGGCTGACCGCGCCCACGATGCGGTCATTGTTGGTCGCCACCCACGAGGTCGAGCCGTGCATACGCTCGGCGAAAGCCTCGTAGGTCTCTTCGAGCGCTGGCACGAATGGGGTTTCGTAGACCCATGCTTCGTCGACGAAGGCCGCCCGCTGCAGGGTGAAGATCTCACCGAGATCACCTGGCTCGGCCAGCCGGATGGCTCGGCTCACCGGCTAGTCGGCGACGGCTCGAAGCGCCCGCACTGCAGCCGAACGCTCACCCGCGGTCACGACGGACTCGCCGACCAATATGGCGTCGAAGCCGGCTTGGTACAGCACGGCGGCGTCATCTGGTCCTCGCACGCCGGACTCGGCCACTCGAACGAGCTGTTCGGGGATCTGTGGTGCCATGCGCACGGCGCGTTCCTGGTCGACCTGAAACGTCACCAGGTCGCGTTGGTTGACACCGACGACCTGGGCGTCGACGGCCAAGGCTCGTTCGAGTTCGGCTTCGTCGTGGATCTCGAACAGGGCGGTCAGGCCAACTGCGCTCGCAGCGCCTGCGAACTCGGCCAGCTCGTCGTCGTTCAGAGCGGCGGCGATGAGCAGCACGGCATCGGCGCCCATCAGGCGAGCGTCGTACACGTCGTTGACAGCGACCGTGAAGTCCTTGCGGATGACCGGCAGGTCCACTGCAGAACGAGCAGCCTGAAGGTCAGCCGCAGAACCGCCGAAGTGATCGGCATCGGTCAACACCGACAAACAGGCGGCACCTCCGGCAGCGTAGGCAGTGGCGACTTCGGCCGGGTCCAGATCTGCGGCCAGGTCACCCTTGGACGGGGACCTGCGCTTCACCTCGGCGATCACGCTCAGTCCCGGCGCACGTAATGCGGCAGCAAAGGCACGAGTGGGTCCCAGCGCCAGACATTGCGCCAGCAACTCTGCGCTGTCACGAGTATCGGCTGCTGCCGCCTGGCGGTGCGCATCCAGGATCTTGTCGAGGTACGTAGCGGTCATAGATCAGGATCTCTCTCGGCTCGACTCATGACGATCAGCGGGAGCAACAAGAAGCAAACGCCACCGAACGCCACCGCTACGAGCCCGAGAGCGAAGACTGCAGTGGCGTTGACCATGGTGCCGAAGGCCAAGGTGACCATGCCAAAGACGAACAAGCCCACGGGCAGGAACGTGACCCAACGAGGTATGCCTCTGCTGCCGACCATCGGCCGGGCATCGAGATCGATGTCGACGCCATCGACCATGCCATCATCGTCGTGAAAGGGCCTGAAGTGCGCATGGCCGCGGCGCTTTTGTCCTGCTTGTTGCTGTGTCGAGGCACCCGCCGCCCCCCGGTCATGGGGCTGCTTGGCGTCGTATTCACGACGCTTGTGGGCGATACCCAGCACATTCCACGCCTCGTTGATCTGCTGCATGCGAGCTTCGGCCTCGGCCCGAGCTGCGCCGTCGAACTTGTCAGGGTGATTGGCCCGGGCGAGTTTCAGATAGGCGGTGCGCAGATCGGCCGCGCTGGCAGTAGGGATCACACCCAGTGTGTTGTAGTGATCCAGTGCCATGATCAGCCTCGTACGAGCGGAAGTTCTCGCAGCTCGCCAGGTACCGATGCGCCGTCGATGTCGACTGCGACAGTCTGGCCGACTTCGCCGGCTCGACTGATGTAGGCCAAACCCACGACCGCATCGAGATGCGACGAGTACGAAGCCGAAGTGATTGCGCCGAGCGTTGCGTCGCCGGCCACGACCGGGGAGTCGGCTGGGGGCACGGCGTCGCCCGCCAGCACTACCGACAGCAGGCGTTTCGGCACATTGTTGCCTCGACTGTCGATGCGGGCCACCAACTCCTGACCGGTGTAGCAGCCCTTGGTGAAGCTGACACTCTGCTCGACAATGCCGGCGGCAGCAGGGATCGTGGATTCGTTGAGTTCGACACCCATCTTGGGCACGCCGGCTTCGATGCGCAGCGCTTGGAACTCGTCGCTCGTGACTTCGTCGCCGGCAACATCGCCGAGAGACGATCCGAAGATGTCTCGCACTGGCACCCCGGCCCAAGAGGTGATCATGTCGTGCTCCACGCCGTCGACAACGAGATCGTCGGCACCGGGCCCAACAATGGTGGCCGAGCTCCATGGGGCGAGCGTAATGTCGATGTCGGTGCGCAGCTTGAATCGATTCAAGCGAGTCAGGACCTCGTCGGCCCAGCCGGCGTCGAGATCCAGGACGAAACGGTCGTTGGTGACCCGGGTGATGCGGAACCAGGCCGAGATCTTGCCTTGCGGATGCAGTACCAGCGACCAGCTGGCTTCGCCGGGCGCGAGGGCATCGAGATCCTGACTGAGTTGGCCTTGAAGGAAGGCCAACGCGTCGGGGCCCTCGGCGATGATTGCTTGGCGTTGGTCTCGAATGACACCACGTGAGGTTCGAACATCGATGGGCATGGTCAGGACTCCTGTTGCGCACGTCGAGCAGCGGTGAGCCGTTCGGCTGCGGGGACTGCAGCCAGCAGCGCGCTGGCCTTGTGGTAGCACTCGTTGTGTTCGAGCTCGGGATCGCTGTCGTAGACCACACCCGCACCGGCTTGCACCGAAGCGCCATCGGCGGTGACGGCCATGGTGCGAATACAGATGGCGGTGTCGAGGTTGCCGTTGAAGTCGATGTAGCCCACTACCCCACCGTAGGGGCCACGCTTCGAGGGTTCGAAGTCGTCGATGATCTCCATCGCCCGCACCTTCGGAGCCCCAGACAAGGTGCCAGCCGGCAGCGTTGCTCGAATGACATCGACCGGGCTCAAGCCGTCTCGCAGCTCGCCGGAAACCTGCGAGGTCAGATGCATCACATGGCTGTAGTGCTCGAGCACCATGAGTTCATCGATCTGCATCGAGCCGTATTCGATGACGCGCCCGATGTCGTTGCGGGCCAGGTCCACCAACATCACGTGTTCGGCACGCTCTTTGGGGTCTTCGGCGAGTTCCGCGCCCAGTGCGCGATCTTCGGCCTCGGTCTTGCCTCGACGGCGAGTACCCGCGATTGGCCGGCTGATCACTCGCCCCGAGTCGATGCGAACCAGCGGCTCGGGCGAGGCGCCCGCCAGGCTCACGTCGGCCGTGCGCACAAAATACATGTAAGGACTCGGGTTGATTTGGCGTAGCACCCGATACACGTCGAATGGATCGGCGTCGAGATCGAAGTCGAAGCGCTGTGACAACACGACCTGGAAGATGTCGCCGGCTCGAATCAGCTCTTTGGCTGCGACGACTGCTAGCTGATAGTCACCGCCCGACATGGTGCTGCGCACGGGTGGCAGCGGATCATCACGGTTCGGCGGTGTGAGCAGAGGCTCGTCGAGACCCAGAGACCCATCGACGGCGAACTCGTCGAGGCGAACCAGTGCTTGGTCATAGATCGCATCGAGTTCTGCAGTTGTCATCGACGCATCGACAACGACATTTTCGATAAGCGAGACTCGTTGGCGCCAGTGGTCGAAGGCTGCCACCTGGCCAACGATCATCAGCGAGGCATCGGGCAACCCCAGTTGATCGGGGGGCACGTCGGGCAGCCTTTCGATCTCTCGCACTACGTCGTAGCCGAGGTAGCCGACCAGCCCACCGTGCATTGGTGGAAGCTCGTCGACGATTGGCGACCGGTAGGTCTGCAGCAGCACCTCGATCGTGGCCAGGATGCCTTGATCGGTGGGAACGTCGATGCCCAGATCACCATCGATCTCGACGTGGCGCCCCGTGGTGGTCAGCGTGGCTCGGGGGCGTCGGCCGACAAAGGAGAATCGGCTCCACCGCTCGCCGTTCTCGACCGACTCCAGAATGAACCCGGGTTCATCTCTCACCAGCCGAGCGAATGCCGCAACGGGTGTCGTCAGGTCGGCAACGAGCTCGCGCCAGATCGGCAGCACCGTGTAGGTCTTGGCCCATTCACGAAATTGTTCTCGGCTCGGTCCTGTCGACATGATCAGAGGTACAGGCCGGTGCTGCCCTCTTCGAGGCGCTCGGCTGCCACCGCGTGGATGTCACGCTCGCGCAAGATGATGTAGTCGGTGCCGCCGACTTCGACCTCGTACCGTTCGTTGGGATTGAACAGCACCTGGTCGCCCAGTTCGACAGCACGAACGTTGGGACCAACGGCTTCGACCGCAGCCCAGGTCAGGCGCTTGCCCACTTGGGCCGTTGCGGGAATGAGGATGCCGCCATTGGTGCGGCGTTCGCCTTCGCCCATTTCGATGTTGACCAAAATGCGGTCATTGAGCATCTTGATGGGCAGCTTGTCATCGGGGTTGAGACCGTTGCTCTTGCTGGCCGAGCTCTTTGCGGGAGCGATCTCGGCCGATGCCGCGCTCTTGCTGCTCTTGCTGGGGGCGGTGTCGGCCTTCTTGCTCGCAGTCTTGCTCACGCCCGCAACGGTACCCGACTGCTCCACGGATACGCGACGCAAATGCTGCCCTGCGTCGGCTCCCGTAAATCAAGGAGGAAAACGCCCGCCGACATGCGACGATGACAGCCATGTCCGTAGCGATTCTCGACTACAACGCCGGCAACGTGACTTCGGTGGCCCATGCGGTACGACGTCTCGGATTCGCCGCCGAGGTCACTGCCGACCACGACACGATTCGTGCCGCTGATCGAGTGATCTTCCCCGGCGTCGGCGCAGCGGCGACCTGCATGCAGATCGTGCGTGAACGAGGTCTCGATAGTGCCCTGCGAGAAGCCGTGGACTCGGGAAAGCCCGTGTTCGGCATCTGCGTGGGCATGCAATTGCTGTTCGACCACAGCGAAGAAGACGGCGGTGTCGACTGCCTGGGCCTGCTTCCGGGCCGCGTCCGGCGCTTCGATCTCGACGATCCGACGCTCAAGGTGCCGCACATGGGATGGAACCCGGTGCAGTTTGTCGCCAACGAACCGTTGGCGGCGGGCCTCTCTGGTGCGGTCGACACGGCGTGTTACTTCGTGCACAGCTACTACTGCGATCCGGATCCGTCGGTCGCGGTCATCGCCACCGCAGATCATGGCCACGAGTTTTGCGTCGGCGTGCGCAAGGACAATCTGGTGGCAATGCAGTGCCATCCCGAAAAGAGCGGTCCCGTCGGCATGTCCATCCTGTCGTCCTTCCTGGCTGAACGCTGAGCCATGGCCCTTCTCAAACGAGTGATCGTCTGCCTCGATGTCCGTCGCGGACAAGTCACCAAGGGAGTCAAATTTCAGGGCAACGTCGATCTCGGGGACCCCGTCGACTACGCACTGCGCTACGACGAGCAAGGCGTTGACGAGCTTGTCTTCTATGACATCACCGCATCTGCCGAAGATCGCAATCTCTTCCTCGACGTGGTCGAGAATGTTGCCGCTTCGATCCGTATCCCTTTCTCGGTCGGTGGCGGTATCGACTCACTGGACACCATGCGGGCCGTGCTGCTCGCCGGGGCCGAGAAGGTCAGCCTGAACTCCCCTGCCGTGCGCAACCCCGAACTGCTCGCCCAAGGTGCCGAGGCATTTGGCGCGCAGTGCATCGTGCTGGGCGTGGATGCGAAACGAGTGGAGCAGACGGCGGCGATTCCGTCGGGATACGAGGTCGTCATCCAGGGCGGCCGCACGCCTACCGGGCGCGACGCACTGCAATGGGTGGTCGAGGCAGAAGACCGCGGCGCCGGCGAAATATGCCTCAACGCCATCGATACCGACGGCGTGCGAGACGGCTACGAACTCACGCTCACCCGCATGGTCGCCGACGCCGTGCGTATACCCGTGATTGCGTCGGGCGGCGGCGGTGAACCCGCGCATCTGACCGCAGCAGTGACCACCGGTGGCGCCGACGCGGCATTGGTGGCCTCGATGGTGCATTACGGCGATTACACCGTCGGCCAGATCAAAGCCGCCATGGCCGCCGACGGCGTTCCCGTCCGCCTGACGGAAAGCTAACCATCGCTCCAACCTGCGTAATTGACCTGGTCGATTACGCAGGTTTGACTAGGTGCCCGAGAGTACGGCGACGGCTTCGGCCACGGTGAAGGCGTGTTCGTAGATCGCTCGGCCGGCGATGACCCCTTCGAGTGAACGATTGCCCGCTGACAAGCCGCGCAAGCTACGCAGATGATCGAGAGTTCCCACGCCGCCGCTGGCGATCACTGGCACCGAGGTGGTTGCCAGCACTTGCTGCAGACCGGTGGTGTCGGGTCCTTCCATGGTGCCGTCGCGGGCGATCTCGGTGATGACGAACGCAGCCACGCCGGCATCACCAAAGGACTCGACCGTTTCGTACAAGTCCTGTCCGGTTCGTTCTTCCCAGCCCGCCACCGCTATGTCGGTACCCCAGGCATCGAGGCCCACCGCCACCTGACCCAACGGCGCCAACTCGCGTACGAGCGAGGGGTTCTGGATCGCGGCCGTGCCGATGACCACCCGGGTCACGCCCGCGTCCCAGAGTCGCTGGGCAGCTTGAACAGTTCTGACCCCACCGCCGACCTGCAGCGGCACGTTCACCCTGGCAGCGATAGCCGCAATACTCGCCAGGTTCTGCTGGTCGCCGGAACGAGCTGCGTCGAGGTCGACGCAATGAATCCAGGCCGCACCCTCGTCGGCGAAAGCGGCTGCCTGATCCGACGGGCTGTCGCCATAAATCGTCTCGCGGTCGTAGTTGCCCTGGTAGAGCCGCACACAGTTGCCGTCGCGGATATCGATAGCGGGATAAAGGTCGATCGGTGGGTTCACCCTGTCAGCGTGCCCTTGGTCGAAGGCACCTCGGTACCTTCGATTCGCACTGCATCCTTCAATGCTCGAGCTGTTCCCTTGAACGTCGACTCGATGATGTGGTGGGTGTTCTTACCCCGCACGAGAATCAGATGCAGCGTGATACCGGCGCTGGTGACGAACGCCCGCCAGAACTCTTCGACCAACTGCGGATCAAACGGAGGCGTACCCAGGATCTTTTCACCCGGAGGATCGATCTCGTACACCATGAATGGACGGCCGCTGAGGTCGAGTGCAACGTCGACCAGGGCTTCGTCGAGCGGGCACGACGCAGTGGCGAAGCGACGCACGCCCGCCTTGTCGCCCAGGGCTTCGGCAAAGCAGGCGCCGAGCGCTATCCCCACGTCTTCCACCGTGTGGTGAGCATCGATCTCCAGGTCACCCTTGGCGTGGACCTTGAGCCCGAAACTGCCGTGTCGGCCGAGCTGATCGAGCATGTGATCGAAGAACGGGATTCCGGTGTCGCAATCGACCGCACCGCCATCGAGATCAATGGCAATGTCGATGTCGGTCTCTTTGGTCGTGCGCGAACGTGCAGCTGTGCGAGTCATCGCCCCAAGTATGGCTGCTGCTCAAAGGAATCAGCCACCCGCTTCCCCAAATGCAGATCAGGCCACGATGTCGGCGAGAGCGTCGAGGAAGGCACGATTCTCGACGCCGGTGCCGACGGTGATGCGCAGGCAGCCATCGAGGCGAGGCCAGCTCGCACAGTTACGGACCAGCACACCCCGGTCGACCAGCTGCTGCCACACCTCGTTGCCGGTGCTGTTCGGCGGGCGAAACAATACGAAGTTCGACTGCGACGGCCAGAACTCGATACCCAGCTCAGCCAGGCCAGCTTGGATGGTGCCACGCTGTTCGACCATGCGGGCGACGCGAGCGTTCATCTCGTCTTCGAAGTCGAGCGCGGCACTACCAGCAGCTTGGGAGACGGCGTCGAGGTGATACGGCAGGATCGCCGTGTTCAGTCGTTCGATGACCCACGCCGGCGCAATGAGATAGCCGAGCCTGGCTGCGGCCATGGCCCAGGTCTTGGAGAACGTGCGAGTCACGATCAGTGGCTTGTCCTCGTCGAACAAGTCGAGCGCCGTCCAGTCCGAGAACTGCGCATAGGCCTCGTCGACGACGAGCAGCCCGAATTCGCTCACCGTGTCGAGCACTCGTTCGACCAGAGCTGGTGGTTCCACGATGCCGGTCGGGTTGTTCGGCGAGCACAGGAAGGTCACGATCGGCTTTTGGGCGACCAGTGTTTCGATGGCGTGATCTGCATCGATGGTGAAAGCGTCTTGTCGTTCGACTTCGACCACACCCGTGCCCGTGACCCTGGCGATCTGGCCGTGCATGGCGTAGGTCGGCTCGAATGTGAGTATTGATCGGCCGGGCCCGCCCCAGGCGAGCATGATGGTCTGCAGCACCTCGTTGGAGCCATTGGCGACGAAGATGTTGTCGGCGGTGATACCCGGGTGAGCAGCAGCATGATGGGCGGCCAGCTTGGTTCGGAGTTCGGTGACACCGCGGTCCGGATAGCGATGCCAGTCCAGCGCGGCGACCCGATCGACTACCGCTTGTTGGAATCCGGCAGGCGGTGGCTCGGGGCTCTCGTTGGTGTTGAGACGGTGTTCGACATCGAGTTGCGGCGAGTGATAGCCAGGCAGCTCGGCCAGGTCATCACGCACCGGTGGGCGGAAGCTCATCGGGCACCGCCACCGGACTCGGTCGACAGGTCGCGTAGCCGGATACGCACGGACTCGGCGTGGGCGTCGAGTCCTTCGGCCATGGCCAATGTCTCGACGTGCGGCCCAGCCCAGCGGACCGTTTCATTGGTCACCGACACGATGTGGACGTCCTTGGTGAAGTCTTCGAGGCCGAGTGCGCCGCCGAAGCGGGCCGTGCCGTTCGTGGGCAACACGTGCGAGGGGCCGGCGATGTAATCACCAAGAGACGCCGGCGCCATCTGACCGAGGAAGACGGCGCCTGCATGACGCACACCGTGCACGATGTCGGCGGCGTCGGCGGTCATGAGTTGCAGGTGTTCGGGTGCAATGGCATTGGCAACCTGGACTGCCTGCGCGCCGTCGCGTACGAGCGCAACATGTCCGCCCACCGCCAGCGTCGATTCGATGTCGTTCCTGCGAGGTGCTTCGGCCAGCAGTTCGCGCATGGCCGATTCGACTGCGTCGACGGTGGCCTCGTCGTAGGCAATGAGCCACGACTTGCCATCGGGACCGTGTTCGGCTTGCACCATCAGATCGATGGCGACATAACGAGGGTCGGCGTTACCGTCGGTCACCACGCAGATTTCCGACGGGCCGGCGAATGCCGACGGCACACCCACGATGCCGCTGACTTCGCGCTTGGCCAGAGCCACGAATACGTTGCCCGGACCAACGATGACATCGACCGGTTCGATCGTCTCGGTCCCATAAGCCATGGCGGCAATTGCCTGAGCGCCACCGCATGCATACACCGCGTCTACGCCCGCAATCGACGCGGCCGCCAGCGTGACGTCGATGACCTTGCCGTCGTCTTTCGGTGGCACGCATACAACTACTTCGGACACCCCGGCGGCGCGAGCGATCACGGCGGTCATGAGCACCGTCGACGGGTACCACGCTCGGCCACCCGGCACGTAGCAGCCAGCCCGATCAACCGGTTGACGATTCTGTGTGATCGTCATGCCGTGGCGCTGATAGGTGTGCCCGTCGGTCTTCTGGGACAGATGGAAGGCCTGGATCGATGCCGCAGCTTCTCGCAGTGACGCAACGATGTCGGGCCCGACCCGGTCTACAGCTGCAGCCAGATCATCGGGTCCGAGTTTCAGTGGGTTGGCGGCTGCGCCGTCGAACCGGGCGCCGAGTTCGTTGATGGCTTCGTCGCCTCGATGACGCACATCGGCAATGATGTCGCGGACGATGTCGAGCGGCGCTTCGTCGTCGTCCATCGGGCGGGGCAACACCGAGGCGTAGTCTCCGGCGACGTCACGAAGGTCATGGCGTGTGAGCACCGCCAGAATCTACCTGTCGAAGCCCTGCACGGCGCGGCGAATTCTGCGTTGCGCATTTCGCAGCGATCGTTCGACGTCGTACAGATCACCCGCAACGTCGTCTCGTTCGACCGCCCGCCACCGATCAGCAACCTCGACGACCCTGGTCTGCAAGTCCGCCAGCACCGTGGTGATCGACGACAATTCCGCCGCGTCGTTCGATGAATCCGGCTTGTCTGTGGTCACTCGTTGTTTGTATCACGCATCTGCCTTCAACCGGTCCGGGGAGATGCCGTCCACCGAGCCCCACCCCGACCGGGCGCAAAAAGAGGGCGAGCGCCTCCCGGAGGAGACGCTCGCCTGGCGACACAGGGCGGCGGATCCCTGAACTAGTCACCATTTGGTCGGGTGGCGGAACCCGACCAGAGATGAGCATACGTCAACCGTGAACGAGTGCCAAGTACATCGGTGAAATCGGCGCGTGACGTGTGTCCAACAGGCATCACATTCAACTGCGTCTAGTCTTGGCGGTGTGTCGGTGACGTCGGAATTCATTGAGAAATCAGGGTTGTGGATCATCGATGTGGCTTCGGCCGCCGAAGAAGCGAACTACCCAGACGGGTTGGTCCATTCGATCGATCAGATTGCCACCGCCGGTGGTGGTGCAGCACAGCTGTGGATCCACGGCGTGACCGACGACGCTGACGCCTTTGCCCAATCGCTCGGGGCCGTTGCGTACCGGGACCTGTGGCAGGTGCGGGCACCGTTACCTACGGCTCGCTCGACAATCGAGACTCGTGCGTTCACCCGTGGCGATATCGATGACCTGGTGCGGGTCAACAACCGCGCATTCTCGTGGCATCCCGAACAAAGCGGTATGACCCGGGAGAGCCTCGAAGCAACGATGGCCGAGCCCTGGTTCGATGCCGAGGGCTTCCGACTCTTTGAGCGCGACGGAGAACTGCTCGGTTTCTGTTGGACCAAGATGCACCCAGATATGGATCCGGTACATGGCGAGATCTACGTGATTGCCGTGGACCCGTCGGTGCACGGTCAAGGACTCGGAACTCCCATGACACTGGCCGGTCTCGATTGGATTAGCGACCAAGGGATCGAGCATGCCTTGCTGTACGTCGAGAGTGACAACGACCCGGCCAATGCCACCTATCGAAAGATCGGGTTCAGCCACTTCCGTACCGATCGCGCTTACAACCTCACGATCGAAGCCGCGGAATGAGCCCGGCCACCAAGACGGCGCCGACCACGCTCTATGACCTCGACCGAGAACAGTTCGCCGAGTTGTGCAATGGCGAACCGAAGTACCGGGTCGATCAGATCTGGCAGGGGCTCTACGACGGGCTGAAGTTGCCCGACGACATGACCAACATTCCCAAGAAGCTGCGATCGCACTTGGCCGAACATGCACCACTGGCACTCACCGAAGTTCAGCTACAACATGCCGACAAGGGGCAGACGCTCAAGTGGCTCTGGAAGGCCCACGATGGCCACCAGATCGAGACGGTGCTCATGCTCTACCCCGATCGCGCCACCGTATGTGTGAGCTCTCAAGCTGGCTGTGCAATGGCATGCGGTTTCTGCGCCACTGGCCAAGCCGGATTCGATCGCCACCTGACCACGGGAGAGATCGTGGAGCAGGTCGTGCGAGCCGCCCAGGCTGCCGGCGACCGACGGGTGTCCAATGTGGTCTTCATGGGTATGGGTGAGCCGTTGGCGAACTTCCCCAACACCTGGGCTGCAGTCGAGCGCCTGCACGGCGACCTGGGATTGTCGGCCCGGTCGATCACGGTGTCGACCGTGGGCGTGATTCCTGGTATTCAGAAGTTGACCGAGGCATCTCTACCGGTGACACTGGCGGTGTCGTTCCATGCGGCCAACGATCGGTTGCGCGACGAACTGGTGCCGATCAACAAGCGCTACCCCATCGACGATCTGTGCGAGGCCATGATTGCCTATCGCGAAGAGTCAGGTCGACGAGTCTCGATCGAGTGGGCCCTGATCAAGGGTGTCAACGACAGTGACCGCGACGCCAAGGAACTCGCCCGCATCGCTCGACGAACGCGAGCCCATGTCAACCTGATCCCATTGAACCCCACTCCCGGCTACCCGGTCGTTGGCGCCGCACCCAAGCGCTTGTACGAATTTCGTGACCTGCTCGAAGAAGGCGGCGCCACTGCCACCGTGCGCCGGACCCGAGGCCTCGAGATCGATGCTGCATGCGGACAGCTGGCCGCTCGTCACCGAGGCGACGCAACAGCTGCAACAGAACAACCTGTGGCTGGGCCCCAGCGGCGAACTTC